>Ga0074044_10005240_pt1 | contig 10580 bp, 8 predicted proteins | sample BogForMeECP23OM1_FD_94443 | JGI IMG/M metagenome (GOLD analysis project Ga0074044, IMG submission 94443) | Bog forest soil microbial communities from Calvert Island, British Columbia, Canada - Bog Forest MetaG ECP23OM1 | ecosystem: Environmental > Terrestrial > Soil > Wetlands ...
CTTCCAAACCGGGCCATCCCAATAGGCTGGGGCCGGTGCACTCGTCCAGGAGGCGCCGGGCGCGAAGAGAAGAGCCTCGTCCCAGAGGAAACCATTGTCGAGACAGCAGCCGGGCGGCGATTTACCGGAGGCCTTGGCTCGGCGAGCGATTTCCAGAGCGATGAGATGTTGCGGATCCCAGAACTGGCGGGCGCGGCCATCGGGGATGCGTGCGAGGACGCTATGGCCCGGCGAACGCCAATCCGAGGAGAGGATGGGTTCCCAGACGACCAGCACGCGCAGATCCGGGTCGCGATAGCGTTCGAGAAACTGGCCGACTGCGGAGGACCCCCGCAGACATGCGGTTCAGGTGGGCGAGAGGAGCAGGACGAGCCGAGCGCCAGCGGGAGCATCGTCAAATGCCGCGGCGAACTGTGGCGCGGCCGGGGCGTCGAGAGTGGTGAGGGGCTGTTGCCCCTGGGGGACGCGGGCGGGAAGCCACAGCCAGGCCGCGGCACCGGCGAGGACCAAGGCCAGAAGAGCGGCTTCGATCAGCAGGCCTCTGTTCAGGGGCTTCCTGGTCTCGATGGTGTTCATGGCTTGCCGCGCGCGAGAAAACGGTCCGCGACAAAGTATAATGGAAATGGACGGCCCTCCCGGGCAGATAACGGGAGTGGCGTGAAGACACCATGATGGGGAAAATGCGACGCTACGAGATGGCCAACAGCGCGACCCACGGGATGGGGCTGGCGCTGAGCATGGCGGGGTGCGCCGTGCTGGTGACGCTGGCGGCGTTGCGAGGGAACGCGTGGCACATCGTGGCGTGCAGCATCTACGGGGGCACGCTGGTTTGCCTGTACAGCGCGTCCACGGTGTATCACAGCGTGCGTTCGCAGCGGCTGAAGCGGATTCTGAGAATCGTGGACCATTCGTCCATCTATTTGCTGATTGCGGGGACATACACGCCGTTCACTCTGGTCGTGTTACGAGGCGGGTGGGGCTGGACGCTGTTCGGGCTGGTGTGGGGATTATCGCTGGCTGGGATCCTGCTCAAAGTGTGGTTTGTGGACCGGTTGCCGGTGGTCTCGACGCTGGTGTACGTGGCCATGGGATGGCTGGTGATCATTGCGATCAAACCGGTGGTGGCGGTGGTGCCTTTGGCGGCGATCCTGTGGCTGCTGGCGGGCGGGTTGTTCTACACGGCGGGAGTGGGATTTTTTGCCTGGGAAAAATTGCCGTACCACCATGCGATCTGGCATCTGTTTGTGATGGGCGGCAGCGTGTGCCACTACTTTGCAGTGCTGTATTATGTGGTGCCGGCGAAGATGGTTTAGCGCGGGCGCTTGTCCGTCAAGCGCGAGATTGCTAGACTGAAAGCGATTCACCTCCCCATTGCGGAAGTGGCGGAACTGGCAGACGCACCATCTTGAGGGGGTGGCGCCGCAAGGCGTGTGGGTTCGAATCCCACCTTCCGCACCAATCTGACGGCTTTTTTCCGGTCTGCTCGCGTTGGGTGCTGGCGCCCCTGTTGTGTTTCCCAGGACATCGCTTCTGATCCGGTGAAGAGCGCTCTCCGGGCGCATTTTCAGCCATTCCTGGAACAGCATCGGGCGACGCACACTTTCGGACACCATTCCGGGACTGCGCTCCTGCCGCCCTGTGGGAGTGCTAAACTCCAACTCGCTGGGCTGCATCCAAATGCAAATGAAGCATTCCCGGCAAGGTCCCGTGAATCCGCCAATCGCCTGGGGCCAAACTTTTCGCGTGGCCCTGTGGGCGCTGAGCGCCAATAAGGTCCGCACCCTGCTGACCATGCTGGGAGTCATCATCGGAAGCGCGTGCGTGGTATTGGTGATCACGATTTCGCTGACCGGGAAACGCTACGTTGTCTCGCAGATCGAAAGCGTCGGGGCGAACCTGATATACGGCGAGTTGCAACGAGTGGGCCCCTTGCGACTCGCGGACCAGATCAATCCAGGCGATCTCGAAGCGATCCAGAAGGGCGTCCCCCAGGTGGTGCGGACGGCCGGAACCTATGACGTTCCCATGAACATGATGGTCGCGGGCAAGGAGTATTTGGCACGGGTGGTGGGAGTTACCCGGGGATTCAGAGAGATTCGCCGGCTGGTGGTTCTTCGCGGGCGCTACCTCGATGAGGATGACATGATGACGGGGAGCAAGGTTTGCCTGCTCACGGACAGTCTGGCCTCACTCCTGTACCCCAATGAGAATCCGGTAGGCCATGTGATCCGCGTGGGCGAGCTGTACTTCACGGTCATCGGCGTATTCAGAGAGCGGGTAGCTACGTTCGGGCTGACGGAGCTCACCTCCGATGCCCTCATCGTGCCCTTTTCGCTGATCAAGGTTTACACGGGATCAAATTACTTCAAGTCCTTCTGCGTCCAGGCCGCCAATTACGAGTTTGTGCCGGGGGTTACGGTCGAGGTTGCGGAAGTGCTGCGCAGCCGGCACAGGCCGGGAGCGGTCTATCGGGTCGAGAACCTCACAGGCCTAATTGAGGCAGTGAAGAAGATCTCCGTGGCGCTCACGGCGCTTTTGCTTCTCTTTGCTTTTCTTACCCTGGGCATCAGCGGCGTCGGCATTATGAACATCATGCTCGTTTCCGTGAAGGAACGCACGACCGAAATCGGATTGCGCAGAGCGGTGGGTGCGCCGCGCGTTACCATTCTGCACCAGTTCCTGATGGAAGCCATGCTGATCAGCGGAACGGGAGCCCTTGCTGGAATCGCGATCGCCCTCTTCATACTGGCTCCCGTCAATGAGTTCATTCGTTCCCACCCAGAGATCGGGGATATAAGAATTTCTATTTCGTGGATTTCGCTCCTCGTGGCTTTCCTCGTGTCCTGCTCGACGGGCCTTTTTTTCGGATATTTGCCTGCAAATCGCGCCGCCCAGCTTCAGCCCACCGAATCGCTGCGCCATGAATAAAGGCATCGGCTGCGATCGAGAGCCAGACCGGGCTCCCGTCGAAAGGCCGCAGCAGCAACAGCCATCCAGACTCGTTCGCTCCCGGCCTCCCGGCAAAGCAGGTGTACGGGGGCGGCCTGCTGGAAACTGCGGATGCGGCGAAGTGGCCGTGGTGAGATTGAGTTACAATACGGCGGATGAGTGATATTCAGCTCCAGGTCTCGGCGGGCCAATCCACCTTCACTGCTCCAGGGATTCCCCCGGCGATCGTAAGCCGATCCCTCGGATTCTTTTCCGCATGAAGTCTTCCGGCAGCCTGCACCTGAAAACTTACTTGATGATTTTGTGGATGGTGGTGTTCGGCCCGCTCGGCAACATCCTGCTCGGCAAGGGCATGAAGCAAGCGGGTTCGCTAGCTGTTGGAAGCGCTGCGGAGTTTCTCCAGCTCGTCGTTCAGGTGTTCACCTCGGGCGTCATCTGGCTGGGCATCGCATCCCTGATCACGTTTTTTGTGGCCTACATGCTCGTGCTGTCCTGGGCCGACTATAGCTACGTCCAGCCGGCCTCTGCGATCGCCTATGCCGTTGTGGCCCTGCTGGGCCACTTCGCGTTGAACGAGGCGGTCACGCCAACCCGGTGGCTCGGCGTGTTCGTCATCTGCCTGGGCGTTCTGGTTGTGGGGAACACGCCTCCGCGCACCACGGAACACACCTGATGCTCGGCGAGCTCATACTCTTCCTTTTCATTGTCCTCGCGGGGACAGGCGGCGAGCTCTGCATCGCCCGGGCGATGAAAACGCTGGGCGAGGTGACGGACTTCCGCCCGGCCTCCCTCATCCGCGCTGTTTTCGGCGCGCTACGGATTGGATGGATGTGGTCGGGCCTGCTCCTGATGGCGGTGGCATTCTTTGCGCTGCTCGGGGCGCTCTCGCTCGAGAACGTGAGTTTCGTCGTGCCGGTCACCGCGCTCAGTTACGCCGCAGGAACCCTGGGGGGAAAAGTGCTTCTCGGCGAACGCGTCACACCCAGGCGCTGGGCCGGCGTGCTCCTTGTGTGTGCTGGCGTCGCGCTGGTGTTCATCGGCCGCAGCTAATCCGCGCGCTCGAGTGCACGGTGTGAGCCCGCTCAGAATCCGGTACGAGCGTCCGGAGGCGCGGCGCAAAGAAAGCCGGGGGAGCGGAAATCCGCACGGGTTCCCATTCGGGCTCATTCCTCAGCAGAAGCGGAGTTCACCGGAATCAGCATTCCGTTGCGAATGCGATACTGGCGGTCGCGCCAGCGAACGGTGCTGCGCACGAAGCTGGCCAGCCAAATCGAGAATGCAAACAGATCCCACGCCGGAATCAGCAGCATTTCCTTCCACGTTCGTGACTGCTTCAAGCCTAGAACGCCGATGCTCCAGGTCATGGCCGCACGAAGAACCAGGTATGTCCCGAGGTAGGCCAAGGCGATTCTCGCCGTAGGATGGACCGCAATGGCGGCAAGGCTCCAGGGAAGGCCTTGCGTCAGAAGCAAACCCAGATGTCCCCACGGGCGCATGTGGCGCATCACTACGATCCAGCGCAGCCGCTTGTCCAGCAATTCGCGCATCGAATGATACCCGGCAAGCTTTTGGACCGTGTAAGGAACGAGTTCCACTTTGTGGCCGTGCTCCGCGATCAACCGTCCCACCAGCAGATCGTCCCCCGGGCGATTCTCGATGGTCTGTAGGCCGCCAAGTTCCGCCAGGCGAGTACGGGTCGTGGCGATGGTGGGGCCGAGCGCAAATTTGACCCCGTCCAGCTGCCAGGCCACGAGCACTCCGGCATAAAAATCTGAAACCATCCCGATGGCCTGAAGTTTTTCCGCCAAGGTATGTCTGTCCGCGGGCATGTAGAAGCAGGTGACCGCTCCCACAGCGGGATCGGCCAGAGGCGCGACAACTGTCCGCAGATAATCGGGCTGAACTCGTACGTCGCTGTCGCCCATTACAAGCACTTCGTAATTCGCCTCCGCCACAAGGCGAACCAATTTTGCGACCTTGTCATTGGGCGCACTGCTGTTGGCGCCGACGAAGACTCGGATGCTTCGTTCCGGAAAATCTCGGACCAGCTTTTCGATGACGGGAAGAACGCGATCGTCGTTCTGGCCGACGCAGAAAAGAAGCTCATATTCGGGATAGTCCTGGCGGCACAGACTGGCGAAGTTTTCATAGGCGCCCGGGTCGAGCCCGCGGATAGGTTTCAAGATGCTGACCGGCGGCGTTGAACCGTGCCGCACCCTCTGCTGCCGGAAGAACCGCCAGGCGCTAATAAGAACGATCAGATAGTAGACGAAAGGAACCGCGGCCAGACTCAGGAACACGAAAGATACGGACCGCGGCGTCATCGTCCCTCCTCCATGCCGGCAAGAGGGTACTCCAGACCCCGGAGAGAAAGAAGGAACGCCAGCAGCTTCCCGATTCGCAAGAAGGAAGGAAGATTCGAGAAGCGGCGCAGCCGCACGATTGCGAACTTCGCCCGGTGGGCCCTGAGGCCGCTATCGATTCCCGGCCGCAGCAAGGTGAGGAGTGCCGTGCGTGCGGACCCGAGGGGCGACGTTTCCTCCAATAAGCGTGCCCTGCTGCGAATCAATCTGACGATTTGGATCCCTCCCAAGGAAACCTGGCGGAGACCCACTGCGCGCTCGGAGGACCGGGGATGGCCTGTGGCTTGGCGTTCCCGCGCTCCGCTCCCGCGTCAATGATCTGCGGGGTTCCGCTGCCTACCGGGGACCTCGGGAAACTCCGACCTGGAAGAACCCGGCACCGGCTGATTGACCAGCAAGAGTTTACCGCCGCTTTCGGTAACAATGTTCAGCTTCTCCGCGCCCACCAAATCCACGAGCCGGCCCCTCAGGGACTGTTTTGCGAGCAAGTAACACCGCGCGGGGGCGAGCCAATGGCTCTTGAATTGCTCGTCGTCAATGAACACGTCTGGAGCCCCGGGAGCAAAGGCGCCGTATTCCAGGTTCTGCACCCGGCCATTCAGGAGCAGCGCGGTGCGGTTAGTATAGAAGAACACAGAAGAAAACGGGTAGTAGTGGCCCTGCGCAATCAGCTCGCCTTCCGGAGCACGGAGCAGAGCTTCCGCCAGCGGCCGCGAGGAGAGCAAGGGATCAAAGTGCACCATCGCCAAGCGCGCCGCATGAAGAAAGAGCACCATCATGACCGCGGCGGCAAGAAACGCGCGCCGACCAGACCCCCGGATGGTCCCCAGGGCTCCAACCAGGAAGGCAATTCCGGCGAGGAAAAGAGGCGCACGAAGATACGCAAAAGAGGGGAGGGTCAGATCCAGCATGTGCCCGAGGGCAAGCGAGTATGCCTTGGGGTGCGGACTGAGCGCGGCGGTGATGTCTCGCGGGGTGGCAATGTTGCGCACGAGAAATAAAAGGACAAATGCAGCGGCCGCAGCACAGCCGGCAATCACGGAGAGCGCGCGCGTGCCTCGCCGGATGCTTGGGCCGTCGAGGGCCATCGCCGACCCCAGCAGGAGAGCCAAGGCCGGATAGCACGGCATGGAGTAATACTCCTGCGTGGTGGAAAACGTGAAGAAAACCAGAACAAAGCCGGCCCAGCAGAGCGCCAGGAGCCGCGTCCGCCCCGCCCGGTCCACCGGCCTGAAAGAAAGCTGCGCGATGGCCGGAAAATAGACGCTCCAGGGAAACAGCCACGCCAGGTGCAGCAGCCAGAAATACAGGCGCGGGACCGTATTGTAATCGCGCGGATAGCGCAGGTTGAGGAAGCGGAGAAGCTGCTCATTGATGAAGAAGAACCACAAGAATCCATGGTACTGGCCGGGACCGCTGTGCAGCGTAAAAGCGAAGTAAGGCGGATTCCTGAGAGTGGCCAGAACGTGCCAGGGAGCCGCAATCAAAATCACGATGAGGATTCCGCTCACGGGATGGAGACGCTTCCAGGTTCGCGCGGAGACGAGTTGATGCGTAAGGCAAAGGTAGATGAGGCCGGCGGCCAGTGGGAAAACGACAGCAATCAAACTCTTCAGCAGGAGACCGGTTCCCAGGCTTGCCGCAAAGAGGAATGCCCAGAGACGAGGATGGGGCTCACCTTCGTCGAGTGAGCGCAGAAAGGCCCAGAACGCCAGAGTCGTGGTAAACGTGAGCATCACATCGGGAATCAGAATCCTGGTGAAGAGGAACAGGCCCGCGCAAGTGGCGATGCACAGCCCGGCATAAAACCCTGCTTGCTTCCCAAAAGCCCAGCCGCCGAAGGCAGTTGTCAGCAGGCAAAGAGCCAGAGCCGAGAGGGCTATGGGGACTCGGGCAGACCAGTCGCTCACTCCGAGCGCCGCGTAGGATCCGGCGATGGCCCAATAGACCAGCGGGGCTTTTTCCAGGTAGGCCACGCCGTCCAGGCGGGCCGTCACCCAATCGCCCGAGACAAGCATATTCCTCGCGATTTGAGCCTGCACGGCATCCACGTCGTCCATCAGAGACGGCGGAGAGGACAAGCAACCCAGATAGATTGCTCCGGCGAAGAGTAAAGCAATTAGATACAGCTGCCGGCTTTCTCCGGCAAGCTTTGCTCCGCCGCCAGCGCCGGTGTTGCCTGAATTTTCCATGTCTTCATCCACAGGAACAGGAGCATCAGGCCCCAGAGGTGGTACCCAAGATTTGCTTCCCTCTTGAGATGACGCGCCAAAAACATTTCGATGACGTCGAATCGGAATAGATCGCCGTGCTGGGCCGCGCCTGCGCGCAATGTGTCTACGAGAAAGTCACGGAGGGGACCACGAAGCCATTCATGCGCTGGAATATCAAAGCCGATCTTGCTGCGGGCGGTGACTGTTGGAGGCAAATGGCGCTTCATCAATTCCTTGAGAAGAAATTTCTGGCGCGAACCGCGGATCTTGAGCGACGCCGGCAAGGAGCCGGCGAATTCGACGAGGCGATGATCCAGAAACGGCACCCGGACCTCGACTGCGTGGGCCATACTGATGCGGTCCGCCTTCGTCAAAATGTTGTCTGGAAGATAGTACTTCTGGTCGAACCACAGGTACTGTTCCAGGTTGTTTTTGGACGATTCCAATCCGTTCAGGTCTTCCACTAAGCGGTCAACCGCGCCCGGCAGCTCCATCCGGACGAGCCCGCGGCTCTCTTCATCAGCAAACGTGCCGTTCCAATGGACGTGTGCCCGGCCCGGGGGCAATAGGCAGCCTTCTAAGAAACGCTTCAGCTTGTATTCATAGCTGATCTTTTCGTCCGAAACCGGCCAGTACCGTAGCACACGGAGCGCGAAACGGAGTGCGCTGGCTGGCATGCGCCGCACGGCGCTCGCCAGCCGGTTTGCCGGATAGGTGAGATAGCCACCGAACAGTTCGTCGGCACCCTCCCCGCCGAGAGCGACCGTCGCCTTCGTCTTCGTAAGCTTAGAGAGGAACCAGAGTGGCAGCGCGCCGGCGTCCGCATTGGGCTCGTCCGAATAATAGGCGAACTGTTCGATCGCGCCGGCAAGGTCGCATTCCGGGTTGAGATCAAGTTCCTCGTGTTCCGTGCCATATTGGTCGACCACCTGCCGAATATAGGTGGATTCATCGAAGCTCTTCCCGTGAAAGGAGATCGAGAAAGTCTTGAGGCGCGCGCTGGATTGCGTGGCGGCGTAGTGGAGGATGGTCGAAGAATCGATCCCGCCACTCAGCCATACACCGAGGGAAACATCGGAGAGAAGATGTTCGCGCGTGGCCTGCTGGAGAAGCGAGTCCAGTTCCTCCCGTGCTGCGTCGAGGGTCCACGGCCTCGTGGCGCCGGATGGGAGGCGCCAGTAAGAATCCGTGGACACTTTGCCGTCCCTCCACTCCAGCCAGGATCCCGGCCGCAGTTTTTCGATCCCTTCCACCAGCGTCCAGGTGGAGGGCACATAGTTCAGAGACAAATAGCAGGCGAGTCCGTCCAAGCTCAGCTGGCGCGGGATCTCCGGGTGAATCAAGATGGCCTTGAGTTCCGATCCAAAAAAAAGATCCCCGGCCTGGCGCGAGATATAGAGCGGTTTGATGCCCACCCGGTCGCGCGCGAGCACCAGCCGTCTGCTACGGCCGGTCCAAAGCGCGATCGCAAACATTCCCCGCAGGCGCGAAAAACAGCCTGTATCCCATTCGAGAAAAGCGCGCAGCACCGTCTCCGTGTCACAGTGAGAGCGGAAGCGATGACCCCGCCTCTCTAGTTCGTCCCGCACCTCCCGGTGGTTGTACACTTCCCCGTTGAAACAAATCGTCGTGTCGGCCTCTTCCGCCACCATGGGTTGGTCGCCAAATTCCAAGTCGAGGATTTTCAGGCGTGTCGATCCCATCGAAAAGACTTCCGATTGGTACACGCCCTGCTGGTCCGGCCCGCGGTGAATCAGGATGTCTGTGGCCCTTCGAATCCGGCCAGGATCAGGAAGCCAGTATTTATGGGTATAGCCGACAATTCCGCACAAGTTCCTAAACCCCTCTCTGGCGGGCAGCCGGAAGGCTCCATCCGCAGCCACGCGAGGCATTTCGCGCCCTGCCCCAGGCGCTGCGCGGAGGCGGGAGGCGCTGCTCGTAGTGTGGGGATGCGCAGGGCGTCTTGGGCCTCAAGGTTTGCTGTACTCGACTCGGAACTGGTCTTCTTTCGCCCTGCGCTCGTTGCTGGTCCGCCGCCAATTCACACGCGGCAGGATCAGCGACGGATCGATCCGGTCGCGATATTTGTGGGCGACCTCCAGGAGAGAATCCAGCAGGGAAAGCGAAAGGGGATGGGGCTCCAAACCGAGGTCAATCAGCTTGGTGTGTGTGGCGTTGTAATAGTGTTCCTCCGCCTCGACACGCGGGTTCGGCAAGTGATCAATTTCCACCGACAGGCCCATTTTTGTCGCCGCCGTTTTCACCATCTCCGCCAGCTCGGCAACGCGGAACTGTTCGGTAAACTGGTTGTAGATGCGGCATTCCCCTCGCGCGGCGGGATTCAAGGCGGTGATTTCCAAACAACGCACGGTGTCCCGGATATCGAGAAAACCCCGCGTCTGTCCTCCTTTCCCGTAAACGGTCAGGGGGTGGCCGATCACGGCTTGCACGCAGAGCCGGTTCAAGACCGTGCCGAAGATGTCGTCGTAATCGAAGCGATTGATGAGCGCCTCGTCCATGCCGGTTTCGTCGGTCATGGTCCCGTAGACGACTCCCTGGTTCAGCTCCGTGGCGCGCAGGCCCCAGATCTTGCACGCGAACATGATGTTGTAACTGTCATGTACTTTCGAGAGGTGGTAGAAGGACCCCGGCTGCTTCGGATAAGGGAGACGGTCCTTTCTCCCATTGTGTTCGATGGTGATGTAACCCTCTTCGATGTCGATGTTCGGGGTGCCGTACTCTCCCATCGTCCCCAGCTTGATCAGGTGGCAATCCGGGACGAATTCCCGGACGGCAAAAAGAAGATTCAAGGTTCCTACGACATTGTTGACCTGGGTGAAGACAGCGTGCTTCCGGTCAATCATGGAGTAAGGAGCCGCGCGTTGCTCTGCGAAATGCATCGCCGCCTCCGGTTCGATCGCTCGAATCGCGGAGGCCAGAAAATCGTAATCGGTCACATCGCCGACAAAAACCTCGATCGTGTTTCCCGTGAGTTCGCGCCAGACATTGATTCGTTCGGCAAGCGGGCGGATCGGCGTGAGGGTTTGCGCGCCCA
>Ga0074044_10005241_pt1 | contig 10579 bp, 9 predicted proteins | sample BogForMeECP23OM1_FD_94443 | JGI IMG/M metagenome (GOLD analysis project Ga0074044, IMG submission 94443) | Bog forest soil microbial communities from Calvert Island, British Columbia, Canada - Bog Forest MetaG ECP23OM1 | ecosystem: Environmental > Terrestrial > Soil > Wetlands ...
AACTTCAAGTTGTTTCTGCATCCGAGTGATGACTTGGCCTATAAGGCGTTCAAGGTTTCAAGTCCTTATCTCTTCACGTTATTCTTGGCGTTAATTATCGACAGTTTTGTGCATTTGATCTAGTCGTTTAGGATACGAACGGCCCGAGGCCTTTCGGGGGACGGCAGGTTATGACGTCTTTGATTCCTTCCGTTTTGAGGAATCTGAGGAGAAAGTGAAAAAGTAGATCATTGCCCATGAAATGATCTGCCATCCTTCGTAGGTTTGTTGAAACAGCCATCGGCATGCCCATTGCTTCCTTCCATCGTATTTGATATTCGGATAGTGGAACTCCGTTGCGTACATGATCCGCGGCTACTTGACCTGCGATGGTTCCTGTGATCATCGCTGTAGCGATTCCGCCACCATTCGTTGGCATCACCATTCCTGCTGCATCGCCGACCGCAATCACGTTCTCGGAATATGTTTTCTTGAACGGGCCATCAACAGGTAGAACATCAGCGATCATCGGACCCGGTCTTCCACCTTCGAGCTTCGTTTTTGTAAGTTGGCAGTCATGCAAGAAGAAGTCCAGGTAACCTTTTCCATCATGTCGTTTTGAGTAAGAGGTACGTATGCCTATACCAACGTTGGCGGTTCGTTCACCTTTCGGAATGATCCATCCGTATCCGCCTGGCGCAAATTCTGTTCCGAGGTACATCTCGGTTACGCTCTGGTCGACGTTGAGATTGCTCATCAAATATTCGTAGTTGATCGCGACATTGTTTGCGGTCATATATTCGTCGGTCAAGATGCCTACTGCACGTGAAATTTTAGATGGAAAGCCATCTGCTGCGATCACTACTTTCGTTTCAACTGCGTGTTCCACGTCTTTGCCAACCAATAATTTTTCGTTCGGTATCAGGGTGACGGGTGAGTTTAATTCGATTGTTCCCCCTAATTTTTCGACTTGTCTTGCTAAGCCCTGTTCAAGTGTAGTTCGATCGAGGACGTATGCTTGAAAGGGGAACTCGAAAGCACGTCCCTTTGGTGAGATTACTCGAATCGATTTGCATTCGTTGTCAATGGTCTCTTGGGAGACATCGAAAACGTCCATGTACGCTCCCGCATGCGGTAGAAGGTACTCCATCTCCTTTCGCACTGGGAAGTATTCGCCGCACTTGACTGGAACGCCGATCACGGCTTTCTTGTCGAATACGTGAACCGAACATCCTCCCTTGAGTGCTTCAATTGCCGCGTAGAGACCGCCAGGGCCCGCGCCAACTACGACGACCTCTACCGATCTCGACATTTATTGTGCCCCTGATGGAATGTGATCAGTGAGACGATCGAATGGCTGAATAAAATGGTTCTGCAGTCAACCAGCCAGACCGGTAATGCCTGGTGAGAGGTAGCGGGCGACCTGATAGAGATAGTTGAGGATTGGTCCCGGATATAGGCCGATGACGATTATTAGGATTGTACAGACAACGAGTACTGCGACCAGCGGGACAGGTTCCTTTAATCTGGTTGAAACGGAAGGTTCATCGAAGTACATTCTCTTCACTACCCACCCGTAGTAAGCCATCGAGAATGCGCTGTTTAAGACCCCCGCTAGGGCGAGCCACCACAATTGTCCGTCAACCGCAGCTGTGAAGAGCACTAGTTTGCTCATGAATCCGCTCAGCGGAGGTACTCCTGCCAACGCGAACAGTGCGATTGTTAGTGTAAATGCAGTTATTGGCATTCTTTTCGCCAATCCAGAGTACGAGTCGAGGTTAGTTGTGGAAAGTTTACTGTACACGGCTGCAGCAGCAGTGAATGCCGCGGTTTTCATTACGCCGTGGTTTAGGATGTGGAATAAGGCTCCTACGAGTCCGAGAGGATTGGGTGCGGCAAAGCCGATTAGTATGTAGCCTGCTTGGGCGATGCTCGAATACGCAAGCATCCTCGTGAAGCTCTTTTGCGTCAGCGCCGCAATATTCCCCAGAGTCATCGTCAGGATGGCGATTACTGCAAAGGCCGCTGCCCAGTCCAGTTTGAGCGCTATCATTGCGATGACGAAAACCCTGAGGAGCGCAGCGAAGCCGCCGTTCTTCGTTCCTGCTGCAAGGAATGCTCCAACAGTAATGGGCGCACCCTCATACGCATCGGGTATCCACATGTGAAATGGCACTGCAGCCACTTTCATTCCGAACCCCGCGATAAAGAGCACCATAGCTAGCAGTGCGAGTGGCTCAAGCTTCGGAAGCGCCATTCCCAACCCGCTTGCCACTACGTACAGGTTCGTTGAACCGGTTATTCCGAAGGTCAGAGAGATTCCGTAAATTATGAGAGCAGATGAGAGCGCGCTCATGATGAAGAATTTCAACGCGGCTTCATTCGAAATCGAATCATTCTTGCGAAATCCGGTAAGGACGTAGGTTGGAACGTTCATCAATTCCCACGCCAGGAACAGTGTGATTAAATCCACTGAGAAAGCGATAAGCATCATTCCGAACGTAGCGAACAACAATAATCCAAAATACGTATCCAGGTTCTTGCTGTCGCGCATATACGAAAGCGACGCCACACTTACTAACAGAGTAATGAGGACGAAGACGGCCGTGAAATATACTGAAAAACTATCGACAGACAACACGCCGTAGACAAGGTGAGGTTGAGGAACACCCTCTGAGATTAGAAGCATTACTCCACATAAAGAGACGCCGAGACCTAAAATCGACCAATACGCTACCAACAAACGCTTGTGGATGCGGTTTCCAACTCCCTGAATTAGAGGCATGAGGATGGCGAAGATTGGTAACGTGAAGAGAAGGATGGAAGTTGTGAGGTCCAATGGACTTCGCCTTTCAGGGCAAGCGTCTAGGGAAATTGTTCACGTAAATAACATTTCGGGAGGCGATAGCAAACGTTTTTCTTAGCGACCTAACGCTTCTGTACGACTCATCTGAAACTGTGAGCATCTTATGTCTGGCTTGGAAACAATCAAAATCATAGTAGACGCGGAGAAAGAAGCCTCCCGGATGCTGGAAGAAGCACAACGTAAGGCTACGGAAATAAGGAAACAGATCGACGTCACAATTGAAAATCAGCGATCCGAAGCACTCGACTCCGCTAAACAGAAGGCGTCAGAAATTACAGAGCGTGCTGAGCATGAAGGCAAATCTGAGGCTGAGAAATTTGAACGCGACTCATCTGGGAAACTTCGTGAACTTGTCGCTAACGCTTCGAGTAAGAAGGAGTCCGCCGTCAAGAAACTTGTAGAATTGGTGTTGAGTTGAAATGTCTGAGACCGCGAAATTCACTGAAGACATATTATCAATCGCACGAGAAAAAGCTCAATCAATCATCTCAAAAGCTCAAGAAGATGTAGATCGCATTCTGAATGAAGCCAAATCAAACTTCTTGAGAGAAGCTTCTGAGATAATAAAAACTGCTGAAACTGAGGTCGAAGCCATAAGACGACGGCAAGTCAGCGAAGCTAGACATGCACTCAAACTTCGCGAGCAGGAACAGAAGAATAAAATCCTCACCGAAGTTCTCGACCAGACCCGGAAGCGCGCTGCAGAAATAACTGTCGACGAGAACCGATACCTACAATACCTAACCAAACTTTCAGTCGACGGGATTCATGAGATTGAGTTGGAAAACGTAGTCCTCCACTTGAACGCTAGTGACGCAAAACGTTTCGGCGAGAAACTTAATCGAGAAATCAGCAAGCAATTGCAAAAATCAGAGCAAATTGAATTTGCTCGAGAACCAATTGATTCTGCTGGAGGCGTCATAATTTCAAACAACGACGGAACAGTAAGGATCGTAAACACGTTTGAACAAAGATACGAAGCCCTAGAGGCACGATTACTCATCGAAGCAGGAAAACTGCTCTTCAACGAATAACCAGAGCGAGTTCAGTCCGCTAATGACAAGCGCAGGAAAATATGCGGAATTAGCGGCAGCTACAAGATCCTTCAAAGCCGAACTTATCCGAAGGGAGCAGACAGAACGGCTGGTGGAGGCAGGGACGCTCTCTGAAACGGTTAGTCTTCTAACCGATGGCAAACTAACGTTTGGTGAAGGTTCAGAAATTGGTGCCGCGGAATCATACCTGATTAAACGAGTAATCGAAGTAGCGGACGCGCTCTCTCAATACGCACCACACGACTCACGCCCGCTCATCAAACACATAGCCAAACAGTACGAATACGGATGTGTAAAGGAAGTCTTGAAGGCGATTGCCGACCAAGAAGCGCCAGAAGACGCTATGAGACATCTCGCTCCAGCCGGCAAATTCACATTCGAACGATGCAAGGAACTGATTGAGTCAAGGAATCCAGGAAGGGTCATAGAAGAACTTGACGATGAAGGAATGAAGAAAACAATCGCTTCCAAACTGAGCGCAGATAAAAGTGCACTGGGAGCAGTACTAACGATAGATCAGTACTACTACACGAAACTATGGTCCGCCTCAAATCTCCCCGATCCACTAGACGCACAGTCCGCCAGAGGACTTGTGGGACAATTAATTGATCACCTGAACATTCTTCTAGCCTTCCGAGCACGTCTGATTGGCCTGGATTCCAGGTCGACTGCAGACCTTCTGATTCCAGTAAATTACGCGCTAGGCCATGCGTTAACTGAGCTTGCAGATGCGACAAACATGGCTAGTCTGATGAGAATAATTGAAAAGACACCGTACGTTCGTGCCTTCCAAGGGCAGTCACCAGTCGAAAGCGATGTTGGAATAGTGGAACTAGCTCTCCTCCGTAATCATGCCAAGAACTGCTTCGACGCGTTCGCAGGATCTCCCTTCAACGTGGGTCTGGCACTATCGTTACTCTTCCTCAAAACCTACGAGTTACGTGACCTTTTCAGCATCATAAACGCCAAAGCGAACATCGTACCCAACGATCGCATCACTGATTCGTTGATTTTATTGTAACTGCCACGCGTGAGAAAGCATTATAACCTGATTCTAGTTGTTAGCGCACGAAACAGGTGTATGAAGTGAAGTCGAAACGGCTCCTGCTCAGCTTCTTACTGATGGGAATTGGCGTTGTCACAATTTCATCAATGGTCGTAGTTGCTTTCTCTACAGGTCCGAGCCAGGCCGCTTCCGGGGCGGCGAACTCTGGGCTCTTAATTATTGGCGCAGGTATCGCCGCAGGCCTCGCTTCATGCGGTGCTGGCATAGGTCTGGGAACTGCTAGTGCAGCCGCAATCGGCGCCATTGCAGAAAAGCCGGAAATGTTAGGTCGAACCCTGCTGTTCGTCGTACTGATTGAAGCTATCGCCATCTACGGCCTAGCAATGTTCTTCATCATCTACTCCAGACTCTAACTGCGGAACCTCAGCTCAAGCGATGAGTAGTAGCACAAAATTCAGGAATTCAATTCAAACTAAATCCCTAAACCAGTTAACCAAAACTCTAGGCGAAGTAGCTGACATACTCGCCTTTCAACTCGAGCCTCCCTACACTGAGATAAAGCGGTTTAAGGCTCAGGAGGAAGAAGACGACCGGTATTTTCTACGGTTTCAAGGTACGCTCAGGCTTCCCTATCAAAGCCTAGAGCGTCCCGACGAAGGACTCATATTCTATGTTGATTTCGCTGGCGAAGCCATTTCGGACCTGCCTAATCCGCCGATTCATGAACTTCTCTATGCGGCATCAGTAACCTCGTTGACAATTTTCGGGTATGGTGATAGATGGCCAGGTGAAATTGTGAAGAGCCAGAGAGAATTATTGAATGGTTTGGAGGTTCACAGTTCAACTGTTAAGGAAATTAGGTTAGATAACCTGCTCGTGATCTTGGACGAATATAGTTAGATTTGGTGCTAATGTATTAGTGGGATTGCTCGGACGGCTGGCGTTATGACCCCGAGCAACGGTCCCGGTTCGAATCCTAGTATCAATAAGGGGACGAGGAACGCTGCTAGAGTGAGTAGCGTGTAATATGGTGCTTCTCGCGAAGTCATCGCCTTAGCTACAGGCGAAAGGAGTACTCTGCGCAGTGTCCAGACGAAATAACCCGCAGTTATACCTGGAACTAGGACTGCGATAGCGTAGAACGGATTCACCGACATCCCGGCAAGAATTATGGTGTATTCGCTGATGAAGTTACTGAATCCAGGAAAACCCATGGCTCCAAGCGACGCTAGTACAAGCAGGAAGCTCGTTTTCGGCATTTGGTTAGAGAGACCAGATAACTCTCGAATTGTCCTGGTTCCCATATGTTCGTGTATGACTCCTGACATAAGGAAGAGGCAGCCTATTGCGCAGGCATGATTGAACATTTGGAATACTGCACCGCTTACTCCAACAGTGGTAAGCGTGAAGGCGCCGAGGAGAACGTATCCCATGTGGCTGACGCTAGTTAGTGCGATCATTCGTTTGAGGTCTTGTTGCGTGACTGCGACAATGGCTCCATAGAACATTGTCAACAAGCCGAATCCAATAAAGATCGGTGCGAGATACTTTGATGCTTCAGGCATTAAGAACAAGTTCATGCGAATGAAACCGTATCCTCCCATTTTCAGAAGCACCCCCGCAAGCAGCACGCTGATGGGTGCTGGGGCTTCCACGTGCGCGTCAGGGAGCCAAGTGTGAAAAGGAACTATTGGTAATTTGACGCCGAAGCCTATGAAGAAACCTACCGAAATCATGATTTGAAGTGGAAGTGGAAGATGCATGTTGATCAGGTCCGTGAAATTGAATGTGTGTGGTGATGAGAGGACGTAGAGTGAAATGAAACTCAGCAAAATCAGAATGCTTCCGACGTGAGTCATTATTAGAAATTTCATAGCCGCATATTTCTTGCGTGGTCCGCCCCAAACCCCGATGAAAAAGAACATTGGAATCAGTACTAGTTCCCAGAAGACGTAAAACGCGATCAGGTTCAGAGACGTGAAAACGCCGAGAATAGCGCCTTCGAAGATAAGTAGGAGAGCGTTGTACTCTTTCACTTTCGTTTTGATTTGTTCAATTGAACCAGCAGCGGAGAGTGTAGTCAGGAAAGTTGAGATGAGTAGGAGTGGAAGACTGATTCCGTCTATGCCTACGTAATATGACAGCCCGAAAATTTTCGCCCAATCATATATCTCCACCAACTGAAACCCTGGGATCGACCAGTTGAAGGTTAAAAAAATGAAAAGAGTCACGGCAACGGTGAACGCCGAGATAAGAACTGTTAGCGTTTTGCAAAGCTTCTCACTCTTAATGCCTGCTAAGTAGACGATGAAGGATCCGATTACTGGTGTGAAGATAAGTAGAGACAGCAACATTATTTTCTCAGCCTCAAATTAGGAAAAATAGAATGGCGACTATGAGTGCGAATAGTCCGATCACGAAGACAGTAACGTAATCTTGTGGTATGCCAGTCTGAATTTTCTTAAGGGTTAATGAAATCTTCCGACCGTATGAAGCTATTCCGTTGATCGCTGAATCGATCGCGTCGAGATCCACTCCTTGACCGTCTCTAGAGATTCCGAGTGAGAGCGATGCGGCTGCTCCGCTTATTCGATCGAAGAAGGATAACTCAACTGAACGCCACAAGTCAGTCGCTGCTGAGATGGTTCCGTAGACGAAGACTCGATAGTATACTGGGTTAATGTACCAACGGTTCCATAGAAAGTTGTAGACAGAACGTGTAGCACCTGTTTCCCTGACGATTGATGTGGGTTTCACCTTACCTGAGATGTATACTAGATAGCCAATAGTTCCGCCGACCACTAGCATTGCGAGTGAACCAAGGCTACCGAGGAGGACGGCGTGGCTTTCGGCAGCAGCGCTTGTCGGTATGCTACCAATCAGTGGTGTCGCGTTTACCGTTAACGATTGTTTGATGAACGCTTCAACGTATGGTCCGGCCAGTCCGAATATTATGGTCGCTACAGCGAGTATCAGATATGGGATGAGCATCACCAGAGGTGCTTCGTGTAAGTGATGGCCTTCTTCCTCGCGTTTCTTTACGTGTTCACTTTTTGGTCCCAAGAAGACCATGCCGATCAGTTTGAGGCTGTACATGAAAGTCAACGCGACTGTTGCCCAGGCCAGGATCATCAATCCGGGTTGACCGGTTAAGACGGCTGTGGCGATCACGGCATCTTTACTCCAGAATCCGCTGAGTGGGGGGACACCTGAGAGGGCTAGGAGCGAAATTACCATCGCCGCGAATGTGATTTTCATTGCCTTGCGTAGACCCCCCATGTCGCTCATGAAACGTGAATCTACTGTGTGCAGAATCGCACCAGCGGCTAGGAAGGCGGCGGCCTTGAAGATGGCGTGAGTCATAAGATGGAATAGTCCTGCAGAGAGCCCTGTGACAAAATCTGAAGCTAATCCGCCCGCTCCGATTCCAAGCATCATGTATCCGATCTGTGAAATTGTGGAGTAGGCGAGGAGTTTCTTCAGCTCCTTAGAGACTAGTGCCTGTGTAGCCGCCATGAAGGTTGTGAACGCGCCGATCCAGGCGATCAGATCGAAAATATAGCTTGATTGACCGTACTGTACGAATGCATTGTAGAACATGGGTCCAGCTCTCCCGGCCAAGTAGACGCCGGCAGTGACCATTGTTGCTGCGTGAATCAGGGCTGAGACGGAGGTGGGGCCTGCCATCGCGTCCGGAAGCCATTCGTGTAGTGGGAATTGGGCGGATTTGCCGAGCAAACCCCACAGGAAAAGGAAAGCGACTGGTGCCAGTAAGCCGTATTTTGTGAGAGGCAATGCCCATGACACGTTTTGTGAGAGTTGAACGAAATTCAACGTTCCCGAGAAACTGTAAATCATGAATATTGCGATCAGCAATCCGATGTCGCCGATTCGTGTAACGACGAGGGCTTTCATTCCGGCGTGGCTTGGAGGGTAGGCCATGGGAACGCCTAGGGATGTGTCGCCGACGGTACCGACCCATTTGTCAACTGGGTCCTTGTACCAGTGCCCGATGAGAGCGTAGGAGCACATTCCAACTCCTTCCCAGCCGAAGAATAGTTGGAGCAGATTATCTGACATTACCAGTAGGAGCATACTTCCGATGAAGAAGTTCATGAAGAACCAATACCGAGTAAGACCTTCCTCACCATGCATGTAGCCTAGACTGTAGATCATGATTAGAAGACTGATCCACGCGACCACGTTGGCCATGATGATGCTCAAGGGATCCAGAAGGACACCTGCATTGATGTTGAGGCTTGAGATCCATGCTACCTGCACGTCCTGAGCTGTTCCAGCGAATAGGTTGGGAAGAAGGAGACCCGCCGAAACTGCGCCTAGGAACGCGAACGCTACAGATCCGTAATCTCGCAGCTTCGAATTCGCTCTGGCGAAGAGCGGTGTCAGAACGGCGCCGATGAATGGGAAACTCCATGTTAGCCATCCAAATATTTCGTTCATCTTTCACCCTCCTACGATCATCTTGACAACTGGAAGCAGCAAGCGTTCAATTATGTCGGGAAATATTCCAAGCACTATTGAGATTGCAGCAAGGACAAGAATCGGTCCGGTAATCGTAAGGGGCGCCTCTTTCACGTTACTTAGTTCTGAAGGAAGTTGACCGAAGAATATCCGTTTAATCGCCCAGAGTGAATATCCTGCAGTTAGTGCGGTAGATACGACTCCTAGAAACGCTAGCGCCAATCTGAATGTTGAACCTAACGTGAAAGCTTCATGAAAACTTCCGGCGAAGATTAGGAATTCTGAAACGAATCCCGTCGTCGGCGGTAATCCCATGATTGTGAAAAAACCTATCAGTGCCGCAGTAGCAGTCAGGGGCATCTTCGCGGCAAGCCCGCCCATTCGTCGTATGCTTCGCAGTCCATCAGCTTGCAGCATTATTGCACCAGCCACCATGAAGAGAATACCCTTCCCCAATCCGTGTGTCACGTACTGGAACATGGCTCCTGAGACGCCTAAGACCTGGACTGAAGAAATTCCGAGTAAGATGTAGCCCATCTGGCTTATGCTAGAGTAAGCTAAAAGTCGCTTGATATCATCTTGTACGAGTGCCATCGCGCCGCCGTAGAACATTGTCACGATAGCCCAGACCGTAAGAGCTGTGGAAACTTCGAGAAACGCGGTCGGCAGGATCGACATTACGAGTCGTACAATCGCGTATCCTCCTATCCCAATCATTGCTGGAGACAAGAGAGCGCTGATCGGGGTGGGAGCTTCAGCATGCGCATGTGGTAACCAGATATGTAATCCGAACGCAGCCATCTTGACAAGCAGCCCGGTCACCATTAGCACTACGATCCATAGTCTGAGATTTTCTGGGATGGCTCCCGTCATGATGGAGCCTAGGTCGAATGTGCTAGTCAGGTAGCCTATTGACAATATGCCTGCCAGGAATGCGAGTGCGCCGATATGCGTCCACATGAAATACATGAATGAGATCCGATCTCGGTCTCCTGATCCCCATTTTGCTATGAGAAAATAGGACGGGATCAGCATGAGTTCAAAAAATAAGTAGAACTCAATCAGGTTTGTTGCCAGAACCGCGCCCATCATTCCGATTGAGTAAAGTAGGTAGAGCGCGTAGAACATTCCGAATTGTTTTTTGTCCTCGATCGTATGCCTCATGTATACACTTGAGTATATGGAGAGCAA
>Ga0074044_10005242_pt1 | contig 10578 bp, 5 predicted proteins | sample BogForMeECP23OM1_FD_94443 | JGI IMG/M metagenome (GOLD analysis project Ga0074044, IMG submission 94443) | Bog forest soil microbial communities from Calvert Island, British Columbia, Canada - Bog Forest MetaG ECP23OM1 | ecosystem: Environmental > Terrestrial > Soil > Wetlands ...
GTTGAAGTGTCCGGATGACCGCAAAAACAGAATTGTCAGCGCCCAAGCGACGTACCCGTGCGGAAGTTCAGCAGTTGGTGGCCGAGTTTGTGAGCAGCGGTATGCGGCGGAGCGAGTTTTGCCGGAGTCGGCAGTTAAGCTTCGGCACGCTGGATCGCCATCTAAAGAAACTAGAACCCATCTCACAAATAGTCGACGCTAGCCTCAGCCACGTGAACAAAGTCAGGTGCCCGCACCCCTATGCTTTAGCTAGTGCCTAACCTGGCGAATAGAGGTATCATACCGTCCTGCGTTATCTCGGGCTTCGCCTGATCGAATCTCGTGGGGTGGTTCGATGCGATTGCGTCCGATATCGGTATTGCTTGTCGCTGCTTTTTTCGTCGCGGCCTCCCCCGCCAATAGACTGAATGCTCAAACAACGACTTCTGGTGGGTTGACTGGTGTCGTAACTGATCCGAGCAATGCGGTCGTTCCCGATGCGGGTGTCGAGATCAAGGACACCGCCAAGGGGACAGCGCAAAGTACGAAGACAGATCGTAACGGTGTATACCGCTTCTTCTTTTTGACGCCGAGCAGATACTCCTTGACCGTCGCCCATGACGGGTTTCAAAAAGAGAGCCGGGCGGTGAATGTCCTGCTTGGACCTCCGGTGTCAGTCAATGTCACACTGCAAGTCGCGAAAGCAAGCACCAGTGTGTCGGTGACGGCAGAAGCGCCACTGATCCAGGCAGAGAATGGCGACGTCTCCACGACGATGAACGAGAAGCAGATTTCCGAGGTTCCAAATCCTGGCAACGATCTCACGTACATTGCTCAAACCGCTCCCGGCGCAATCATGAACACAGACAGTCAGGGTGGCTTCAACTTCTCGATTCTCGGGATGCCGGGCACTTCGTATCTCTTCACCATTGACGGGATGAACAACAACGACAACGGCCTCAACCAGAGCCTGACTGGTGCTCTCGGACTTGCCTTGGGCCAGAACCAGATTCAGGAAGCGACTGTTGTGACGACCGGGTATTCCGGTCAGTTTGGGGGCGCTGCCGGCGGAAACATCAATTACATCACCAAGTCGGGGAGCAAGGAATTCCATGGAAACGCGCAATACTATTGGAACGGCCGCGTATTGAACGCCAACGACTGGTTCAACAAGGAATCCGGGAATCCACGCCCCTTCGACGTCGCCAATCAATGGGCGGGTTCGTTAGGTGGCCCCATCAAGAAGGATAAATTGTTCTTCTTTTTCGATAGCGAGGGCATGCGGTTGGTACTCCCGAATCTTTCCCCGGTTGTAATCCCAAGCCCACAGTTTGAAACCGCCACCATCGCAAATATTGATTCGGGAGTGAACTCCGTTGGACAACTAAGGTTTGGCCCGAATTCCGCAACCGATGCCTTTTACCGGACAATATTCAGCCTTTACAATGCGGCACCGGGCGCAAATCGCGCCAGTCCCGGTGGACAGGACCCCACGTCCGACCCCACCGGCTGCACGGGATTCATGGGTCTGCCTGCAGGCGTGCCCTGCGCCTTGAATTTCTTATCGTCGCGAAGCCGCCCCAGTTCGGACACGCTCACGGCTGGCCGTATTGATTGGAACGCAGGCAAGAACGATCGCGCCTTTCTTCGAATCCAATATGAAGCTGGATCCGGCGCCTTCTTCACCGATCCCATCAGTCCGCTGTTCGATGCTGATTTCAATGCGCCAACGTGGCAAGGCCAGCTCATCGAGACGCACACATTTGGCTCATCGGCTGCCAGCCAATTCCTAGCAGCAGGTTCTTACCTTTCGCGTATCTTTAAGGTGAAAGACCCTTCTCAAGCTCTGTCCGCGTTCCCTACGGTCTTGGGTTTTTGGGCACCGGGCGCCTTTACCCAACTGGGAGGAGTGGACTTTATCGGCGCTTACGGCAGGCGCCAAACGCAATATCAGCTTTCCGAAGATGTGGTGAAAACCTCGGGCAAGCAGAAGTTCGGCTTTGGCGCAAACTTCGTGCGAATTGATTGGAGCGTCCTGCCCAACAAAGTGCATTCCATCGGAGTGTTGAGTCCGCAGACGCTCGATGCTTTTTACCAGGGTGGTTTGGACCCGGCGTCCCGATCAACCGACTTTACTTCACTGACGCAATCCTTCACATCGCAGACTACCGTGCCGGTCTCCTTCTTCAACTTTGGGGTCTATGGACAGGACGAGTGGCATGCGCGTCCGAACCTGACGCTCACCCTGGCTCTTCGCGCGGAACATTACTCTAATCCCGAATGTGAAAGCGGCTGTTATTCCCGGCTCACGGGACCGTTTGAGTCAATTAGCCATGACCCCGACCAGCCGTACAATCAGGCGATCCTCGTCAACCAGAAACACGCTATTCCGAGCATGGACACGATCCTGTGGTCCCCACGATTGAGCTTTGCCTGGCAGCCCTTCGGCGTTTCGCACAACAGCGTGCTACGGGGCGGTGTGGGCTTTTTCTACGACCCTTTGCCTGGCGGCATCCTAGAGTCGTTTTACACTAATTCCCCAATTTACAATGTCTACGCGCCGTACCAAGATAGTCTCACTCCGGGGGAAACCACCAGCCTGTTTAAGGATGCGGCCGCTTCGAACGCAGCGTTTGTCAACGGCTTCGCTGCCGGCCAAACGCTCGCTCAGATCCAGGCGATAGACCCCAATTTTTCCCCGCCCGCTATTAATGCCTCAGAAAAGAGCATTCATTCGCCGCAATTTCAAAGGTGGAGCCTCGAATGGCAACAGGCCTTCGCAGCTCACACGGCGGTCAGCATCGGGTATTTCGGCCATCACGGGATTCATGAATTGGTTGGCGATCCAGACGCGAATGCCTTCGGATTCGGCTCGCTCCCTCCGGCAAAGTGTACCAGTCCGCTTGTCCCGCCCTGCGCAGATCCGCGCTTCAGCGAGGCCACGGAATACAGCACGAATGCATTGTCCAACTACAACGGCATGGTCGTCTCGTTCAAACATCAATTCGTTCGTTGGACTCAAGGTCTGATTCAGGCCAACTACACCTACGGCCACGCGTTCGATGAAGTCTCTAATGGTGGGATTTTTGCCTTTACGACCGTTGGTTTGACGAGCCCACAGGACCCCCAAAATCTTCGTGGCGCCTACGGATCGGCCGAGTACGATGTGCGCCACTCTCTTAACGCGAGCTATGTTTTGGATGTCCCCGTGAAAGCGGCCTTTCGCGGCCACGGTTCGGATTACTTTGTGAAGGGATGGCAGATTTCCGGGACGATCTTCGCCCGCACCGGCCTTCCCTATACAGTCGTGGACGTGGCCCAATCATCTGAACTTACGGCGAATAATTATTTTGGCTTCCTATACGCAGTACCTGTCGGTCCCCTTCCAGGGACGGTGTGCGGGGAAGGAGCCGCATTCCCTCTTGCTCCGCACCCTTGCCAACCTCCTCAAGTCTTGGCCGACGGCATAACCCCCAATCCGAATGCGCTTTTCGTGCAATCCGGTTGTGAGACTGGGTTCAACGCCGGGAATCTGGGTCCATCAGGTGTGTGCGGTGGTCCCTCGGTGGCGTTCGCGCAAGGCAGAAACCGCTTTCGTGGGCCAAGTTACTTCAATACCGACTTCGCTGTCATGAAGAACACGAAAATCCATGGTTGGGAAAATGCCGAACTGGGGATCGGCTTGCAGTTTTTTAATCTGTTCAACCATCCCAATTTTGGCTTTCCCGATACTGCCAGTTCCGACTCGACGTTTGGACAGATCTTCAATCTGGAGCAGCCACCCACCACTATTGTGGGTTCGGGTATTGGAGGTGATGCAGCTCCGAGGATGATTCAGTTGAAAGTTCAACTTCAATTCTGATGGACGGGGGAGCGGCAACCGCGACCCCACATGATTCGGTGATAACAAACTTCAGAAATTCTCCAGCATCCAGAAGTTTTGATCCACGGTGTTGCTCTCAATGCAGAGATGATGGCCGTCCGGGGACTCCGCCGAACTCCCTATCGCGCGCTCCCACAACACAGTCGCGTGTCCCTGGGGATCCACATGCAGAACGGTGCCGTAGCCTTTCTGAGTCGTTACAACAAATAGGCCTTTCCCGTCCGCGCTCCAATTCAGGCCGCGCAAATTGCTCCAGCCCTTTACTTGGACTTCGCGCATCTTCTTGCCGCGCAATGACAAGATGTAGATAGGATCCTCCAGGCCTCGAAGTGCCGCAACGCGGGTGGCGTCGGGAGACACCTCAATATCCCAGCGATCGTCATTCGGATCGACCGCAAACCGAGTGAGCTCAGATCCGCGTCCTTTAACGGGATCGACGGCGTCCACGATCACTTCTTTCCGATCCCCGGACAACTCGGCAATCACACACAAGTCAGATGGCGGCCTTGCGCAGGAGACCTGGCTTTCCGGGCTGACCGCAGTCAACACCAATTGTGACGGTCCACCCCCGACCGGGACCCGCATGAGCGGATCTGGCTTTGACCCGCCTCCCGAACCGGTGGGATTATACCGATGCACGAAATAAAGCACCCATTTCCCGTCGGGCGCTACTACCGCATTCCTCGCGCCCTCTTCAGGAGTTGCGAGTGGTTGCGCGTTATCTTCGCCCAGGAACTGCTTGTACACCCCGAAGTGACCGCCACGATTGGAGACGAAGACGAGTGCTTTGCCATCGGGCGTCCAGGCCCCTGGAAAATCTGCACTTTCACTCAAAGTAAAATGCCTCGAGCTGACTATGCGAGTGCCACTGGCATCGAGGTTGGCCATGTAGATCGTAAAATGGCTCGCCCACCTCAGGAAAGCAAGCTTCTTGCCGTCTGCTGTCGCGCTCTCACCGCTCATGCAGAAACCGGACCAACTGGTGAGGCGGCGGGGTTCTCCGATGGGCTTACCAGTGTCCCCGTCGAGCCGCATCTCCCAGAAGTTACAACCGGAAACACCCACGGCTTGAGGCTCTGCCATCGAGTAGATCAACCGACCTGGTAGCCAAAGATACTCGAAGATCTGATTCCCGACCGACGGTGGAAATATGATGGTGGGCGGGCCGCCTTTGAGATCGCGACTCAAGAGGCTGGCGCCTTCGGAATCAATCCGGGAGTAAGCGATCAACTTTCCATTTGGTGACCACGCAACGCCGCCAAGCGCACTGTCTTCGTCCGTGTCGTACAGCTTCCGCGCGTTCGCTCCATCCGGGCCCATCAGCCAGATCTCACGATCGCCAAATCTGCCTGCGTTCATCGTAAACGCGATGGTGGAGCCGTCCGGGGAGATGCTATTTGCTAGGGCATCGTCGCGAATGTGACGCGGCACAGTGCCCAACACCGAAGAAATCCATATGCTTGCGCCATGCGAACTCAGCTCCTCGGGACGCAGCCCAAACGGATAGGCAGATACCAGAAACCTGGTGCTATCAGGAAACCAGCCTCCAAATTCCCAGTCCACTTGCTTCTCCTTGAGTGCGTCCAATTGAGGCAACGTGCGTGTCTCCCCACTTTCGATCAGTTTAAGCTGCATTCCTTTCGCGTCGGTGTAGGCCAGATACTTGCCATCGGGTGAAATGCTGCCACCTCCTCTTGTGATCTCGAAGGAATTCCTAGTGAGCTGAGTCTGCTTAAGCTGAGGTAGGCCAGACGACTGGCGTTTCGCAAACCACACCGCACCGACGGCCAGGAGAAGAGCGAAGACTCCAGTGACGACGACCAGCCAGCGAGTATGCGGGGCCGGTTTTGGGTGGCTCACGTCGGTTCTGCCACCCAGCTTGGCCGCCGCCGCTAGTAAGCAGGTGCGGATCTCCGATGCTGTCTGATACCGTTCTTCACGCTCCTTTTCGAGCGATTTGTTGATGATCGTCTCCAGCTCAGGAGGGATCTTGGGGTTCAGCTGCCGAACCGGCGTCGGGACCTGGTTCAGGACCGCAGCATGAAGTATTGGAGCAGTTTCTCCCGTGAATGCCCGTTGCCCGGCAGCCATTTCATAAAGCACAAGACCGAAGGAGAATAGATCAGTCCTTGCATCCAGCCTCTCGCCACGCACCTGCTCGGGCGACATATATGCTGCCGTACCGAGGGCCACGCCAGTGAGCGTGAGGGTGACATCGCCCGATCCTGTTGGAGTTTCCTGATGCGGCAGTGATTGATTGTCTTCCGCGCGTGTGAGCTTCGCCAAGCCAAAGTCGAGAATCTTAGCGTCGCCTCGATTAGTGACGAAAATGTTTGCCGGTTTGATGTCGCGATGAATGATGCCTTTTTCGTGGGCGGCTTGCAGACCGTCGGCAACTTGAATACCAAGGTTCAGCAGGCCATCGGTTGTAAACGGAGTGCTGGGAAGCATGGCAATCCGGTCCCGAAGGGTCTGCCCTTCCAGCAACGGCATCACCAGGAAGGGCTGGCCTTCGTGTTCGCCGAACTCGTAAACGCTGCAGATGTTGGGATGGTCCAGTGCGGAAGCTGCCCGGGCTTCACGCTCGAAGCGCTCCAGCGCTTTCGGGTCTTTGCTTAGTTCCTCGGGAAGAAATTTCAGCGCGACCCGCCGGCCCAGCTTCAGGTCCTCGGCTTTGTACACCAATCCCATGCCCCCGCCACCCAGGATCTCCAGTACGCGGTAGTGGGAGACTTTCTTGCCAATCAGATTCGCCGGAGCGGAAGGAGCTTGATTTTCCACCCGCTGCACTGGAGCGATGAAGCGGTAGCCGCGACGCGGCAAGGTTTCAATAAAGCGTGGATGCTCAGCGGAATCCTGCAGCACGTCTCGCAGCCGGTTGACCGCTTTGTTCAGGCCTTGATCGAAATCTACGAAAGTGTGGGAAGACCACACCCTTTTCCTGAGTTCATCGCGGGTAATAAGGCGGCCGGGCCGTTCCAGCAGCGCCGCCAGAATATGGAAGGACTGCTCTTGGAGAATCGTCGTCTGCCCGTTGTGCCGCAGTTCACCGGTGTGGAGGTCCAGCTCGAACTCTCCGAAGCGAAAGGATTCGGACGCGGTGTGTGGCGCCATCAATATCCCCACCGGGCTTGGGTCAGCTTAACACTTGCGCGGGCGTTGGGCACCGGAAAGAGAGCTTAGTCCAAGTGCATCAAGATAAGCCGCTTACTTCATGTCAGCTAGATGTCACCTGGATGGAAGCTCCGCGCCATTGACGCTGGGAGCAAACCGGCCCAGAGTAGCCCCTCGAAAGCGGCAGTCTGGCACTTCCCACCCAAGCCATAACAGCGGAACCGACGGCCAGAAACAAGGAGAAGCGTATATGAAATCCCGAAAACTGACATACATGGGCGCGATCACGTTCACCGTAATGAAATCAACAATGTTGCTATTGATTGCGGTTGTCACTCTGTCTGCCGCGCTGGCGTCGTCGAATCCGCTGGCTGCGCAGGACAAACAAGACCTTCACCAGTACCACCAGGGTACTCCGGGTCCAGGAAATGACGCGCTTGCCACTCAATCCCAATCGTCTGCCCTTGGCGGCGGGGGTTCGTTCAAACTCAACTACTGGAGCCTTCTCTCCCAGGTGGTGGACGACCAGAATGGGGCCCCTTCTGTTGATCCCCTAAGCCTCCAACCCCCGGCGATTCTACAGACCGACAACCCCGCCGCGAATCCTACAGGCGTCTACCATACCTACAAGGCCTGCTGGAAGGTAGCCCACCCTGGGCCACTGGACCCGCCGGGCGCGGCCATCAAGTGCTACAGCAGTCCGGCGACGTTCGAGCTGGGCGACGGGAGCCTCGCGAGCAATCCCAATGGCAACCCCGACGAGACGTTTAGCGGCTTGCCCTGTCCCTTGACAGGCACGCAGCGGTTTCTATGGGTCGACCAGCTCACCGGCTACTGGAACGCCGTTCGCTTTTACAATGCAAACGAACAGCTGATCGAGGGATATCGCCTCGAAGCTTATGCCGGCAGGATTTACAACTATACGACCGGCAAGTCGATCCCCGCCTGGATGGACTATGTCAGCACGTATCAGGAAGAGCCCGGCCCCGATGGGACCGACAGTAATCTGCAGTGGGGTTACTACGGAAATGACTTCTCAGCCCAAGCGGGTAATACCCCTGTCTTCACGCCGCAGTGGGGCATCATTACCTACACCCCCAATTTCGCGTCGGTCATTGAGGAGATAGGGCCGCATCCGTTTGATGATTACCTCAATACGGGCGCGACCGCTGGGCTTGCTCCCATCTGCACCGCAATGCAATAGACCTCGATAGCGAATCCCCCACCAGAAGTACGAGAGGTGGGGGATTCGAGAGTGAGCGGCTCAAAGCGGCTTGGGTTGGGTGTGGAGCCGGTCGCGAGCGGCTCTCGGAGCCACCTGAAGGTAGCGGGTCTACAAGGAGGAAATCGTGAAAAAGCATCTGACCATGTACATCACTGCACTGACCTTACTCGCCGCGCTGGCGAAGCCGGCTGGGCTCGTTGCGCAGGACAATCCAGATCACAAACACTGGCACCATCACTACAAGCTCATTGACATGGGGACGTTCGGCGGGTCGGAAAGCTACATCAGCCCCTACTTCTACAGCGGTCCGTTTCAAGCCTTGAACAATGCCGGAACTTTCGCGTCCTGGGGGGATACATCCGAACTGGATCCCTTTGGGCTTTCGGGCAACAGCGGCGACCAAAACTTCTGTTTCAACTATGACGGAACTCCCTGCTATACCTCTCGCGCATTTCAGTGGCAGGCTGGTGTCAAGTCCGAATTCCCAGAGCTGCACAAAGGCCTGAGTAGTGCTGCTGCCTGGATCAGCGCCAACGATCTGATTGTCGGGACTTCACAGAACGGCGAAACCGATCCGCTGTGTCTCGGGTCGCCCGAGAATTTCCCGGAGAATCGTGCGGTGCTGTGGCGCGACGGCAACATCATCGATCTCGGAACCTTGCCCGAAGGGGGATACGAAAGTGAAGCCGAGTCCGTCAACAGTCGTGGCCAGGTTGTCGGGGTGGCAACCAATACAGTTCCCGATGCTTATTCATTGTTTCAATGGTCGTCACTACTTAACCATTTCGATCCCTACCCGTATCCCTATCAGGAAAGAGCGTTTCTTTGGCAAGACGGAGTGATGACCGACTTAGGTACTCTCGGCACCGGAACTGACGCCTGGGGCATGGCCATCAACGAGCGCGGGCAAGTAACCGGCATATCGTACACAAGTTCGACGCCAAACCAGGTGGCGACCCCGTGTGCCTTCGAGGGAGCGCCCATCCCAACCCAGGATCCCTTCCTTTGGGAGAACGGAAAGATGACCGACTTGGGTGGGTTAGGAGGCACCTGTGGCTTTCCATACTGGCTGGACAACCACGGCCGGGTGGTCGGCGTATCCGACTTGGCCGGAGATCAAGTGCAACATCCCTTCTTGTGGACGAAGGCCAAGGGCATGCGGGATTTGGGCACTCTGGGGGGCAGCGGATCAGCTTCAATGATCAACAATTTCGGGCAGGTGGTCGGAGGATCCGAACTCGAAAACTCAGACCTTCATGCGTTCCTCTGGGATGGAACGATGCACGACCTCGGGGCCATCAACGGCTGTTCCTATGCGTTTGCGATTAACAACAGCGGGCAGATTGTCGGCAATTGGGGAAATAACGGCTGTGGTCAAGGTGCATTCCTGTGGGAGAACGGGGGCCCTATGGTTGACCTTGGCACGCTTTTGTCTTCTAAAACCGACCTATCTGAACTAGGGGCGGTCAGCATCAACGATCGCGGCGAGATCGCAGGTCACGGCGAGGCACCCACCGGTCACGGCCGCGCGATCCTCTTCATCCCGTGCGATGACAATCATCCCGGCGTCGAGGGTTGCGACTACAGCTTAGTCGAAGCAACCGTGGCAACACAATATCCGGTGCCTCGCTATGTTCCCAGCGAAACGCAAGGTCTGCCTCAGTCGCGGCGGAGCAATCGGTATCACATCTCTGGCATGACAAGAGCGACGATCGGAACTGCAAGTGAAGGTACAGACCCGCTACCCTCGGCCAGCACCAACGACAATGGCGTGACTGAGGATTTCCTCGCAGCCGACAATCCGATGGTCTCCCTAAGCGGCAAGGGCGTCCACAAGTGCACGCCGAGGGGCCACCCATGTGAGAGCGTCCCGTGTTGCCCTGGGTTGGTTTGCAAGTTTAGCGGAGGATCGACAAGAGCAGGTTATGCTTGCGAGCCCTAGAAGACGTTCTTTAGATCCACTCCGTTACGTGACTTCATTACGGAATTAATAATTGATCTGACTACCGCCGCGTCTTGGAGCGACCGATGCCTCCCGCAAATAACCGAGACCTCACCGACACACAATGGGAAACCTTGGACAACCTTATTCCTAGACCGACATCTCGCACGGATGGACGAGGACGACCGTGGAAGGATCGACGTAGCGTCTTGAACGGAATTCTGTGGGTGCTGCGCACAGGTGCTCCCTGGGCCGACGTTCCCGACCGTTATCCGTCGTACCAAACCTGTCACCGCCGGTTCCAGCGTAAGTGTCTGACCAACACACCTGTCATGTAGGGCGCTACGTGCCCGTGAAATCTCATGAAAATCGCTCAGAGTTTAAGGAATAATTCTCAATGGTTGGGAGTGGCGAGATTGAGCGAACAGTGGAGAA
>Ga0074044_10005243_pt1 | contig 10577 bp, 10 predicted proteins | sample BogForMeECP23OM1_FD_94443 | JGI IMG/M metagenome (GOLD analysis project Ga0074044, IMG submission 94443) | Bog forest soil microbial communities from Calvert Island, British Columbia, Canada - Bog Forest MetaG ECP23OM1 | ecosystem: Environmental > Terrestrial > Soil > Wetlands ...
CCCATCTACCGCCGCTACCATCATCGCGATCTCACCTTCGGCCTGCTCTACGCGTGGAGCGAAAATTTCGTGCTGCCGCTCTCGCACGACGAAGTTGTGCACGGCAAGCGCGCGCTGCTGGCCAAGATGCCCGGCGACCGTTCGCGCCAATTCGCCAACCAGCGCGCGCTGTTCGCCTACATGTGGGCGCGCTCGGGCAAGAAGCTCATTTTCATGGGCGAGGAAATCGGCCAGTGGCGCGAATGGGACCACGACTCGAGCCTCGACTGGAACCTGCTCGACTATCCCGGCCATCGCGAACTGCAGCTCCTCGTGCGCGACCTCAATCGCATCTACCGCGACGAGCCCGCGCTATGGGAGGCCGACACCGATCCGGCCGGCTTCCGCTGGCTCGACGCCGACGACGCCGACAGCAACATGATTGCCTTCATGCGGGTGGCGCCGAGCACCGGCCGCGGCGTCATCTGCGTATGCAATTTCTCGCCGGTGCCGCGCAGCCGCTTCCGGGTCGGCGTGCCGGGGTCCGGGTTCTATCGCGAGATTCTCAACACCGACTCCGCTGCGTACGGCGGCTCCAACGCCGGCAACATGGGCGGCGTCGAGGCTGCCGCGATTCCGTGGCGCGGATTTTCGCATTCGATCGCAATCGAGATGCCGCCGCTTGCGGTGATCTGGTTCTCCGTCCCGTAGTCGAGCTATAGAGTCCGCGATGGACGCCAACGAAAACGAGACCAATCCGCATCCCACCGAGCCGCGCTTTATGGCATGACGCCCGACGAGCGCTTTGCGTACGACCCCCCCGCGTGAACACTTTTCAAGCCGCCGGCGGCAACGATCGATGCGGCACCGACATCTTCTGAGTGCTGTCTGCCCCTGCGCTGCCTCTTTTAGGCAGCCCGCCCATCGTGTATTACAATCCGTCAGCGCGTGTTCGCTTCCCGCGCGGCTCGCTCAAGAGGCGAAACAGGCGGCCGACCGCCTCAACTTGGCTCAGAGGAGAACTCGATGCGGACCCAAATAGTTGTCGTCCCGAAAATTCGCGAACGGGGATTGCGAATCATTCCGGCAGCGGCCCTGGCGGTGTCACTGGGGATGCTCGCGCTCGGCGGATGCTCGTCGCAGAACGCGGACCAACCGACCCAACCGCCGATGGCGGCAAATTTCTCGCTGGAAAAGTGCGAGCCGATCCAGCCGAACCTCTACAAGTGCCCGGCCATCGACCAGCCACTCTGTACGCCGGAGTTTACTCGCGCCGATATTAACTGCGTGCGCATCGGCCCCAAAGGCAGCGTGTTCATTCAGCGCCAGGGCGCGACTCAGTGAGCCTGGCTGAGCCCCTTCACGGGGCCAGGGTGGTTCGGGCGCCCGCCTGAGTAGCAACGCTCAGGCGAGCGCTCCGCTGCCCGAACGGTCGCTGCGTCCGCGGACTTGAGGGGTGTACGATGACCGTGCGATTCACATTTGCCGCGGCCGGCGCGACGATCGCGGTCCTCGCGATGCTCACGTGTGCGGCATGCTCCTCGCAAACCAGTGAATCGCCGGCCCAGCAAAAGGCCGGCGATTACGCCGAGCTGAATTTCGATCTCGACAAATGCCTTCCCATCGAGCCCAACCTCTATAAATGTCCCGCTATCGATTAGCCGCTGTGCACCCCCGAGTTTGCGCGCACCGACGTCATCTGCGTGCATACGGGACCCAAGGGAGCAGTCTTCATGGAGAAGACCGGCATGTTCTAGCCGCCGCCGCTCGTTGCGCCTCGCGCGCCCATCTGACAATTTTCTTAAGTCACGGTATTTCGCGATGACCTGTCCCATCTGCAAAAGGCCCGCTGACCTGTCGCCCCGAAATCGCTTCCGTCCGTTCTGCTCCGAACGCTGCCAGATGATCGATCTCGGCACCTGGGCCGCGGGCGATTACCGGGTCGAGGGCTCCAAGCCCGCCGACAACGAGCATCACGACGATCTGAAAAAGCGCAGGCTCCTCAATTGACGCATGACGCACCGGCGCGGATTCATCCGACTTCGGTGGTGGGTCCCGGCGTCGAGCTGGCCGCCGGCGTCGAGATCGGCCCGCTGTGCCTGCTCGACGGAAACATTCGCGTCGGCCCGCGCACCCGCCTGATCGGTCACGTCACGATTCTCGGCATCACGGAACTCGGCGCAGACAACCTGCTCCATCCGGGCGCGGTGATTGGCGACGAGCCGCAGGATCTGACCTACGCCGGCGCCGCACGCTCGGTTAAGATCGGCGACCGAAACATCTTTCGCGAACACTCCACCGTCCATCGCGGCAGCCAGCGCGGCGACGTCACCATCATGGGCGACGACAACTTCATGATGCAGAATGCGCACGTCGCGCACGATTGCCGGATTGGCAACTCGACCATCATTGCCGGCGGCGCGCTCCTCGCGGGATGGGTCGAGCTGGGCGACCGCGCGGTGGTTTCGGGCAACTGCGTCGTGCATCAGTACACACGCATCGGGCGGCTCGCGATCATGCGCGGCCTGTCGCGCACCAGCCGCGACGTGCCGCCGTTCTGCATCATGGACGGCACCCACACGCTGCGCGCGATCAATGTCGTCGGGCTGAAGCGCGCGGGGATTTCGCCGAAGTCGATTCACGCGCTCCGGCACGCTTTCACCGCGCTCTTCGGCGCGCGCCAGAATCTCAAGCTCGCCATCGAGCGGCTCGAGAAATCCGGCGAGCTTGCGCCCGAAGTAGTCGAGATGGTCGATTTCATTCGCGCCTCGAAACGCGGCGTCGCCTTCGGTCCCCTCGACCCGCGTGCGGATTCCGAATCGTCCGACGACTAGATCGCCTCAACTCACGTTCGGTCTTCGCACCCGCTCCAGCTTCTGGCAGCGCGGAGCCCGCATCTTTCTTTTAACACTGGGTGCAGGGGTCACCCCTGCCCAAGGATGCGCGAAACCCACGGTGGGTTTCGCTGCGATTAGTTCTTCTCTCCCCGGAGCTGCTGCGCGACGCGCGACAGTCTGTTCTCTTTTGCGCCGATCGGGCATATTCATTCAATCATTGGCTGCGAACGGTTCAGAGCTGAGACTCTGATGTGGAGAGGACACGTGATGCTCCTTCGAATCTCGGCTGCGAAAGTCGCTGCGATGCCGTGACGCCGGCCGTCGAACTGCTCGAAGTCCGAAAGTCGTACGGCGGCGTTCCAGCCGTTGACGGCCTCTCGTTCCAGATTCCGCCGGCGCGCATCTTCGGCCTGCTCGGGCCCAACGGCGCCGGCAAGACCAGCACTATCCGCATGATGATCGGCATCACCTCACCCGACTCCGGGCTGGTGCGGCTCTTCGGCGAGCCGCTGCGCCGCCGCGCGCTCCGCCGGGTCGGCTATCTGCCGGAGGAACGCGGCTTGTATCGCCGGATGACGGTGGGCGCCAACCTGGTTTTTCTCGGCAGCCTCGCGGGCTTGTCGGTCGCCACGTCGCGGCAACGAATCGACGCATGGACGCGCCGCCTCGGGGCTGCCGACTGGGTCGATCGCCGCGTCGAGGAGTTGTCCAAGGGCATGCAGCAGAAGATCCAGTTCATCGCAGCGCTGTTGCACGATCCCGATTTGATCGTGATGGACGAGCCGTTCGCCGGCCTCGATCCCGTCAACACGATGCAGCTCAAGGACGTGCTGGTGGGGCTTCGCGCCGCGGGAAAGTCGATCCTGTTCTCGACGCATCGGATGGACCAGGTGGAAAAGCTCTGCGACTCGATCTGTCTCGTCAATCGCGGCAAGGCGGTGCTGCAAGGGAGCCTCAGCGAAATCAAAAACAGCAACGGCCGGCGCTTTGTGCAAATCGACTATGAAGGCGACGGCGCGTGCCTGGCCGGCCATCCGCTCATCGATTCGTTGAACGACTACGGCAATCACGCCGAACTGCGCCTCAAGCCGGGCGCCGACGCGCAGGAACTGCTGCAGACCGCGATGCGCGGCTTGCGCGTGATCCGATTCCAGGTGATGGACCCGTCGCTCGAACAGATCTTCATCGAGCGCGTAGGCGAACAGGCATGAGTGAGTTCTCGATTCACAAAGTCTGGATCGTCGCCAAACGGGAATACCTCGAGCGCGTCAGGACGCGCTCGTTTGTCCTCTCCACGTTCGCGACCCCGCTCTTGATGGGAACGTTTCTGATCGTGCCCACGATGATCACCGCTTCGACGGCCCGCAATATCATGCTCGACAGCTCGCGCCCGGCGCGAGTCGTCATCGCGTCCGACAATCGCGCGCTGGCCGAACTCGCGCGCGGCGAATTGACCCGCCAGCGCGGCACGCCCTACGCCGCCTCAGTTCTTTCTCCAACCTCGCCGGCCGCGCGCGAGCAGCTCGACAGCCGGCTCGATGCGAGCGGTATCGAGGGCTACGTATGGCTCGATGGTCCGGCGCTCGCTTCCCGCAAGGTCGTCTTCACGACGCGTCGCATGGGCGATTTCGTTCTTCAGCGCCGGCTCGGCGCCGCGCTGTCGTACGCGTTCGCTGCACAGCGCATGGTGAATCAGGGCGGCAGCCCCGGTGAGGTGGCCGCGACGCTGCAGCCGGTCGATCTGACCGCGCTCGCCGCGGGCAATTCGTCCGCCGTGTTCAACGAGTTGCGCGGTGCGGCGGTCGTCTTCATCTTCCTGTTCGTGATGGTCTTTTCGCTGCTGTCTTACGGCGTGATGGTGATGCGATCGGTCATGGAAGAGAAGAGCTCGCGCATTACCGAGGTGTTGATGTGCGCGGCCAGCGCGCAGGAACTGATGGCCGGCAAAATCCTTGGCACCGGCAGCGTCGGCCTGACGCAGATCGGATTGTGGCTTGCGGTAGCGGCGCTCGGTGCGTCGCGAAGCCTGTACCTGCGCACCGCAATGACGGCGCTCGACGTCGGTCCGTCCTTGATTGTCTATTTCGTCGTCTTCTACACGTTGGGTTACCTGCTGTATAGCGCGGTCTTTGCCGGCGTCGGCGCGATTTTCAATTCGATCGACGAGGCGCAGCAGTGGAACTTCGTGGTCATCCTGCCGTTGATCGCGGCGGCGGCAATGATTTTGCCCGTGGCGACGTCGTCGGATTCGCCGATCTCAGTGGCGGCTTCGCTGTTTCCATTCAGCGCGCCGATCCTGATGTTCGAGCGCCTGGCCGTCCATGATCCGCCGCCATGGCAGCTCGCGGCATCTTTGCTTTTGTTGCTGGCGACGATTGGCGCGGCGATGTTCATCAGCGCGCGAATCTACCGGACCGGAATTTTGATGTACGGCAAGCGCCCCACGATTCGGGAGCTCTCGCGATGGCTCCGCCATGCCTAGTTACGGGGGGGCGGCGCGAAGGTCACCTGCGGCATCATCTGATTGCTTCACAACGCCGGCAAACGCTGCTATCTATCGCACGTTTGACGCCACGCCCGTGCGATAGTGCGGGCGGTTCAGCGCGCCGACTTACTTAAGTATTGCTCATTAGCAAGGACACGAATATAAGGTAAGCTTCAGGAAGAGAATGACGACAAGCGGGGAGCAAATCGTGGCGCGGAAGAAAATTGCCTTCATCGGGGCGGGTAATGTCGGCGCAACCTGCGCCCATCTATGCTTCCTGCGCGGACTCGGCGACATCGTGCTCTACGACATTATCGAGGGGCTGCCGCAGGGCAAAGCGCTCGACATGCTGGAATCCGCGCCGGTGCTCGGCATCGACGCCAACGTCATCGGCACCACCGACATCAGGCAGATCGCGGGCGCCGATTGCTGCGTCGTGACATCGGGTTCGCCGCGCAAGCCCGGCATGAGCCGCGACGACCTGCTGAAGATAAACGCCAAGGTAATGACCGACGTCGGCGACGCTATCAAGAAACACGCGCCCGGCGCTTTCGTGATCGCGGTGACCAATCCGCTCGACGCGATGGTTACGCAGCTCAAGCGGGTTACCGGTTTCGCGAAGAATCGCATCGTCGGGCAGGCCGGCGTGCTCGACTCGGCGCGCTACCGCACCTGTCTGGCGTCGGAGCTCGGCGTGTCGGTGGAGAGCGTGTCCGCGATGGTGCTGGGCGGGCATGGCGACGACATGGTGCCGATTCGCAGCTGCACGACAGTGGGCGGCCAGCCGATCGAGCGGCTGATCGCGGCTAAGCGGCTGGAGGAAATTGAGAAGCGCACGCGCGGGGGCGGCGGTGAAATCGTCGAGCTGATGAAGACTTCGTCGTACTACGCGGCGGGAACCGCGGTTTATAAAATGGTCGAGGCGTACATGCTCGATCGCAAACAAGTGCTGCCGTGCGCCGCGTACCTTGACGGCGAATACGGGGTAAAAGGGCTGTTTGCGGGAGTCCCGGTCGTCATCGGCGCGGGCGGCGTCGAGCGCGTCGTCGAAATCCAGCTCACTCCCGCCGAAAGGGCCGCCTTCGACAGCTCGGTCGCACACGTGCGCGAGCTGGTCGAGGCGATGGACAAAGTAATCGCGGGCGGAAATTAGGGCTCGCGATTCGGGAAAGGTTATGGCTGAAGCAGAAGCAGTTGCGGCGCCGGCGATCGCGGCGGGGATGACGGCCGACGAGAGGCACTGGCTGCTGCGCAGATTGCACTCGCTGTCGGGAATCATTCCGATCGGCGGATTCTTGTTTTTCCATCTCTTCGAAAACGCCTTTGTTCTAAAGGGCAGCGAGGTGTGGTGGAAGGAAACCGAGTTCACGCGCAGCATCCCGTTACAAATCGCGGTCGAAGCGTTGGTGCTGTGGATTCCGATTCTCTACCACGCGATCTACGGATTGGTCATCACCGCCACCGCGCAGCCCAACGACTACCCGTACGAGCGCAACTACCAGTACACCTTGCAGCGCGTCACCGGGATAGTCGCGTTCCTGTTCATCGGCTTTCACGTCCTCTCGACGCGCGCGTACTTCTACGCCTCGGGAGTCGAGACGAATTATCTGCGGATGCATAGCTTCATGATGAATCCGCTGATTCTGACCGCCTACATCGCCGGGACGCTGGCGTGCGCCTATCACCTGACCAACGGCATTTTTACGTTCACGATCACATGGGGGATTGCGGTCGGCGCCCGGGCGCAGACGCTGGTGAATCGCGCCTGCGTTGCGCTGTTCGTCGTCCTGGCGATCGTCAGCGTCGCAATTCTGATCGCATTTCGCGCACCCGCCTGAGGAGAAAAAACCAATGCCAGGGCATCACATAATCGTAGGCGGCGGGCTGGCAGGTTTGACCGCGGCAATGAAGCTGGCGGAGCAGGGCGAGGAAGTCGATCTCTTCTCGATCGTGCCCGTCAAGCGTTCGCATTCGGTGTGCGCGCAAGGCGGCATCAACGGCGCGGTCAACACCAAGGGCGAGGGCGACTCGCCGATGGTCCATTTTGACGACACGATTTATGGCGGCGACTTTCTCGCGCATCAGCCGCCCGTCAAGGCGATGTGCGAAGCGGCGCCCGCAATCATCTACCTGTTCGACCGGATGGGCGTGATGTTCAATCGCACGCCCGAAGGGCTGCTCGACTTCCGCCGCTTCGGCGGCACCAAGCATCATCGGACCGCGTTCGCGGGCGCCACCACCGGCCAGCAGCTCCTCTACGCATTGGACGAGCAGGTCCGCCGCTACGAAGTGGCAGGCCTGGTGCGCAAGTTCGAAGGCTGGGAGATGCTGAGCCTGGTGCAGGACGAGTCGGGGGACTGCCGCGGGATCGTCGCGATCGACACGCGCTCGCTCGAGATGCGGGCGTTTGCGGCCGACACAACGATGATTGCGACCGGCGGCCCCGGGCTGGTCTTCGGCCGTTCGACGCAGTCGCTGGTGAATACGGGATCGGCGGTCAGCGCCTGCTACCAGGCCGGCGCGACCTACGCGAACGGCGAGTTCATCCAGGTGCATCCTACCGCAATGCAAGGCGAGGACAAGTTCCGGCTCATCTCGGAGTCGATCCGCGGCGAGGGCGGACGCGTGTGGACCTATCGCGACAGCAAGCCGTGGTACTTCCTGGAAGAGATGTACCCGGCGTACGGCAACCTGGTGCCGCGCGACATCGCGACTCGCGCGATTCACAAGGTGGTGTTCGAGATGAAGCTGGGCGTCGATGGCAATCCCCTGGTTTATCTCGACGTGAGCCATCTCGATCCCGAGGAACTCAATCGCAAGGTCGCCGGCGTGCTCGAAATCTACGAAAAGTTTGCCGGCCAGGATCCGCGCAAAGTTCCGATGAAGATTTTCCCGGCGATGCACTACTCGATGGGCGGTCTGTGGGTCGATTACCATCAGCAGACCAACGTGCCGGGGCTGTTCGCGGCGGGCGAATGCGAATTTCAGTATCACGGCGCGAATCGGCTGGGCGCGAACTCGCTGCTGTCGTGCATGCACGGCGGAAATATCGCCGAGCCGGCAATGATCGGCTACGCCAGGTCGCACAAGAGCGCGGCCAGCTCGGAGATTTACGACCAGGAGCTCAAGCTCCAACGCGAATTATTCGACAAAATTTTTAAGATGAATGGGCCGGAGAACGCGTTTGCGCTGTGGCGCGAGCTCGGCGAGATCATGACCGAGAACATCACCGTTGTCCGCTACAACGACAAGCTCAAGGCGACCGACGACAAGCTGCTCGAGTTCAAGGATCGATGGGGCCGAATCGGGCTCAACGACAAGGGCAAGTGGGCGAACCAGGAAGTGTTGTTCGTCCGCCAGCTATGGAACATGCTCGAGCTCGCGCGGCCAATCACGCTCGGCGCGCTCAATCGCAACGAATCGCGCGGCGCTCATTACAAGCCCGATTTCCCGGAACGCGACGACGAGAATTTCATGAAGACCACCATGGCTGCATGGTCGTCCGACGGTCCGCGATTCAGCTGGGAGCCGGTTGACGTGAGCCTCATGAAGCCGCGGCCGCGGCGCTACGACGTGGATAAATCCGTCAGCGAGGCGAAGGCGGCATAGCCCCAGCAGGAGCATCCCAGTGCCGGAACAGACGCAAGTCCTGAGAATCAAGCGCCAGGCAACGCCGAACTCGGAGCCCTACTACGAGGAGTTCGAGATTCCGTATCTGCCGCATCACAACATCATCTCGATGCTGATGGAGATTCGGCGCAACCCGGTGACGCGGCAGGGCAAGCGCGTCGCACCGGTGGTGTTCGACGCCAACTGTCTGGAGGAGGTTTGCGGCTCGTGCACGATGCTGATCAACGGGCGCGTGCGTCAGGCGTGCTCGCAGCTCGCCGACGGGCTGAATGGCCCGGTGACCGTCGAACCGATGTCGAAGTTCCCGGTGATCCGCGATCTGTGGGTCGATCGATCCAGAATGTTCGACGCGCTCAAGAAGGCGCACGCGTGGATTCCTGTTGACGGGACTTACGACCTGGGCGCTGGCCCGCGAATCGCGCCGGCGGTTCAGGAGTTCGCGTATCTGTTCGCGCGATGCATGACCTGCGGATGCTGCCTCGAAGCGTGCCCGCAGGTTAATTCGCATTCGAAGTTCATGGGCGCCGCCGTGATCGGGCAGGTCTTCCTGATGAGCCAGCATCCGACCGGCAAGATGAACCTGGACGAGCGGCTCGATGCGATGATGTCGGAGGGCGGAGTGGCCGACTGTGGCAACGCGCAGAATTGCGTTGAGGTTTGCCCCAAGGAAATCCCGCTCACGACGGCAATCGGCGCGATCGGGCGCCAGACCACGCTCAAATGGCTCCGCGACCTCTTTATGAAGTGAGCGCTCCGCAGGAAAGCGAATGAACATCCACGAGTATCAGGCCAAACAGGTTCTCGGGCGCTTCGGCGTTCCCGTTCCCAAGGGGCAGATGACGACGACACCTGACGAGGCCGCGGCTGCCTTCACCGCGCTGGGCCAGCCAAGAGCCGTGGTCAAGGCGCAGATCCATGCGGGCGGCCGCGGCAAGGCCGGCGGCGTGAAGCTGCTGACTGCCGCTTCCGAGGTTCGGGATTTCGCCGGCAAGCTGCTCGGCAAGCCGCTGGTGACTCATCAGACCGGCCCCGAAGGCCGGGTGGTGCGTCGCGTTTACGTCGAGGAAGCGAGCGACGTCGCTCGCGAGCTTTACCTTGGGATGCTGGTCGATAGAAAAGCGGGAACCGTTTCCGTAATCGCGAGCACCGCGGGCGGCATGGATATCGAGGAAGTCGCCGCCAGGACGCCTGAAAAAATTTTGACCGAGCAAATCAACCCGTTGCTTGGAGTCGCGGGCTTTCAGGCGCGCAAAATCGCATTCGCGCTCGGCCTCAAGGACAAACAAGTCGGCCAGTTTGCGACTCTGCTCGCGGCGCTCTACCGCGCTTTCGTCGAAACCGACGCCTCGCTCATCGAGATCAATCCGCTGGTGGTGACCAAGGACGGCCGCGTCATCTGCCTCGACGCCAAAATGTCATTCGACGACAACGCCTTGTTCCGCCATCCGGACATCCGCGAGTTGCGCGACGCCAATGAGGAAGACCCCGCTGAGACCGAGGCGGCGAAGTATGATCTCAGCTACGTGCATCTCGACGGCAACATCGGATGCATGGTCAACGGCGCGGGTCTGGCGATGGCCACGATGGACATCGTCAAGATTTACGGCGCCGAGCCGGCCAACTTCCTCGACGTCGGCGGCGGCGCC
>Ga0074044_10005244_pt1 | contig 10577 bp, 10 predicted proteins | sample BogForMeECP23OM1_FD_94443 | JGI IMG/M metagenome (GOLD analysis project Ga0074044, IMG submission 94443) | Bog forest soil microbial communities from Calvert Island, British Columbia, Canada - Bog Forest MetaG ECP23OM1 | ecosystem: Environmental > Terrestrial > Soil > Wetlands ...
CGCGTGCGGGCGGCGCCCCGGGTTTTTATCAGGTAGGTTTCAACGCCACCCGCCATATCGCCTCCGTGACCAAGGAGTTCAACTTGTCCGCCCACGCCGGCGAGCAGTGTTCTCCCCTCACCGAATTCGAGAACAACGGCGTGGACCAGATCTTCTTCGGCTTACTGACCACGGGCGAAGTCGCTTCTGTCAACATCACCACTCCCCCTCCCGCCGCGACTACCACAACGGCGGCGGAGGCCGGAGGGACGAGCGGCATCATCGTGGACAACACCGGTGCGGGTGGGCAGGAATCGAGCATCTATTTCTCCAGGCTAGCCACCAGCACCTGCGCAACGTCCACGATCGCTGCTTCCCCCGGGGGAGCCACGGAAGCAACGAATACCGTGACCATCACGACCACGGCCGCACACGGGTTTGGTGTAGGCGAGAGCGTGACCATTGCGGGCGTGGGTGCCGCGGGCTACAACGGGACGTTTGTGGTGACCTCCGTTCCTTCGTCGACAAAGTTCACCTACACGGATGCCACGGCGGGCCTGGCCAATTCCGGCGGCGGGACGGCGACCGCAAGCGGCTTCTGCGCCGTCAAAGTGACCCAAGGGGCATTACAGTGAGCACGGGCCTTCGCGGCAGCGCAGCGGCCGGGCCGCGGTGATAGGTAGCTATTTCTCCTCGCCGTGTAAATCGTCTGGGCCACCGGCACTTCGCCATTGAATGCAGGAAACTCCCCCCTCCACATCTGGAAACATGGGCCAAAGATGGAGTTGTGGGCCTTTCAGCGGCTGCTAAACTGAAACCGGTTCCGAAATGGGCCTTGCTTGTTGCTGAAATGGAGCGGGGGCTCGACCGGAATGCGCCGCGATTTTCATGCTGAGGGGGCAAGTGAACACGCAATTTTCCATCCTTCGGCGCTATCTTCCACTGGCAATTGCCACCCTGTTGGTGGCTACAGCGGTGGCAGGCTGGGGTGACCGGTTGTTTCTGGGATCGCTCACCGCCCAGGAGATCGAATCGTGGGACATTAGCATCAACACGTATCGAACCGGCCAGATCTCTTCGGTGATCGTGCCGGGGGGTACGAGTGGAATCATTGTGGACAATGTGAGCGCGGAAGCTCAGGCATCCAGCATCTATTTCACCACTCAGGCACCTGCCCCCTATCCTATCCCATGCGGAACGGGCAACTTCTGTGCCGTCAAACTGACCCAGGGAGGATTGCAATGACCGACTCCGAGCGCATTTTCACGGAATCGAACCGCGGCTCCGCTTCGGCCGGCGATGAGCGCAAAGCTTACCGGAAGCCCTCGTTCCGCTCCGAGCAGGTCTTCGAGACCATGGCCTTGCAGTGCGGCAAGATTGCCGGCACTTCGGCTGCCTGCAACTCGGTGAAGATGGCCTCCTAGCGCAGCCGTGCGCACCGAACATGGATTTGTTGCCCCAAAACCGGGCCCGCCTCGAACTGGCCGCCGAACTCTTGGAGCGCGGCGAGCGGATCAGCCTGCGCGTGAATGGCTCGAGCATGCTCCCCTCGTTGTTCCCCGGCGACCTGCTGACGTTCCGGCGTTGCGCCCCCTCGGAAATCGTTGTGGGAGACATCGTGCTTTATCTGCGCGAGGGCCGGTGCTTTGTTCACCGCGTCGCGGAGCGGATGGCCGTGGGCGGAGATTCGCGCCTGCGCACGCGCGGCGACGCGCTGGCTGCCTGCGACCCCCCGGTGGGCGAGAACGAGGTGCTCGGCCGGCTTTCGCGCGTTGAACGCAAGGGCCGCCGGCTTCCACCGCCGCGCCTCGGGCCGGTGCGCAGCCTGTTGGCGGGTCTGGTGCGGCGTTCGCCCTGGGCCGCTCGCGCCCTGGTGGCCGCGCACAATCGTCTCTAAGGCGCGCAGGGCTGACATGAGGATGGCACCCATCACAACCCCGGCACAGGCTGTAGAGGCGTTCGCCGCGGTGGACCACCATCCCGACCCGGGTTTATCTCGCCACGCCGGACCGAATGTAGCCTGCCTCCCCCTGACCATCGAAATCGGGGGCCTGCCCATCCGCCTGCGCGCGCCTGATGCTGCCTTCCGCGCGCTGCTCGCCGGGCGCTACTCCTCTTTTCTGCGTCCGAATTCCCGCGCGGAGATGGAGTTCGAACTGCACTCGGCAGCACCGGATCCCCTGGGCACGGATCAGGAGCTGGAAGTGGGTTGCGAGCAGGGGCGCTGGCAGCTCTCCCGCGGAGACTTTCGCGCTGGGTTCGACCTGCGCACGCGCCGCGGCCAACTCTCCTTCGTTCCCAACCCGTATTCGGTGGACACGCTCCTGCGCATCGTGCATTCCCTGCTGCTGGCGCCCGCGGGCGGCCTGCTGCTGCACGCCTCCGGAGGAATTCGCGGAGGGCGCGGCGTGCTGTTTTCCGGCGTCTCCGGCGCGGGAAAAACCACCCTGGCGCGCCTGGCCCCGCCCGACGTGCAGCTTCTCACCGACGAAATTTCCTACCTGCGGCGCGAGGCCGGCGAATTTCGCGTCTACGGCACGCCCTTCTCCGGCGAACTGGGCATCCAGGGGGAAGACGTCTCTGCGCCTCTCGGGGCCATCCACCTGATCGAACATGGCGCCGCGAACCGCCTGGAGCGCGTCCCGGAAGCCGAGGCCGTGCGCCGGCTGATGCGCAACACGCTATTTTTTGCGCGGGAGAAGCGTCTGGTGGCGGATGTTTTCTCCACCGTCTGCGAGCTGGCACGCCGCGTGCCCGTCTATCGCTTGGAATTTGTGCCCGATGCCCGCGTGTGGGAGATGCTCGCATGAACCCCACCTACATCGCGCGGAGCAGCGCGGTGGCCGCGCGGCGCCTGGGCGACGAAATGGTGGTCATGTCCGCGCTCGATTCCACGCTGTTCACGCTCAGCGACGTTGCCGCCGTCCTCTGGCAGGCCGCCGACGGCCGCACGCCGCTCGATGAGATCGTGCGCGCGCGCGTGTGCACCGCGTATTCCGTGGACGCAGAGACGGCGCTGCGCGACGCCGAGGAATTCGTCCGCACGCTCGCCGAACACGGCATCCTCCTGGTCGCTTCGCAGCCCATCGCCTCTCCCGCAGCCGTGCAGGGCGGGGCCGGCGCCGCGCCGGCCGCAGGAGAGCCGCGATGAGCCTGATGGGGGAGCTCGTCCAGAAGGCCATCGCGCTCGGCGTCCCACTGACCGCTCACGTGGACCTCACCTACCGCTGCAACGAGCGCTGTGAGCACTGCTACCTGGACCACGACGACAAAGGGGAAATGTCGTTCAACGAGATCTCCGGCCTGTTCGGCCAGCTCGCCGATGCCGGCGTTTTCTTTCTCATCCTGAGCGGCGGCGAACCCATGCTGCGCCGCGACTTCTTCGACATCGTGGCCCGCGCCCGCGCCCTGCTGTTCAACGTGAAGGTGAAAACGAACGCCGTGCTGGTGCGCACGGCGGAGGCGCAGCGCCTGCGCGCCCTGGGCGTCGAACAGATGCAGGTGAGTGTCTATTCACACCGGCCCGAAATCCACGATGCCGTCACCAAACTGCCCGGCTCGCTCCGCCGCACCATAGAGGGAATCCGCGCCCTCCGCGCTGCCGGCCTGAAAGTGGCCGTGGCCAACGTGATGATGCGCTCGAACCTCGCCGACCGCCAGGCCGTCGCCGCGATGGCGCGCGAGCTCGGCGCCACCTACTCTGCCGATCCCACGGTCACGCCCATGATGGATGGAGACCGCTCCGTGCTGGACCTGCGCATCCCCGGCTCCGAACTGCCCGGCCTTTTCCAGGACAAAGAGCTCGTCGGCGACCCCGACGCCTTTTGTGCGCCGCCTCCGCCCGTGGGCAACGACGAGCGCAACGCCGCCCCGTGCAGCGCCGGCCATTCCTCCTGCTACATTTCGCCGTACGGCGACGTGTTTCCCTGCGTGCAGTTCCCGCTGCCCTCCGGCAACGTCCGCACGCAAAAATTCCTGGAGATCTGGCATCATTCGCCGCAACTTCAGGAGGTGCGTTCTATCCGCATGGGCGATCTGCCGGTCTGCTCGAGCTGCGCGCACCTCGGCACCTGCACGCGCTGTCCCGGCCTGGCCTGGACAGAGGGCAACATGCGCGGCCCCTCCTCCGCCGACTGCGAGAAATCCTTCTACCGCACCGGCGTCCCCAGTGCGAATATGTTGGCGAGAGGCTTGGTGACTTTTCCGGGCGGGACGGCGGAATCGGCCTTGGCCGCATTCCCCACGGCCGCTCCCCGGAGAGCCAACCTGGTCCAAATCGCACCGCTGTCGCAAGCCGTCGCCTGATGCCCGACCACGAACGCGATCTCGCGCGGGAACTCCTGTCTCTCTGCCTGGTGCCTTCGCGCCATGCCGGGCGGCCTGTTCCTCTCCCCGGTAGGGGCGGACTCCCGCCCAGGCGGGATCCGCCCTCCGCCGCACCGGCGGCCGCGCCCGCAGACTGGGACGCCCTGATTCAGTTCGCCATTCAGCAGGGCGTCGCACCGCTCCTCGCGGTCCGCACCCGGCATCTCGCGCTTCCGGTCATCCACCGCGAGCGCCTGGAAACGATTTACAGCGCCAACAGCCTGCGCAACCTCCGGCTGGCTGCGGAGGAGTCGCGCGTATCCGCCGCGCTCGCCGCCGCCGGCCTGCGCCACTGGCCGCTCAAAGGCCCGGGTCTCAGCGAGCGCCTCTACGCGGACATCGGCGTCCGCCAGATTTCCGATCTGGACTTGCTCATCGAGCCGGCAAGCCTGGCCCGGACGGACGCGCTGCTGGCCGATCTCGGATATCGCCGCAACACCGCCGGCAAAATCGAATCCCTGGCGCGTGCCCAGGAACTCCTCTACATCCGCGATGTTCCGGGTCCGCCTTCTCCGTCTCCACTCGCCACTAGCCACTCGCCACTCGCCACTGCCTTCTACCTCGATCTCCACCAGCGCCTGTTGCCCTACGTCCGCCGCGACCCGCTGGCCGCGCGCGTCTTCGCGGACGGCATGACCAACGAGAATCTGCTTCTCTACCTGTGCGCGAGCCAGATCACGCACCGCTTTGCCCGCCTGCGCTATCTTTGCGATGTGGCCGCATTTCTGGCCCGCGAAGGCGGCACGGTGGATTGGGATAAATTTTCGGATACCGCGCGCCGCATCCCCTGGGGTCCCGGCGTGGGCCTGGCGCTGCATTGGGCGGAAGAATTCACTCCGGCGCGCGTTCCCCCGGCCGTGCTCCACACGCTTCGTCCTAATCCCATCGGGGACCTGCTGCTGCGGCGTGCGCTCGGCGCAGACGCTGCAGAAGCCGCCTCGCGCGCCCGCGCACTGGACGGCCCCGCCGGCGCTTCCGTAGCCTTGGGCGCAGCTTATCTGGGACGCCCCGCGGCCTGCGGCATCGCCTGGAGAATGATGTTCCCGACGCGCGCTTATCTCCGCGAACAATCCGGCACGCCGGCAAGCGATCCGCTCGCGGCTGCCTACGCCTCGCGCCTGATCAAGAGGATTCCCGCCGCCCTGCGCCACTTGCTGAAAACAGCACCCTGAACGCGCCCGCACTTGCCCAACCTACCTGGTGCCCGACTCAGCTCAAATACTTCACGAACAGCACTTCATTCTGGGCCTCGTTGTACACCAGGTCGTCCACCAGTTCCCGGGTCATGAAGATTCCCAGGCCGCCGGGGCGCAGTCCCTTCTTTTCCCGCTCGTCCATGTGGGCCAGGGGATCGTCCCCTTCATAGCCCACCGCCGCGTGCGTCAGTCCCTCGAATTTGAATCCCGGGCCGGGGTCGGCGATGCGATAGATGAGCATCCGCGGCGTGCGCACAAACGAGACGCGAACTTTCCGGTTGGGATCCAGCTTTCCGCCCCACTCCACCGCGTTCGTCAGCAGCTCACGGAAGGCCTGTCCCACCTGATCCCGCGCCTCCTGGGAAATCCCGAGCTTCAGCTGGTTCAGGAATTCTTGGATTCGGCGGGCGCAGTCCAGATCGCAGGGCACCAGCAGCTCCACCCAGGTGGGCTTCGCGGAAATCACCTCGATGGGCGGCGTCTGCGGCCGGTCTTCCAGCGCGTCTTCCACCACGTCCAGCAGCCTCTGCGGGTCCACCGGCTTCGTCAGATACTGATAGGCCTGCTCGCGCACGGCGCGCAGCATGGCTTCCGGGGTTTCGTCCGACGTCATCACCACCACGCGCGGGGGCCGCGGCTGCTGCCGCACCAGCGCCAGCACCTCGAAGCCGTTCATCCGCGGCATCCACAGGTCCAGCAGCACGAGATCGAAGTTTTTCTTTTTCAGCAGCGCGAGCGCGGCCTGCCCGTCGGCTGCCGTGGTCACCGCGTATTTGTTCTTTTTCAGAAGTGTGCCCACGAAGGTCCGCAGGATGCGATCGTCATCGGCCACCAGGATCGACTTCATTGTTCCTCCGCTCGCCCGATTCTACCGCTCTCCGGATGGAGTGCGGCGGCACGCCTTCGCGCGGCACTCGCGCCCCTACTGCGCGCGGCGCTTCCTCTGCCCCTCCGTGCTGCCGCCTTTCCCCCCGGACAATTTCCCCAATTCCATGCACAGCGCTTCCACAGCCTCCTCCAGCGCCTTGAGCCCTTCTTGCGCACCTTCAAGCTCCTCGCGCCTGGCCATCTCTTCCAGAAATCGAGCCGCGTCGCGTGCCTCCTGGGCGCCGAAGTGTCCCACGGCTCCTTTCAGGGCGTGGGAGGCACTCGCCAGTTCGGCTGCGTCCCAGTCCGACGCGGCCTTTTGGACTGCGGCCAGCAGCCGCGGCGAATCCTTCAGGAACATCCGCGCCATCTTGGCCGCGAGAGCAGCATCACCGCCGCACCGCATCAGGAGTTGCTCCCGGAAACCCTCCTCGCCTCCCGCCGGCGGCGCGGCCTTCCCTACGGGAGTCTCTGGAACGGCCACCTCGGCCTCGCGGAATAGTGATTCCGCATCAAACGGTTTGAGCACGCGGCCGTCCATCCCGGCCCCGAGGCAGTCCTCCAGATCTTTCTTCGTGCCGTGAGCCGTCATGGCCAGGATGCGCGCGCGCGCGCCGCGTTCCTTTTCGATCTCTCGCATGGCACGCGCCGCTTCGAGCCCTCCCATGCCGTCCATTTCCACATCGAGCAGTACAACATCGAAAGTTTGCGCGCGAAAAGCGTCCACGGCGGGCGCGCCGTCGTCCACGGACGTCACTTGGTGCCCGCGGCTCCCCAGCAGTTCCGCGGCAATCGTCCGGTTCACCTCGACATCGTCGGCGATCAGGACGCGCAATCTTTTCGACGATTTTGTACCGGAAGGTCCCGCTGTCGCAGCTTCCTTCACAGGCTGGGCGCCACCTCCGGAGTTCTGCGATAGCGCTTCGCTCCGCGTCGCTGGAGTGCCGACGGCCGGCTTGTTCGGCGGCAGGCCTGCCCCGGCGGTAGGTCCAACGTCCGCTGCCTGCGCCCCCACCATTGCAGTCTGCGCGCGCGGCAGGCTGAACCAGAATCGCGTCCCTCCCTCGGCGCGATTCCGGCAGCCCACACTTCCTCCCCAGCGCTCCGCGGTGATCTTGCAGAAATACAGTCCCAGCCCCGCCTTTCCCGTGCTTCCTTTTCCCTTCCCGAACAGGCGAAACAGGTTCGCGGCGGTGACTCCCTCCGGCAGGCCCGGCCCCTGGTCGTCCACAAACGCGCGCAGGTATGCGCCGTCCTCTTCCACACCCACCGTCACCACGGTCCCCGCGGGGCTGTAGCGCAGCGCATTTTCCAGGTAGTTCGTGAACATGCGTCGCAGCCGCTCCGGCTCGCCCGCGGCGCGCCATTCGCCGCCCGCCCCCGGTTGGGCTTCGAGGCGCGGGTGGAGCGCCAGCGCCGCGCCCTGGCTCGCGAACGCCGCCGCATACTCGCTCACCACCTCGCGCGCGCATTGCGCCAGGTCCACCGTCTGTCCCGAGCCGGCTGCCGCGGCTTGCAGCTCGGCCATCTCGCTGGAAAACGCCTTCAGCACGTCGCGAATCATCTCTTCCTGCCGGTGCGTCTGCCGGTCCGCGATTTCCACCACTTCCTTCACCTTTTCCGGCGGCAGCCCCATGGTGAGCAAAGAGAGGCACCCGCGCACCGCGGTGAGCGGCTGCGAGAGGTCGTGCACGATGCAGTGCAGCAGGATTTCCTTGGTCTGAATTTCGCGCAGCAGGCGTTCGTGCGCGAGTTTGTCTACCCGCGCGGTCTGCAGCATCTCGCTCTTTTCGTCGAACCGCTGCTGCTGGTTCACGACGAGCAGGATGCGCCTCCCGTGGAGCACGAGCGCCTCCGCATCCAGCGCCACTTCCCCGCCATCGGCACCGCGCTCGACCCACGTGCCGGATTCCGCGCGGCCCGTCCCATCTCCCGCCCACACGCGTTCCGCTTGCGCCAGGAAATTTTCGAGGAAGGGCGAGGCATCCGCGGGGACAAAGCGGCCGCCGGCCGCGGCCGCCGCGCCGAACGCGCGCAGAAACCATTCCGGCGGCGGGCCAACCGGCGCGAGCGCGCCGCCCCCCGCGTCTTCGAATACGGCGTAGCCCAGCCGCGCGAGCAGCGTGTCGGGGAGGGGCGCTTCTTTCATGGCTTGCGCCCGAGCATCCTGCGGGCGAGCGCTTGGAAGGCTTCCTCGACTCCCTCGCCGGTCTTTGCGCTGCTGTGCACCGGCTCCCAGCCGCGGCCGCGCAGCTCCTGCTCCATCTCCGGCGTGATTTCCCAATCCGCGGCCAGGTCGCATTTGTTCACCACGAGCACTGCCAGCGTCGGGCCGAGAGCCCCCTGCACGCGCTCGTGCAACTCGAGCGCCTTTTCCAGCGTCGCGCGCCGCGTGCCATCGGCCACCAGCAGATAACCCGAAGTGCCGTTCAGATCCGACCGGCGCAATTTCTGGAAATCATCTTCGCCGTAAATGTCCCAGAGCATGAGCATCAACTCGTCGTCGCCTACGTGGATGGTCTTCTTGTCCACCTTCACGCCCACGGTGGTGAGGTACTTGTCCGAGAAAATACTTTCGACGTAACGCCGCACCAGACTCGTCTTGCCCACCGAAAACGAGCCGAGCATGCAGACCTTTTTTCTGATGGGTAGCGGCATACCGCCTCAGGGCTGAGCGCCCGGCGCGGGGCGAAGGACGCGGAACGTGACGCAGCGGTTGATTTGCCGCTCCGCTTCGCTGCCTTCTCCGGCCAGCGGCTCGCTCGCGCCCGTCCCCAGCGCGCGCAGGATTTCCGCGCGCAGCCCGCCGCGCACCAGCGCCTGGAGAACGCGCGCGGCGCGGTACTGGCTCAATCGCTGGTTCGTGGCGTCCGGTCCGGTGCTGTCCGTATGGCCTACAACCTCCACGGAGAGTTCCTCGCCCATTTCTTGGGCCAGCTTGTCGAGCGCCTTCAGGTGTTCCGCCACGGCCTCCAACGCGGTCCGCTGGTCCGGCCGAATCTCCGCCGAGCCGGCACTGAAGAGAATGCGGTCGCCGGAGAGCTGCCCGCGTTGACGCACGAAATCGCTCTGGCCCGGAAGCAGCAAACCGGAAGTGTCCACGCGTTTGACGCCGGCAATCAGCATGGCCCGGGACTCGAGCGCCCGCGCCCACTCGGCCGGCGCCTCGCCCCGCGCGCGCAGCACGCCGCTTTCCACCGTGAGCGTCACTCCTGGCGGCGGTGCGAGCAGCGCCGTCGCGCGTTTCTGCACCAGCGCGTCGTCCAGCGAGTAGTAAGGGCTCAACTGGAAATCCGCCAGCGCGGGGTTCAGACCCTGTTTCTCGAGGAGCGCGAACGGGTCCTGCGCCTGCGGGTCGCGCATCCCGCGGATTTCGTAGTAGCGTTTGAACCAGCCCCGGTCGAATGACGTGATCGTGTAGCCCGGCTGTTCCCGCAGCCCGTCCACGAACCGCCCCCAGCGCCAGTCTTCCACGCCCAGAAAAACCTGCCAGGCGGCAAACAGCGCCAGCACGGTCACCAGCGAGTACACGAAATACGGCCGCGGGGGCGGGATGGCGCGCTCGCGGCGCTGGGTCACGAAACATCCGGCCAGATGGTCTCGGGCCGCCTCAAACGGCGACGAGTCTCCCGTGAACTTCTCCAGCTTCGGCCCGAACGCGGCATGCACGTATTCCAGCACTTCACTCAATTTGCGGTGCAGGCTCTGCGGCGGCTGCCCGCGGCTGATCACGGCCAGCGCGGCGCGCGGCCCAATCTCCGCCCACAGCCAGTTGTCGCCGAGTTTCGCTTCCAGGGCTTCGCCCTCCAGCTTCTCGTTTTCCCCGGCGCCAAAGGAATCGCTCATGAAATCCTTGACCGCCGTATACATGCCGGAAACCATGTCGGAATCCTGCGTGGCCGCTTCCGGCGCGATCAGGTGTTGCAGGATCAGGCTGGTTTCCCGGTGAATCAGGAACACCTGCTCCACGCGGTACACCAGACTGTGCAGCAGCGCCACTTCGCTGAACGATTTGCCCGTGCGCACCGCCTCGATCCGCCAGCGGATGCCCTGGATCGAAAAGCTGTGCTGCATGGCCTGGTCGAACGACTGCACCAATTGGCGGAAATACTCCGAGATGGCCCGGCGGATCGCGGGGCCCATGGCAGGGAACAGCGCCTCCGCGATCAC
>Ga0074044_10005246_pt1 | contig 10572 bp, 9 predicted proteins | sample BogForMeECP23OM1_FD_94443 | JGI IMG/M metagenome (GOLD analysis project Ga0074044, IMG submission 94443) | Bog forest soil microbial communities from Calvert Island, British Columbia, Canada - Bog Forest MetaG ECP23OM1 | ecosystem: Environmental > Terrestrial > Soil > Wetlands ...
GTGTCGATGAAGGCGGCCGCGGCTCTCCTCTCGGCCGGGGAGAGGTTGTCCTTCTCATTGTGCGTATAGATTGTGACGAGGAAGATAAAGCCGAACTCCGTGAAATCCACGTAGCAGACCCGGAAGCTTTTGCTCTTGCCGCGCCGGGAGCCCGGGGCCGCGAACCGCATCTTCCGCAGTCCGCCGGTCCCCTGGATCACCTTGCCAGCGTTTGGATTCAGCAGGATCTCGTCTTCCAGGGCTGCAAGAGCGTCGTCGGCCAGCGAGTGGTGGTCCCAAGCCTTGGCGAAGGTCGCCATCTGCACGAAGATCGGATACCGCTCGGCGACCTCCATTGTTACCCCCCGTCGCTCATTCACTGCTAAGCCGATATCATACTACAACGTACTACTGAGGACAAAGGGAAATCCAGCGGAATTTCGTCTGCATCAGGAAAAGAAGACGTTTTCAGCGTCCCGTATATTGACTGCGGTCCCTCGGGCGTCCACGGCCGTCCTGGCGGCGAGTTGGAACTGGAACTCGCGCGGGTCCGCCAAGGCGGCGAGCTTCCCCAGGAAGGAGAGCTTCCCTTCATCGAAGGCGCCGCGGAGCAGCGCCAGGAACTTGCCCCGGGAGCAGAAAGAGTGGCCCCGAATACCCGAGCAGCGCCGGATCCGCACTCAGCATCCCGACCGCCTGCTCCAGTGGGTCTGCCGGTTCGAGACCCGGTGGCATGGCTGGAGTGCCAGGCGATATCGAGCGGGCCTGTTCGGCCGTTGGCCCAGGAAAAGCGGCCGGGGAGGAGGCGGAGGCGGGATCCGGCTTGGTCCCCACGCGGCCCGGGAACAGAGCCAGCCACCGCCGAGCGACCTCCTGATCGGACCAGAGGCTGACCACATCGGGCCGGTTGCGGAGATTCACGTGGAGGTGGTTCGACATCACCGCGAACGCCGCGATCTCCACGCCGAAGAGCCCGGCCAGCGACTCCAGGCGGTCCCGAATCCAGATTCTGCGATGATCATAGGAGTTGCCCGAGAGGGGATCGACCCCGCACAGGAAGGCCCTGCGCACGACCCGCTGAACACAGTGCTAAACCCCGACCTCATCCGCGAACACGACCTCCGCGCGATTCCGCCGTGCCATGCTCGGATGCTCCACATGGGCTCGCGATGCCTTGGCCCGGTCGGACGTCGACCAAGCCAGCGTCATGATGGTCAAACGTGCCGAAGACGGAGTCGTTTGTCCAGTAGCCAGAGGAAATTGTGGGTGGCCCTGAGTGTCTTTTGCTTTGGACGGAAGGTTGAATAAACCGGTTTAGCGGCGACTTTGTTTCGTGGGCAGCACTGGGTTGCGCTTTCATTACGGCCATCCGACGCTTCGGTCGATGTGACCGAAGCGCTCATCAATCGAGGTCCGACGCGGAGGCCAGGGTTCGAGAGAGGCCGCATGCTCGACAAGCGATCCTCGGCCCCCCGGCAACAGAAACCTTGACTTGCCCCGAACCCACGCTTATACCGAAAGCGTCTCGCAATAAAGGTTCAACGGCGGTGGTACCGACTGCTGCGGCGACAAAGCCACCGTGAAAAAGGAGGGACGCTCACGATCCGCACGTATGGGTGACCGCAAACTGGCATGCGGGGAGGCCGACTTCTTGCCTGGGTGCCTTCGGGCTCCCAGGAGCTAGCGGGAGAGCGGCATAAGCTGCCCGGCCGTCTCCTCAGGAACGTAGTGCAGTTCGGTCATACTCCATTTTCCCTTTCACATCCGTTTACCTGACCCTTGGGCATCGAAGATGGTATGCGCAGACGAAGTTGCGACGACAGCCTGACCGCGAGCAAGGACAGAAGCAATGCCAGAAACAGTCTTCTACATGAGGGGTGCGTTCCCCTTCATGACTGGGCGAGGCGTTCCTCCCGAGTTGATCGCCGACGCCAAGGTTTTGCTGGAGCTTCAGCCTGATCAACTCGGCTCGCTTGCCCAAGAGCTCACGTCCTTCAACGGCTTTTTGGACAAGCCCACGCTGAAAGAGCTCGTCAAGTCATTCGTTCCGAATGAGGATCATGCAGTTCGGGTGTACCGGCTGATCTCTCAGATTGACGAGTCCCTGCGTCAGACGAATTCGGGGTTGGAGGGCTTGTTCGGTCGGATGGCTGAGACTCCGGAGGGACAGGAGCAACCGCTCCTGACACCGGCCGAGTTTGACGAAGTCAAGCTGCGAATGTCGATCATTATTAAGCCGTACGAAGGGCTTCGTCGGCAAGCGAAAGCGCAACGGCTTTCGGAAGCTACTGGCCTTCGGCTGGAGAAACTGGAAATCATCTGCGACCTTCGGCCCGTCTTCGATGACGCGCGAGAGTCAGTCGAAGGAGTCATCCCCTACACGATTCTCAGGATCGTCTGCGTTGGCGCTGATGGACTTCCCGTTGCGATGGAGACGATCCTCACCCAGGCCGAGGTTGGAGAGTTGGCGAAAAAGAGCGAGGCGGCTGTGAAGAAGCTGGACCGGCTCCGAGCCCTGCTCGCGGAAAAAGATCTTCCCATCCCTCCAGTGTCGATGGTCAAGAAGGGGGATTGAATTATGCCAACAATGAAAGAACAACGACAGCAACAAGCTTTTAACTATTTACTTGAAGTCATCCTTTCGAGTTTCTCAAAGGAATTGGGGAGCAATCTAACTGCGCGCGGGGTGTACGGGTGCATCGATCTGGACGAAGGAGACCCAGGTCGATACTCCATCAAAGTGATTACTCTACTTGGCGACCGCTTGACGGGATCCGTTCACTCGATCTCCGACGCTCAATCGGGCTGGATAGACGCATCGCCTTCGAAAGACACATCGGTCGCGGAGCTGGCGGATGGCACGGAGCAGTTTTCCGTTTCGGATCTCTGGGCCCAGGTTCGAGATGAATCGGCCAGTATTCAACGCCGCCTAGAGGCGATTCGCAAGCTCCTGGGTGCTGATCGAGAGAATGCGATCCTGTACCTGGGAAGAGAGCTTGCTCACGAAGAAATCCATGAGGACTGGGTCATCGCATTGGTGTTCCTCGCGGAGGACGTGCATTTTTCTGCCGATTGCCAACAGGACGTCAGAGATGCCCTCTTGCGAATTGCGCGCACGTTTCGGAGGAGTACCAAGGCTGGTGCCGAGAGAGTCGTCTGGTCTGCCATCCGGCGAGCGTCGTCACTACTTGCGCCGGCACAGGCAAACCTCCTCGTTCCTTTCCTCGAGCGCGAGGGTGTGGTGGATGCCCGCGCCGTTACACTCAAGTGCGTGGAAAAGCTGTTCCTCCCGGCTCCACCGGACAATCCGGAATCGGTCCGGCCGATCGGCGACCGAGCGCACACACTGGCAATGAAGTTCCTCGACCCAGACATTTTTGCCGGGGGCGAGCACGCCCTTCTTGCGCAGAGCGCCGTCTGCACCCTGGCAGCGATCGGGGACGCGCGGTTTGGAGATGCTGTCACGTTGGCTGTCGGCCTCAATAGGCAGTGGCTCAATTATCAATTGCGTACCAGGCTGGATATTCTTCGCACTTCTTGGCAATCGAAAGGTGCGGCGATCACTACTTCTGGTGCGTTCCGCAATTTGGAAACAGAACTAACGAAGCTGGGCTGAGACACTCAGCTTCGGAGAAAGTACACAATCGGCAACAAGGACGGCCTCCGGTGCCCATCCTTCACCTTCGTAGCGACACCGCTCAGAATTGCGGCAAATACTCCATTGTCGGCAAGTATGCCACACGGCCGTTTGTGAAGCATGCTGTCCTTCTCAAGGCAGATACCGCGCTGCTGTTCGGCACGGATAATGTCCTCGTCTGGCACATCGGCCCACCTTTGGTCGCTGGAACGAAGACGACGGCGGCGGCAGCGGAGAAGAATAGGAAGACGACGATCCATATTGTGGGGTTCCTAAATCTCGATGCGGACGATATCGAGGGAATTGAAACCTGGCTCACTGATGTGGACAAAGAAGACCGCCCGCCTGGCCTCTCGCTTACTGAGATACTGGCTCAATATCGAGTTTCTCCGCCCATCCACTGGGTGCGGGCGGAGAACGATACTCCCCTTTACCGCCAATTTAGTTGTGTCGGCTTCGTTTTGGATTGTTATCGATTCATCGGCATCAACCTGATCGATGACTCACGTGCCGAGAATCTGCCCGAGGTCACTATCGACATGGTTGTCGCAGCATACGGTCCAGTTGCAAGGAAAGAGGACTACCGGGAAAAATTCGGTATCCCTGGAACCGGCCCATGGAGAATAGTCCTAGCCGGTTACCTCTTCCATTCGCTAAATCGAGATACAGATGTTATCCGGCGGATTCCTCATGTGCCTACCGGCATCGCAGAAAAAGACTTTCAAACACCCGACTTGCCTGCACCGCGAACCGCTACAAGGAGCACCTGAGAATCGCCGAAACAAATTCGTAGGTATGGCAGCATCGTGGGAGGATGTCACTAGCCCCTGCGCGCGTCGGTCCGACACACCACCGCCGATGTGACCGACGCGCGCTATGAGCAGGGCTCTGACTCAGCAATCGCATTATCACCGCCAGAAAGACGAAGGGTTGATCCAGTGCCGTCATTGCAGACGGTTGAATCAATTCCTTCAGGCTGAGGGCGGGTAGTTGAATTTGCGCCTGTTCATCGACGTTCACGGCACCCAACCAGCCGCCGTCAGAACGCCTTCTGCGTCGGCCAGGCTGACTGCGTATCGCAGGCTCACGGGATTGAATGACGCTGCCAGTTGGGCATGCAGATTGGTCGATCCGGGATTTGCAAAATCGCCTGTGTTTGAGCTGACCAAGATGCAGATTTCGGCGAACCCGGCATTTCTAAGTTGAGCGGTCGTCTCTACAGCATGTTCAAGGATAAGAGAATCCTTGGCTCCCTTGCTGTGCGGTTGTTTTATTGGATGCCGATCGGCAATGATTCGATCAACGGCACGGGCCAAAGCGAGGCAATCATTATCAATGGTGACGCAAGCGGCGAGCAGGTCAGTGGACAATTGGCGCAACAGTGCTGGCATCGTAAGGACGCCTGCCGGAAGGGCTGCAACCACAGGAAGAGCCAAGTGACCGCATATTGCTGCCACGGCGTTGCAAGCGTTCACTGCTGTCGTGCATTCATTCACTCTCTCCAGAATATGGGTATTCCACTCGGGCTGGACAGGGGACGAGAAGATGAATTGTCTTTGGGTTTTTCTGGACTGAAGTTAGAAACAATTGCGCAAACCTAACTTCGTCCGGCTTGCTCCGCAAGGGTGCCCGCACAACGTCGAGCAGAATGCAGGTATCGAGGAACAGAACAGGAGCCGGATTGGCGGTGATATCATGTACGATATCGGCAATCAGCGTCATGCTGGTTGCCTCTCTACCTCCTCATACTCTGAGATTAGCGCGACATCGGCATAGAACCGATTCGTCAACTCAGTCGCAGTTTGCTCGTCCCAGCCGCTAGCCGCAAACCACGCAGTCAACTCTTCAGGCTTGAGTGCAACATCTTCTCGAAAAGCCGTAAGGACAAAAATCCGCCAGCGCTGTTCTACCTGCTGCGGAAGCGGCCATTGTCCATCACCAGCCTCGACAAGGGCAGTCATGGCTGCTTGGGTTTTGGGTCCAACTCGGCTGATCGGTCCCAGGCGAGCATACGCAACTTTAAGCCCCACAGCCGTTGCCCCCGGTTCGAGCACTTCTCTGAGGATATGCTGAATCACACTCGCTAGATCAGCAAGTGTGGCACCCTCCTCGATGTTGTAGGTTCCCCCGCGAACCCGTCGCTCGGTCGCTCGGTTGAGGCAGAGCATGACGCGAGGCATGTTGTCCGGGTTGGTGCTCCAGCAATGGAAGCGGTTTATCTGGTGTTCGTCACGGTTCATCTCAGTTTCAATGACCGAATTGCGCGACCAGCCAGCCCCCGCGAATCGTTGATCGATTTCGCTCAAGAACCGGTCGATCTGTTCTTTTTGCCCTTTGACCGAGATATTCCGCAAGATGTTGATGACTTCAAGGGCGTCCGATCTCACGCCAAAGGGAAACGTGGAGTAATGCTTGACGATCTTGCTCATCTCCGGCTGCCCGTTTGCTGCAAGCCAACCCACAAGTTCGCACCTTGCCGCCACGCATTCATCTACATTGGCCGCCTCGGAGCCAAACGCTCGCAGAAAAAGCTGAGAAGCCTCCGGAGCCTGGTCCCAGCCAGTCAGCCTCAAAACCACTTGGGGAAGCACCTGAGTGTTCACGACGAAAGTTTCAGCAGACCCTTTGGCGAGATTAGGGGGGCAGAGGATTAGGTGGATCTGCCCACCTGCCTCCCACGCCGCAGCGACAAATCGACCTTCTTCGAGCTGCTTGACGACAGAGGGGGTGTACTTTTGCACCACACTGCGCCGTATCCGCAGCGGAGTGCGGTCCTGCTCGGGGATTTCCCCAAGCGGGATGCTCGCATCTCGCCCTCGCCAGTAGAACCGGATAGCTTCTGTCATCGTTCGCTCCTTCCTGGCGGATACCCCGCATCTGGAATTTTACCGCGCGGGACGCGGCATCGCCTACGCTGCTGGCAGATCGCGTCCGGTTTGCCGCGTTCAGCCTTACACCAGGAAAACCAGGTTTCGGTGTGTGGTGCCAGTCCTGGTTGCCGGACGGAACCCAGTTGGCTTCCGCCAGCAGCGACTGGACCCTCTTGATCTGGGCTGTCGCCGAGCCCGCAGGCGAACCTGGCCGGGTGACAGCCGCGGCTTTGCGCGCGTCGGTCCGACGCACCGACGCGCGCCGTGCAACCACTGGCATCCGACCGATAATCCCAGAAAGTCGTCGCGCATGAGAAACGCCATCAATGGACCGATTTAAAGCACCCTCAGGGATTAGGGATTAACCGCCGGATGGGGCGGGATTTGAACTTGGTAAGTGCCGAGATAGAATCACGTTGCGGCGATTCAGGTTTTCTGGAACCTGAATTCAACGGCCTGGTTGAACCGAGATTGCTATCCTGGCATCCGAACGTAAACTTCGGTCTCTGAATGAGAAACAGCGCTCCACAATGATTCGTGGAGAGCTGTCGATGTTTCAATTCGGGGCGACAAGATTTGAACCCCCGAACTCTGCCGATCTTGAAATCTCGATCCTCATTACAAGTCATCCAATTCGCGCCCGAGAGAATCAGCCGACCGCAGCGTTGTAATAATCAACCACGGCCAGAGGCCGTGGTATTAGGAAGGCCCCCCGAGGGGGCCGTCTACGTAAGGTTGCCCCCGTTGGGGGCGTGCAGTTGGAGCAGTCCAGGCTTACTCCTGGGTTGCTCCCCGTTTCTTGGTCCACTTCGGTCCGCGGCCGAAGCATGGCGCCACATTGTCGTACTCTATGTATGTCGGGATCGTGCGGAGGGTCTTTGGCAATTCGGTTTGAGAAGCAAGCCCGCGTGTCGCACACGCCGAACGGCGGTGCGCGGGTGTAGGCTCATTGACACGACCAAACCTGGCCGCCCGACATGCGGATTGCGCAGGACTTGTCGATTAGTCGGGTAAGAAAGGCTGGCAAAGGCTTGACGGTCCGCCACGCGGCCAGGTTCACGCGGGGTCGATCTGGCACGACGCGGTTCGGGCCCAACCGTCGTCACGAGAGCGAACGTGGCCACTCTCATTGCTTGGGTGCCGGAGAGCGGCTGGCCCCTGCTATTCTCAAAGCCGATTGGAGGGCAAAACGGGGGTGAAATGCAACAAAAGTGGGGCAAAATCGAGCAAAATCGAGCAACATGCTACACACGCCAAAAACAGCGCAACTCTCTATCCTTTAAGTAATTGCGTCATATCGATCAGAACGAATGCTTATGAGTATAATTGACATAAACCTTGTCAAAGTTAGGGTTTATATCGAACATCGAGTTTTTCTCGATTGCAAAAAACCCGGAAAATGTAGCATTTGGTAGCATATTACACTTGTAAAACTGCCCCAATTGCGGGTCCCCGAACTCGGCGTCGGGAATGCCTTCGAACCGGGTCCGGCATCACGGAAGCACGACCCCACCCCCGAACGTTGCCCCCGCCAAGAACCACTTGGGCGAAATGGACCACCCGCATTTACTTTGTGCCACAGAGCAAGTGGCCCGCTCCGCGCTCCCTTCGCGCTTCCCAGCCAGTGGATCCAAGGGAGAGAGGTGGAAATGACGGTGCAGTGTCAGAACAGAGCCAATTGTGCGGGCGTTTATCGTTTCCAGATTAGAGCTTATGACAAAAAAGTGGGGGGCCCAGCGCGGGCATTGATGGCTGCCGAAACTTCAGAAACCTCAACTAATCTGAACCGGACGCCCGTCCAGTACTGATGAGAGCGGATCTTGTAGAAGCTGATGTTGGTGCCACAAAGTGTGCGCCCCCTGCCGCGCGTTCCCTTGAACCAAGGCGATCCGCCGTGCTTATCTCCGGCCTGGCCACCGGGCCCCCGGCAGGGGTGGGCAGCGGGCTCGGACCGTTTCCGGCTGCTTGTACTCCGCGTTTCTCGGACTTTTCTAGACCAGTTGCGGCCCCAGCTTCTCAGGCCATGGATACCTAACTCAACGCGCTGCCTACACTTCCCGTCCTCGCTCGGGGCGTTTCCGGCTGCTTGTACTCCGCGTTTCTCGGACTTTTCTAGACTTTTTACGGCTCATCTGTTCAGGCCCTGGACCCCCAGCTCGGCGCGCAGTATCGGCGTCGGACCCCGGCGATCGTGGGGCGTTATCTCCCTCCCTCACAGATTCACTGGCCACTGACCACTGACCACTGACCACTGGCCACTGTTCTCCTTCCACCCGCCACTCGCCACCCGCCGCGACGGTCAGGACAAGGAAACCGCCCTGTCTGTCGATCGGCGGGGTCTCCCCAGATTGACCAGGCTATGCCATAATCCAAAAGGTCCTTTTCAGAACGGTCAAAGAACGAGAACCGGCGGCTGGATGTGGGAATTGCCCCGCCGATGCCGATCATCCGGGCGGAGCGAGCCATGATTTCGGTGCATCTGCTCCCCAGCCTGATACCACCGGGCGGTCTTCACGGAGGCGTGGCAGTGGTGATCGACGTGCTCCGCGCTTCGACCATGATGGTCCATGCGCTGGTGGCAGGTTGTACGGCCGTCATGCCATGCGGCGAGGTTGACGAGGCCCGTCGCCTTGCGGCGTCGTTGCCGGAGGGCTCGTCGCTCCTGGCCGGCGAGCGGTATGGGGTTCGGATCGCAGGTTTCGACCTGGGAAACTCGCCGGGAGAATGCACACCCGCGGTCTGCCAGGGAAAGACGATGGTCATCACCACGACCAACGGCACTCGCGCCCTTCTGGCCTGCCTGGATGCCGATCCCGTCGTGGTTGGCTCGTTCGTCAATTTCGCGGCCACCTCCCAGCGGCTGCTGCACGAGGCCAGGCCGATTCATCTGGTTTGCGCAGGCACCGAGGGACGAGTCAGCTATGAGGACACGCTTCTGGCCGGGGCCTTTGCCAAGCATTTCAAGGAACTGGACCACGACATGGCCAATGACGAGGCCGAGATCGCGGCCGGGCTGTGGGCCAGGGTCGAAGATATGATCTGGTTCAAGAGCGGCAAGCGGGTGCAGGCCGAAGAGACCAACCCTCTGGTTCGCTACTTGATCCGGGGACAGGGAGGGCGGCGCGTGGTAGAGTTGGGGTTAAGCGCCGATATCGCCGACGCCGGCCGCCTGAACCGGTCCGATTACCAGATTGTCGCCGAGCTGCGGCGCAACCCCCTGCGCATCGTGGCCTGTCCCTGACCCGGATATCGCGGCGAGGACCTCACGAGACGGCAAGAAACCCGGCAGCCGCGCACTGCGGTCGGCCCCAGATTCGTTGATCAGATGGGATGGGAAGGTAGGACCGATGATGGACCTGGAGATGGACAAGCTGGTCTCGTTGTGCAAGCGCCGAGGGTTTATCTTCCCCTCGAGCGAGATCTATGGCGGAATCAACGGCTTCTGGGATTACGGTCCGCTCGGCGTCGAACTGAAGCGGAGTATCAAAGAGGCCTGGTGGCGCGACAACGTCCAGATGCGCGACGACATCGTTGGGCTCGATTGCTCGATCATCATGAATCCGCGGGTCTGGGAAGCCTCGGGCCACGTGGGAGGATTCAGCGACCCGATGGTCGACTGCAAGGACACCAAGGAACGGTACCGCGCCGACCAGCTTTACGTCTTCGCCTATGTCTTCCCGGCTGTGAACCACAAGGGAGAGCCGGCCGAGGCCTGGCTTGCCGGTCTGGGCGGCTCTCCCGGCGAGGCCGCCGAGCATCCCGAGAAGAAGGCTGCCAAGCTTGCCAGGAAGCTCGGCCAACCGACGGCGCCTCCCACGATCATCCCCTACATGCAGCTAGACCTTGCCGACCGCGACAAGGTCATCGGCCCATCGACCGACGAACGGGGCACGCTGACCGAGCCCCGATCGTTCAACCTCATGTTCAAGACGTTCGTCGGCGCTCTGGAAAACGAATCGAATATCGCCTACCTCCGCCCAGAGACGGCCCAGGGAATCTTCGCCAACTTCAAGAACGTCGTCGATACCGGCCGCGTCAAGCTTCCCTTCGGCATCGCCCAGGTCGGCAAGAGCTTCCGCAATGAGA
>Ga0074044_10005247_pt1 | contig 10572 bp, 4 predicted proteins | sample BogForMeECP23OM1_FD_94443 | JGI IMG/M metagenome (GOLD analysis project Ga0074044, IMG submission 94443) | Bog forest soil microbial communities from Calvert Island, British Columbia, Canada - Bog Forest MetaG ECP23OM1 | ecosystem: Environmental > Terrestrial > Soil > Wetlands ...
CGCTAGCACGAACGTCGGCATCGGCACCACGGCCCCGCAATACACGCTCGACGTCAACGGTACGGCCAACTTCACCGGCCTGGTGAACTTCTCCCCCAGCCAAAAATTTCCCGGGGGCTCGGGTACGGTCACTAGTGTGTTCGGGCGTACGGGAGCGGTGACAGCAGAGAGCGGAGATTACACGGTTTCTCAAGTTACTGGCGCGGCTCCCTTAGCGAGCCCTACGTTCACAGGCACGGTGACGGAGCCGGATGGGACAACTAACACTTCTAGCGGCTACGCATTCGCGCATGCGTTGAATCTACCTTCCGGGTCCAAGGTGAACGGTACGCCCCTTGGCACGGCAGCGCTCGGGACTTTAGGTACTGGCGCGACTGATGTCGTGCAGCTTACAAGTAACTCGCTTCTCCCCGCAGGCGTGACTACCACAGAGATCGACGTGGTAAACAATAACCCAATTGCAGCGGGCAGCATGACGAATCCCATCTTTGGGCCATTCATCCGCGGGCAGGCTATGTCCGTTCCGACGAACGGCGCGAACTCGCAGTGTACATCCTCGCTAGTGCTGGCGACTCTCCCTGGTGCGCCTTGGACAGCGACCATCTACAAGATTCCTTCGGCTTCGACGACAGCTTACAGCAGTTGGACTTATACGAGCATTGGCACGGTTCAGGTATCGACCGCTGGGGCGCAAACGTGGAGTGTGACAGCGACCAGCTTTGCGATTGGCGATGGATGGGAAGTCACGCCTCCAACTTCGGCAGACACGAACGAGACGGCGGCGTTCCTGACAACTCTTTCCCTGTGCGTGGTGAAGTAATGAAGAAGCTCGCCATCCTGTTCCTGCTCGGGTGCTCGGCGCGGATACAAGCCCAGACTATGACTTTGCACAGCGCTGTGAAAAGCCTGGGCAGCTATGGCTCTCCCATTTCCATGCCATCGCTCGGCATCGTGAGTGGTGATCTCGTTATCATCACCGCTGGCGCTGGCAATAACTCTGATTACATCACGGGGGTGACTGGAAGCGGTGTAACGACTTGGAACGCCTGCCCATCACCTTTTCCCGAAACTTCAGTCAGTTGCTACTACGGCGTAGCGACTTCAACTACCTCCGTTGCGTTTGTTGTCTCTCTTAGTTCATCCAGCCATAATCAGGCGATTGTTGCAGCCGATTTCAATTCCAGTGTTGGAGGAACTTGGACGTTTGACGCAAAGGGCGTCAACTCGGGAACCGCGCCGGTGACATTCACTACGAGCGCGAGTGTAGGCAATAGCGATGAGTTGGAAGTTTGCATAGTTGCTCAGAATTCTGGGAGCACATGGACTCCCAGCGGCAGTTTTGCGTTGATTGACGCTGGAACCAGCAACTATGGGCAGGCTTCTTGGTGGGAAAATACCTCGGCATCGAGCACGCAGTCATGCTCAATGACCAATTCTGAAGGGTCGGGAACGGAGTATGGTGGCATCGTCACTTTTTACACCGCGCCCTCTACTCCCACAGTGGCGGCTCCCACGTTCGGCTATCCAAACGCGTTGAACTTCACGAGCTCATTCAGCGATTCCATGACCAGCGGCACGTCCTCGGCAAGCATCATCTATACCACGGACGGATCAACGCCTTCGATCACCGGCTCGACGGGATGCACAGTCAACAATGGTACGTCGGTTTCCAACGGATCGTCAGTCACGATCTCTGCTACAACCACACTGAAGGCCATCGGATGCCTTTCGGGGGACTACCCTAGCAGTGTCACATCGCAGAACTACACTCTGCTCTCGGATACCCAGGTTGCGTCAGACCCGTTCACATCCTATTACAACTTGAACTATGTGGCTCCCGGCAGGCAGCTGGTCAACTACAACAATACGCCTTATCAGTTACCTCTTGACGTGTGGGAGACAGGCTCAGCGTGGGAGAACCTTGGATCAGGAACTTACGCCGTCGTCATGCCGGACATTTTTCGGGGAGGATCGAATTACCTCGTTGAGGGAGTTTCCGGCATTGCCGTGGCGGAAAGAACGAATGAAAGTTACAACCAGGATCATTACTCAATGGCAGGAATTGAACTAACTAGTATTAGCTCGTCTTTTCCAGTCGGAGTGACAACACGCTGTTCGACAAGCCATTGTTATTATCTTAGCGTGTATCCGAGCAGTTCTGGAACGAATGTGGACTTTGGCGATTACTTCGGTAGCATCATCCAAAGCGCCGCAGTCTCAATTGCAACCGGAATCTACACACTGGAACTTCGTGCGAATAGCTGCGATTTTCAGCCACTCTTGAATGGAGTTTCCATTCCTGGGTTTCCAACCGACATTACCGTATCCGGTTGTGCGACCACTGGCCAACCGGGAATCTATGTTCCTACGACAGCATCAGGAAACACAACGAATGCTCTTTACAACTGGAGTGGCGGCAATATCACGGGGAACAGCTCTCCGGGCGGCTACACTCCTCCATCTCCAACCTACACGACTTACTCTCCGGGGCTGAACACATCCTCTTTCACGATGCCTACGCCTCCTTGGTATCCGTATTCATTCAGCACGACATGGCCGGGGACCTTTGGAAAGCTTGCCAACGGCAGCGGCTATGCGGCTGGAATCACGAACGGTGGCAGCACCCTTAGCTCGCACAAGGCTGGGCAGACGGAATACCGCGCCCCGTTCCAGATCAATCAGTGGATGGCGGGGAACGTGACCCAAAATGCTTTCGGCTCGGGCTTCGATAACTACTTCATGCCGCTGCTTCACCAGCCTATAGTTCCAACTACGTCCTGTTCATCAGGATGTTACGACCCGATTGCAATCTACCTTGGGCTTGAGCCAATGAATCTCGACATCGCGACCAACGGAGCCTCTGCAACCTGCGCGGCTTCGGCAAAGCCTGAATACATTTGCACTCCGTTTTGGCACATCACGACCGTAGACCCGACGAACTCTCCTGGCGATCAGGTAAACACGCTAACCGGGTCAACAACGACGTTGATGGCTGGCGACAAGTGGGAAGTGCGGATCGTCAACAATTGGGTGGACGCCTTCTGCGAGCAGAACTCGACGGCGCTACCTACATGGTCCTCTGGCATGACGATTATCAAGGGCACTACCTACATTGAAGCAGCGGGCGAAATTTGGCTTGGGTCAACGACGGGCACGGCAGGTTCGACGCAGCCGACCTGGCCCACGACGACAGCAACGTGGAACAGCAACACAGCGACTGGGACGACGGTTTCTGACGGTACGGGGGCGTGGATGTACTGGGGTGATGCGTGCCCGACGACTGCGGTCTATACCAGGATCATGCATTCTTATTATCCTTATCTTAGTAATCCAGCCAGTACAACAGGATTAACTTCTCCATTGGGCGTAGGATTTCCTGCACTATGGGGTCAGGGCACCGCAGTTCCGTTGTTCACGAATGTTTCTATGGGATCGGTAGGGTATGGTTCGGGAGAGCCGTGCCAAACTCCAGGAAATTGTGTAATTCCTATGATTCCTCAACAGGTGGCGGTACAGCAATGATTTGAACTTCTCTTCTTACTCGTCGCGTTGTCCGGGATGGCCTGGAGGGTCTCTTTCTATAGCTTCCGGATTGAAGCAACCAGGCTAACAAACCAACACTGTGAGTCTGGCGGTTGTTCAATGGAGCGGCAGTAATTCATGGCTGAGCCCCAAGTCGATGGCTTCCCGGTACGGCTCGCAGGCGCTGGGGCCGGAGACCACGGCAGAGTCGGTGATCACCTCGTTCTCGTTGGCCGGTTGTGAAGTTGCTTTTGCTTGTCCCTTACTGGCGGTAGCCAATCAAGGCTCCAATCATGTAAGCGTGCTGCTCGCCAAAGACACAGCAGGGGTCAGCGCGTTGCCTTCTCCAGCAGGTACATGTAAGAACGATAGACTTGGCCCGTGGCTCGGGTCATTCCGATTTCGCAAGTTCGGCTGCTGGAGTAACACTCGTCGGGATGTTTTGCCTTGACCTCGGCGGCTTCCGGCTGGGTGGCGGATTGTGTCAGTTCGGGGAACAGAAACCCTCGATCGCCCGCGAAGGCACAACAACCTGCGTCCGCCGGAATCAACACCTCCTGGCTGCACGCTTTCGCAATGCCTTCCAGCTTCGCAGTGATCCCCATTTTCGTGACCGAGCACACCGGGTGCAGCGCGACGCAGTCGGCCTTCGCTTTCACCGTCAGTTTAGGCAGCAGTTCATCGTGTACAAACTCGATGGCATCCAGCAGCCTCAATTGATCGAAGCGCCCCTGGTTTTCAGGAGTCAGATAATCTCGCGACGTCTTAAGGGTATAGGTGCAAGGACTGGTATCGACCACGACCGGCAGTTTTCCCTGGCCGGACCATCGCCAGAGCCGTTCGACTGCTGCATTCGCCGCAATCGCATGAGCCCGAGTGAATCCCTTGGAAGAAAACGGCATACCGCAACACGTTCCTGCAACGTCGGATGGAATGTACACCGGCACTCCGGCGCGCCGGGCCAACTCCACGGTTACTTCCATGAGAGACCGGTCCTTGGGCTCGGCGGGCAATCGGCCCATGATGCGCGAGATACACGCCGGGAAGTAAACCGCCTGAGCGCCTTCCTTCTTAGTGGTGGGGATTCTTCCTGCTGCGAAGGGGGTATCCGGCATCCATTCGCCAAGGTTCTCCCCGGCAAAGCGTTTCATCACACGCGTAAGCGAGCGCATACCGCGGACGCCGATTACTCTTTCTGCCGCGTGCGCAAGGCGTAGTGCCCAGCGCAGCCCGCTTTCCGTGGAACTGAAATTCGTGGCGATGCGGACTGCCCAGTCATGGGCTCCGGCGGAAGCGCGAAGATTGCGGAAACGCTTCACCAGTTTCCCGGTATCTATATTTACCGGGCATGCCGTGGCACAAAGGCCATCGGTGGCGCAGGTATCGAGCGCCATGTAGGGGAATTCACGATCCAAAGCGTTCCAGAGCTCCGAGCTACCGGCCTCTTGCTGTCTCGCCATCTCGCGACGCACCACGATGCGTTGACGGGGCGTTAGCGTCAGTTCCCGGCTGGGACACTTGGGCTCGCAGTAGCCGCACTCAATGCACTTGTCGATCTCCGGCTCGACGGATGGAAATCGCTTGAGATCGGCGAGGTGCGCCTTCCGATCGGCGTTGATAATCACTCCCGGATTGAGCAGATTGGCAGGATCAGCCAAGTGTTTCAGTTGGCGCATGATCTGGAAGGCATCGCTGCCCCATTCAGTTTCCACAAACGGAGCCATGTTGCGCCCCGTGCCATGCTCTGCCTTCAGCGCGCCATCGTAGCGATGCACTACTACTTCGACTACGTCGTCGATCAAGCGAGAGTACTGATCGATCGCCGCTTGATCGTTAAAGCTCTGAGTGATCACAAAATGCAAGTTGCCGTCTTTGGCATGACCGAAAATGATGGCGTTGGAGTAGTCGTGTTTACGAAACAGCTGGTTGAGATCGTGCGCCGCATCGGCCAGGCGCTCGACCGGAAACGCGACGTCTTCAATGATCACCGTCGTGCCACTCTGGCGCACCGAGCCGACGGACGGAAACATTCCAGAGCGGATCTTCCAAAGCAATGCCTGCTCGGCAGCGACATGCGTAAAGCGCGCGGGCTCGAACAGCTTGAGCCCGGCGACAGCATCCTTGGCCAGCACTTCCAACTCGGAGCGACTGCTCTCTTCTGCGGATTGGAATTCGACCAGTAGCCCCGCCGCTCCGTCGGGAAGCGTTTTGATCGAGGCCGGTATCCCTGCTTGATTCTCGACCGAGCGCAATGCAGCCCGGTCCATGATCTCCAGCGCTTTGGCTCCAGCCGTGCGCAAAGGGACAATGGAATCGGCAGCCGCGTACAAATCGGAGTACAACAAAAGTCCCGTGTACCTCACCGGCAAATCGGGGACAGTGTTCAGAACGGCTTCTGCGATAAAGGCCAAAGTCCCCTCGGCTCCGATGAGCACGTGCTGGAAAATTTCGACGGCGGTATCGAAATCAAGAAAGGCGTTCAGCGAATAGCCGGTGGTGTTCTTTCGTTTGTATTTGTTACGTACTCGGTCGCGCAGATCGGCATTTTGTTCCAGCTTTTGTTTCAAATCCAGAACGCCGCGCGCCAGTCCCGGTTCGCGCGCATGAAACTCTGCGTCCGCGTCCCGCCGCGACGTATCAATGATCGTGCCCGACGGCAGCATGAACTTCATGGACCTGAGCGTGTGATAGGCGTTTTGCTCGACGCCGCAGCACATGCCGCTGGAGTTATTGGAGAGAATACCGCCCATGGTGCAGGTTGCGATCGACGCCGGATCAGGCCCGATTTTTGCACCATAGGGCGCAAGAGCCAGGTTGGCACGTGCGCCGATCACTCCCGGCTGCACCCGAATTTGCTTGCCCCCATCTTCCACATTTGCCGCTCGCCAGTTGCGAGCGATGTCTACCAGCAGGCCGTCGGAGATCGACTGTCCCGACAAGCTCGTACCAGCGGCGCGAAATGTCATCGGTAGGCGCTGCTGCCGACTGAACGAAAATAGCGCTCGTATCTCTTCCAGTCCCTGGGTCTGTACCACCGCCTTCGGGATCAGGCGATAGAAACTGGCATCGGAAGCGTACGCGATGAGTTCGATCGGACGGATGAGGATGCGAGAGGCGTCGATGGAGGCGGCAAGTCCAGCCTTGATTTCCTCCGAAGAGATTTGCATGGGAGCCACTTCAGCCACGGCCATTCTGGTTCCTCCGAGCGATCAAGACAAAAACAACCAAAACTCACTCCCGTGCGGGCCGGAACCGCGTTGCCGTCTGACGCGTGGTCTATTCCAGTTCGTCAGCCAGGCGCTGCACCGTGTGTTCGACTTTTATGGCTGAGTTCTGCTTGTCCAGGCCGCCACGGATCTGCATGACACAACCGGGACAATCCATGACCGCGAGCGGCGCGCCGCTTTGCTTGATGTTGGTCAGTTTGCGCTCGAGGATAGGCGCCGAAATCTCCGGCAGCTTGAGGGAATACGATCCGCCCATGCCGCAGCACATATCAGCCTCGTACATTTCCGATACTTCGTAGCCCGCCTGGGCCAGTAATTCCCGCGGCGGTTGGCTTGCGCGCAGCGTGCGCTTCAGGTGGCACGAGTCGTGATACGTAATCTTTCCTAGTTGCTGCCCTTCTTTGAACTTCAAGCGGCCTTCATCCACCAGTTTCTTGACTAGGCTGGAGAAGTCGATGACTTTCTCGGCTAGCTGGCGAGCCCGCGGCAATGAATCGGTGTGTCCGAGGCTTTCGAACGTGCTTATGAACTCGTGCTTCAACGCTACCGTGCAAGTGGGGCATGCCGAAACAACATAGGTGACGTCGTTGTCGAGCAGCGCATCGATGTTGTCGTTGGCATTCTGCGCGGCGACTTCATAGGCTCCGCTATAGCGTGCGGGCGCGCCGCAACATGTCTGGCCCTCGGGAAACACGACCTCGATGTCAGCCTTATTGAGTATCTTCACGAGCGATCCGCCCATCTCGGGATAAGCGAAGTCGATCAGGCATCCGGCATAGAACGCAATCTTCTCTTTGTGGTTGCGCGCAGGTTGCTGGATCTTCTTGAACGTGTCTCGGAAGGGCGCTTCGGCGATGGCAGGCAGGCTGCGGAATTCCGTCATCTCCGACAAGAAGAAAGGCAGATGTCGAATGAAATTGCCTTTCTGTAGGGGTTTCTGCGCCACCGACGCCGCGCGCAGCATCGAGTGGAAGAGTTTGCGATTGTTGACCACCGAAAAAATCGCTTTTTGTGCCAGCGGCTGCCCTTTCTCGACCGCGAGACGCCGCCGCAGTTCGAGAATCAATCCCGGGATATCGATTTTGCCCGGACACACTTCCGTGCAGTTGCCGCATTGGATGCACAGGCTCTGGATGTCGTCCGAGGCCTTGAGCGCGTCGAACCAGGCGGTCAGAATCGTGCCGATGCCGCCGGTATAGACCTTGCCGAACACGTGCCCGCCCACGAGACGAAAGACCGGGCAGACGTTCAGGCATGAAGCGCAGCGGATGCATTGCATCGCCTGCTTGAACTTAGGATCCTGAGACATCTCGGTACGCCGGTTGTCCATTAGGATGATGTGCAGTTGCTTGGGCGTTCCGTCGGTGTTGGACACGGGACCGCTGATCATGGAGACGTAACTGGTCAGCAACTGCCCCGTAGCACTCTTGGGCAGGGCCGTCAGCACCGGCACGACGTCGTCGAACTTCTCCATCAACTTCTCGATGCCGACGATGGCCACGTGGATTTTCGGCAGGGTCGTCACCAGCCGGGCGTTACCCTCATTCGTAATAATGACGAGCGTTCCGGTCTCCGCTACCGCGATATTCGCCCCGGTAATACCCATTTCCGCGGTGAGAAACTTGGTGCGAAGCTTGCCCCGCGCAAACTTCACCAGTTTCGGGATGTCCGGTTTCTGGCCGTCTTCAACCTGCTCGTTGAAAACCGTGGCGACTTCTTCTTTGGTCATGTGGATTGCGGGCATGACCATGTGCGACGGCGTTTGTCCTGCGAGCTGGATAATCCATTCTCCCAGGTCGGTTTCGCCCACCTCGATCCCGGCTGATTCGAGATGCTTATTGAGATGAATCTCTTCCGAGGCCATGGACTTCGATTTCACGACGCTCGTAACGCCGTTCTTTCGTGCGAGATTCAGGATGTATTCGCGCACCTTCGCGGGATCGTTGGTACGAAATACCTTCGTCCCGCGAGCTTCGGCGTTTTTGGTGAAGAGGTCGGCAAGTTCGTCAAGGTGCGAGGCCGCATACGATTTTCGCTCGGCAATCTGGGTCCGCAACGCCTCGAAATCATAGCCCTCATAAGCTTTCTGGCGGCTGACGCGGTAGGCCTCGGAAAATCTTCCGAGTGCCCCGGTGAGGTTGGGGTTGTGCACCGCCTTATTGATGGACTCGCGGAATTTCGTTTCCATTAGTTCACGCTTTCCGGATCGTCGATGAAGACAATGGCGAGCTTCTCCGGGCCGTGCACACCGATGGTGAGCACGCGCTCGATGTCGGCGGTGCGGCTGGGTCCGGTAATGAAGGAAATGTAATTCGTTTGCTCCGGCCGTATTTTGCTCAGCGCCGAGGGCAGGTCGGGGACAAGGCGATCGCTGCGAACGAGCGCGAGGTGAATCAGGGGAAGCGTGGAAACAAGCCTCTGTTCGACGGGTGCGGCGTCCTGCACCAGCGTCCCGGTGTTCGCGATTGCCCAGTCGAGCTGACTGATCCCCACCTTGGCGACGGCGGAGACTTCCCGATTCACGTCGAAAATCACTCCGGGCACGGTGGTGGAAAGTTGCTTTTGGTCGAGTCCATCGAGAAAGGGACACGGCGCCCACACCGCGTAAGCCTGCGGTGCATCGCTTACTCCGGCGTCGCGCAGATAATGAAGGATGAAGTCCAGGGCCTCGTTCTTGCGGTGGAAGCGGTGGACTTCGGCGCTCACAGCTTCGGCGCGAAGCTTGAAAGTGTCAAAGATGGCATCCATACGTCACGTTTTCATCAGTCACCGGTGGCTTTTCGCCAAAATCTCAGTGCAATACGATCTCTGTGAACGGATACACGTAGGCCATGAGAAAGACGAAGATGCCGACCAGCGCGGCCAGGGCAATGCTGTGCCAGAAGACGTAGCGCAGAATGTCGCCTTCATGCCCATACCACTGGGTCGCGGTGCTGGCGACGACGATGCTCTGCGCGTCAATCATCTTGCCCATCACGCCTCCGGTAGTGTTGGCCGCTGACATCAACACCGGAGAGACATTGACCTGCTGGGCCGAAATCTTCTGCAGGCTGCCGAACAGCACATTCGAGGAGGTATCCGAGCCGGTTAGAGCCACGCCCAGCCAGCCGAGCAGGGTTCCGAAAAACGGATAGAGATGGCCAGTGCGCGCGAACGCCAGTCCCATGGTCGCGTCGAGTCCGGAATAGCGAGTTAACATTCCGATCGCCAACATGGCGCCGATTGTCAGCAGAGAGAAACGAACCTTTACGATGGTTCGTCCGTACACGGAAAGAATTTTTCGGAAGCTGAGCCCCATCACCAGGCCCGATAAAATGCCCGCCAATAGGATGCCCGTTCCGGTCGCGCTCAACCAGTTCAACCCGAAGACGGCACCTTCCTTGGTCGGTTTGGGCACTACCGGCGGGACACGAAGGACCAAATTGTTAAGCGCAGTGACTGGGAACTGTGGATTGGTGATCTTGCTCGGCGGAGTGCTCCAATTGGCCATCGAGACGAATGTTTTTTCCGGCGCGTTCATCAGGTTCTTGCCGGTTTGAGTGCCCCACATGAAGACGATCACGCTCAAGATGATCCACGGCACCCAGGCTCGCGTGATTTCGGAACCAGTGAAGCCGTGATCGGCGTGGTGGTCGGTCTTGCTCTCTTCCCCTTCGAACGTCCAGACATGCTTGGGATGCCATATAAAAAGGAAGCCGATCAGGCAGGCCATGGAGACAACCGATGCGACGACATTGACCACCCAGGGGCCATGCAGATTCGACATGAGCAATTGTGGTATCGCGAACGAGACGCCGGCTACGAGGATGGCCGGCCATACCTC
>Ga0074044_10005248_pt1 | contig 10572 bp, 14 predicted proteins | sample BogForMeECP23OM1_FD_94443 | JGI IMG/M metagenome (GOLD analysis project Ga0074044, IMG submission 94443) | Bog forest soil microbial communities from Calvert Island, British Columbia, Canada - Bog Forest MetaG ECP23OM1 | ecosystem: Environmental > Terrestrial > Soil > Wetlands ...
AATTACAGACAAGCGTTCTCAAACTCGTCTACAATACATTGAAATGAGTTGCACCGGCCCCGCCAGATCCTCTTGGCTGACTCGGCTTAACGCAGTTTACTGAGAGCCTCTACAGGTGTTAGGACTTGCACCTGTTGACGCAGGAGCCGTCTGGAATTGAAATGTTTCTTGTTATAGGTGATAATGGTCGAAGGTGATCTCATGAGTGCTAGTGCTGCGAACGGGGCATCGCTTTCATCGCGGACGTATTGCAAGGCTTCCTGAAGCTTCCTTCGATACGAAGAGAGTAGTGCAAGCTCAACGTTCTCCAACAATCGATCCAGAGTTTCTTCAAGAAGTGATCGTGTAATGCTAGCTTTGTGGCATACCTCTTGTGCGTGAGTTCTTAGTTCTTCAACTAGATCGGCTGGGGCTAAGACTTCGCAATTCTAGTCATGAAGTAGAATCGTAAGACTAACTCTCGTAATACCTTCCGATCTTACCAAAGAGGAGATCAGGACGTTTGTGTCAAGGATTAATGTGCGTATGGCCTTAGCCTCTTCCACGCCGAAGCCTTGATCTCACGGGAGAGTTTCTCCGCGTTTTTCTTGGTTAGCTTGGACGACGAGGCCAAAATCTCCAAAACCGCAAAATCTCTCAGGAGCGCACTCATCTTCTCCCGAGAAATGCCGCTTTGCTCTGCAAGCTGAAGTATCTCGGCTGGGATTTCCACGGGAACCGTTTCCGTAACCATTCTCTCACACGACAATGCATCTCTTGACTCTTTGAAAAATGTTCTCTGCGAAAATTAGTGCGGTTCCCTGCGGAATCGAACCAGGCTTTCATATTCTAATGATCATCGTCTTCTCGTCATGAACCCCCTTTGCCTGCTCGTTTCTGCCTACTGCCAGAAAATGAACTAATTTCAATAACCCCCATAACGGTTTATACTCGCTTCTAGGATTTCCATTATAGCATTGTCCAGGGTAATTCTTGAACGAGAGCTCAGCTTGATCAGACGCAGGCTGGAGTCAATTGAAGCGGTGCTTGCGGAGGAGATGTCTGCAGACGATAAGGCCGCATTGCAGGAAGCTGTTAGAGAGCATAGGATGGGCAAGAGTATTCTATTCAAAGCTACTCGACCAAGGGCCCGCAAGCGTTGAGAGTATTCTTCTCAAGAAGGCTGAAGAGGCGCTGGTGGATTTCGGCTTACGTCATGAAATAAGCATAAAACGGTTGGGTTTCAACTAGAACGGCTCAATGATCTGTTCTTAGAATTCGCAGCATCTCGTCTACTGTCACGATTCGGATTCTTCTAAACGTTCCAAGTTCGAGCAGATGCCTGTCGCCGGACACAATGTACTTCGCTTTTCCATCATGAGCAGTTCGCAGAATGACATCGTCATCTGGATCTTCACGAACAACTCTAAACTTAGACTTTATGCGAATAATTCGAGCTATGCTTCCCAGATTTCTTAAGAATCTGACAGTATCCTCTTCATTGACGTATCTTTGTATTTTCGGATTGCGTGAGGTTTCAGCGAATTCTGCCAGAATTTCCTTGGACAATATCAATTCATTTTTTCGACGTAAGATCATGAACAACAGAGTTTTAGATTTTCCATTGACAATCAATGCTGAGATGAGTACGTTCGTGTCTAGTGTGATTCTCAATTGACGACCTAACGGGTTTTCTCGTTTCTGTGCGTTTGAACGATCTCCTCTATCTCCTCTTCAGACAACTCTCCATATTTTGCGATTCTTGGTTGGATCTTCCTGTACAGCGCCTTCATGTCCTCAACCGCATCTGGAATTTCCATCTTCTTCATGATGACCGCATCCTGATAACCGTACACTAGCAGCCGTGTCTTCGGTTTAATTCCCAACCTCACTCTGACTGACTGCGGAATTACAACTTGGCCTTTCCCGCTCACTACAGTTACGTCCGGCTTTTCATACTTAGCCATAGCTGTCCCCATCCATATTCTTACTTTCTTACCTTAAATAGATTTCAGCAGCTTCTAGATAACGAGAGCGCCAAATGTGCGTGGTTCACGCTCGTTGTTGATTTCAAGGCGTGTTCTTTCAGTGGAGTGGAAAATTAAGAGGAGTTCTTCTAGTATAAGTATGCGCAATCATTTACTCTATCTTTGATGTTGAAATTTCAGCTCAGAAGATTCGCAAGTGGCCTCTTGATGCCTGACAATGTCTGCGAGATTTGTGGTACCGCGCCCGTTACTGAAGAGGGGTTCTGGGATCTATGCTCCTACTGCGACCAGTTATACCTAGCCTTCGTCGGTTGGTTGCGTTATCATCCCAACCTAAGCGCGAATGATGTTCAGGCATTCAAAGAAATGATCAGGAGAGAGATAAGAAAGGGAGCAACCAAGAACGAGATCCTTGCCACCCTGAACAGTATTGTTCAACGATAAACTCTAGCTCAACCCAACCTTCCACTCAGGGTAGTAGGCTGATCTTCCAACAGTAAGCGGGTTGTCGCGAATTTCACGTTAGGGCTGCAATATTGCAACATTAACCCAGCAAACAACCATGCAAACAACATGACTCTAGGAGAGTTGATGGTTTTCTACAGGTTGATTCAATACACCCCTCACCCAAACCTGTGCGTATGCCTGATCTTGCTTGTGAGATTTGCGAGAAGGCTTCAGCATCGGATGATGGGGTTTGGAGGTTATGCCCCGACTGCTTACGGCTTTACATGCATTTTCTCGAGTGGGTTAGGAAGCATCCGGAGATGAAGGCACCAGACCTAGAGGGGCTCAAGGAAGCCCTTAGAACCGATAAGAAGCATTCTCTCGAGATTACTGCCCAAAAATGAGTTAATTTTACGCCGTTTTAGCGGTTACCAGCTGTTTTAGCATACTTATCGACTCAGCGGGCGAGAGATCCATGTCGGTCTTCGTGTATACTGGTTCGTTTGAGCCTACTCGTTGTACGAAGCCGTACTTGGTTAGGAAGTTTATGACCTCGGTCACGCTGCATCCAGCCTCACCGCTCAGGTTTGCTAGGTCCTTGGCCGAGTAATACGCGCCCTTATTCATCGTTGACCAGATTGCGTCAGCCCAAGATCGCCGCATATGTCATCGACATACGTGTAGGCGTCAGCGGCGGTAAGTCTCGTGTAACCATCATTCCGAATCTCCAGTGACACCAATGGGGTGTCATCGGTGGGTGGTCTGGATGTCATGATGGGAGGGTTTTCTGGGTGTCACTCACTAATTTACAGAACAGTTACACGTGCTCCTTCTAGACGATAAGGCCTCATACTTCTAGATATAACTTGAGCAGGGTACGAGGCTTCACTTGTGCTGCTTTCCTACTCCTACTCATACTAGTCACTTTCCTTCCACCAGCTCACGCGTCTGGACAGTCCATCCCAATAAATGGGCGATATTCCACTCTTACTATCCCGATCTACATCCCCGCTTATCCGAAATGGGCGCATGATGTGGTCCTGAATGCGACGATCGCATGGAACAAGGCACAAGCCTGGTACTCACAGTCTAACGCTTCGGCACCCACGTACAGATTCGTCGAGACCAGTGATGGAACCGCAACCGCCATCGTCACCTTCGACATGCCCAAAGCATACGCGGGGATAGCGGTCGGATGGACGGATTACAAGTTCGCTCGCGGCTCAAGAACCTCCATAACCTCCACCCAAACCTACCTAGACCCAACCGTATTCAGCCAGGGGCAGGCGAGTAACATGACCATAAGATGGTACGCATTCTGGCTCGCACTGCACGAGCTCGGCAGAATCCTAGGCCTAGGCAGCGTACTTGATGGTCAAGATATCATGGAACCCCGGGCAACGCCAGAACGAGCAAGCCAGATACCAAGACTATCAACCCTCGACCTATACGCCATACAAGTTCTAGCCCTAGGGGCTACCCCAGCATTCGTCACGCTACCCGGCGGAGTTCCAAACGAACTAACAGTAGCCACCTTCTTCCTCCCATAAATCCGGTCTACCTGCAGTACTAGAAAGAGATTCTATGCAAATGCCCGCCATCTTCTAGTCCACATTTTCACAATGGTAACTACTGATCAAACTACAAATGGCATGTTGAAGGCTGAACTTGTCAGGAAACACGAAATCACTTCTTGAGATGAAGAAAGAAGCACACCAGATACTCAACGCTATCTCCAAAGACCACAGCATTGTCAGTAAGATGAGAAAGGAAGATCTTCGAAAATTGATACACCTAGGGTTCATCAAGAGCGTAAAGGCATCCGATGGATTAGCATACGTAATCACTGAGGCTGGGCTTCGTTTGCTCGAGGAATATCACGCGATGCCGGCTTAGCCGATCACTGGCCGCATTCAATCATCAACTCTCAATAGTTACCGATTAGCTGTCTAATCGGCAACGAACATTTCTCAAATCATATTTGATCAACCATTTTCTTGCAACATGGTTCTCGATCGAAACACACAAAACGGTCATCGTAACTGGGTTCATGTTACGCTTGACCAAGATTGAGAGAACATTAACCGGAATTCCCGGCCTCGATGAGATGCTAGGCGGCGGATTCACCCGGGGGCGAGTCATTCTCGTGCTAGGAGAGCCCGGGGCTGGAAAGACGATAATGTGTTCACAGTTTCTATTGAATGGTATTCAAAAGTTTGGGGAGAAGGGACTCTTTGTCTCTTTGGAGGAGAATAAGCAGCATTACTCGGACGAGATGGGCACGTTCGGTTGGGATATTGCTGGGGTTGAGAAGTCGGGTGAGTTAACATTCATCGATGCTTCACCGATAAGGTCTCTCTCTGACGAGGTTCAGGTGGGGGGTATGTCGATTGGTAAGAGTGACTTTTCACTGGTTAGTCTTCTGGAGGTTATCAAGAATCGCGCCCTCTCCACGGGGGTAAAACGGATCGTGGTTGATCCGATCTCTCATCTGATCTTCCAATTTTCTGATGGCCCTCAGCGGAGAAAAGCGTTGCTTGATCTCGTGGAGGCCCTCGCGAAGACGGGGGCTACTTGCTTGCTCGCGTCCGAGTTGAGGGAGGTTGGTGGAACGACGCGACGGCTTCAACTCGAGGAGTATCTCGTACATGGAGTTATCATCTTACAGAGCACCTCGTCCGGTAGGAGCATGGAGAGGATTATTCAGGTTGAGAAGATGCGAGGTGCGTCTATCGAGCGAGCTCCCAAACCATATCGTATTACTGAGAATGGTATTGAGGTCTATCCTAAGGAATCAGTCATCTAGCGCTGCTTGCCTTCCCTGGCTTGATGCTGGTGTCCCAGAGTCTCATGAATAGTTGATCGTGGGTTCCGGTGGAGAGTTTATTCTTGTTCCAGATTGCAAGGTCTGAGCCGCGTTCAGTGCTGAGATCGTCGGGTTTGACTTCGGTGATCAATAGCTCCATGGAGTCTACGGATACGAAGTTGGCGAATTGAGCTGGAAGGGGTTGCTGTAGAATTCTGATCTCGGCGATGGCTTCCATTTCACGTACGACCGCGGTGTTATCTGGCGAGACTGGGGTCAACATTCTCACGGTGGCTCCTCGTGTTCGTGCTTTCTCGAAGGTTGTGGAGTTTGCTTTGTAGGCGCGAATCAATCCGTTGGCGCTTGTGCAGTAATTAATTGATTTTGCAGCTTCGCTGAAGAGTTCATTCATCTTAGCGAGAACGTTAGCCCTGCCCTCTATGATCCACATCTCTTTGGCTTCCTTGGGAAGTTGGCTTCGGACGATAACGTTTGATTCGTAGGTTAGGGCTAACTTTTGCACTAGATTCGTAGATTCAGTTACGTCACTCTCCAGTCTCGTGACGAGGGGCATGAGCACTTCGTTGGGAGAGCGGACGGCGTAAATTTCTGGTTTTCCAGGAATGATGTTAAGCAGGCTCTTCTTCTCGAGTTCTCTTAATGCTCCGTAGGTCTTTGTGCGTGGAACATTTCCGAAGAAGCTTACCTCGCTCGCCTTTATCGGACCCATTCTAGCGAGTGCTAGGTAGATTCGTGCTTCATACTCGGTTAGGCCGAGTCGTTGGAGCGCAGCAACCTCTTTCTCTTCTGCATTCAAACTAATCTAGCCATCCTGATTAATGGTGATACTTTTCATAAAGGTTCTTGACAGAGCCCAACGTAAGATTTTATGAGAAATATTCAATGTTTTTCATACGCTTCGATTACTTGGTACAACTCGTCGCGTTCATTTGCTCTGATCTCTAATCGTGATCCATCCGGTCTAATTAGCTTCCGGCCTTTCTTACGATCGATGAAGGTGCCGATGATCTCCGCTCGAATGCCACGGCGTCTTAATTGTTGAACGATCATTCTGCTCTTTCGCGTGTTGGCCGCGATGAGTAGGCAGCCTGAACTCATCAACCGTAGCGGATTAATATCGAGTGATTTGCAGATGCGGACTGTTTCGGTCCGGATTGGGATTCTTGACTCGTAGACGGCGAATCCTACTTTTGATGCCTCGGCGATCTCCCAAATTCCCTGCAGCAAACCTCCCTCCGTGGGATCATGCATGGCGCTTACTCCGCCGGTCTTGACCGCGATCATCGCTTCGGGTACTATGCTGATCGAGTGTCTCATCGCCTTTGCCCTAGCCATCAGTTTGGGGGGCAGTCTTAGTTTGTGGGAGAAGTCCATGGCGAGGATTATGGTGCCTTCGATTCCAGCAGACTTGGTCATTATCAAGTCATGACTGGGGCGTGCTCCATGAGATGTCACATACTTTCCCTTGTCCACTATGCCAACCATGCATCCGACAAGGATTGGTTTCTTGAGACCAGGAGTTACTTCAGTGTGGCCTCCAACAACAGCAATCCCAAGCCTTCTGGCCGACTTATCCACCTGTCTCATTATTGTTTCAATAAGGTGAGCATTCGAATTTTTCGGGAGGAGGAGGTCACAGAGAAACCATCGCGGTCTCCCGCCTCTGCACGCAATATCGTTCGCGTTAATGTGAACTGATAAGCGGCCTATGTCAGAAGTGGTGCCCGTAACTGGGTCGGTCTTTAACACTAGCACCTTGCCACGCAATGAGACTAGTGCGGCGTCTTCTCCAATGGATCCACCCAGGATCACTGACGGATCATGCCTACCCCTGTATCGTAGAACGCTGCGTCTCAAGACATCTGAGTATACTTTACCAGTACGGAATGGCATGGATATCGACTGAAACATAACGTGTCATGCTTTAAAAGTCCAGAACCGTGATGGTCCGAAAACACAATTTCGCTATTCATCACTCGATCGATAGGGCTAAGTTATACTACATTCAGGGCTGCGAAGAATAGGCCGATCGGGTCATGCATGAATTTTAGCTTCCTTCGCGAGCTCTCGATTTACAATGTTTTCGAGAGTCTTGTATGGTACTTCGCCGAGTACGCTCTTGATTACCTTCTTCCACATTCGTAATTCGAGGTCGAGAAGTGTTTCAGAAATCAAATATTCCAGAACACGAAGAATATAGTGGCTTACAAATATGTAAACGTATGCCAATAGTCATGTATTGCCTTCGAGTACACACGCTCCATAACACCAGATTGGATGGTGTGGCTCGGATTGTTCTCAAGAATGGATGATCTAGATGCAAATATGTTGCTAATACGTTGCTAACGTTTTGTGCCTATGTGTTTGGCGCCAACTTCAGATTCAAAAGGATTTGACGTCAACCATGTTTCATCTAGATGCTTACAACTTTTGACTTTGCAGTTTGTGCATAACACTGGACTAGGAGGCATCGTGTCAAAGAAGAGTATCGTGTTGCATGAACTGCAACGTTCCTTGAAGATTTCGACGTTATGTTGCATTATGCCTCAGAGGTATGTAACTCAGTTTCTTCGGTAAGAGCGGAGTGTAACTGATCTTGACACTGGATGGTTACAGGTACTCAAGAAAGAGCAGTGGGAAGCACGTTGACGACAACATATTCTGATTGATGCCAGAATCAACGCAGGCCAGTTCTCTCGGATCAGCATTGTGAAGATCGTGAAGTTTTAAGTTAGGAGACTGCTCTCTGCGAATCCTGCCCGTGAGGGAGTCGGTTCCATTGGTGATGCAGATTAGTTATCTTCAGAAGAGGGTCTATCTGTGCGAGTTTTGCGCTTTTGGTTATGCTGATGAATTGACGGCGAAGAGTTGTGAGGATTATTGCCGGAAGCATAAGAGTTCTTCTGGTTTGATAACGAAGAGGGCGCTTTTGAAGCCGGAATAAAATCCGCTCAACCCCCTTCACTCCATCTTCCAGTGTCGACGCTTCATCATGGACTCGTATATGTTGCGGGCTCGTTACTCAAGATCTATTTCATTTAGAGTCAATTGGGCCAGACTCATCATCGCCCGCATTTGACTTCATTAGAGACCTGCTAATTTGCGTATCCATCAAGTTAGATGACTAGGACATGCCACGGATGCAGGTTGTTCCAATTGGTTTCGAAAGCCTCGGGGTCAGGTCAATGTGCACGTTCATTCAAACCCCGGATGTGGGAATCCTGATTGATGCGGGCGTCGCGCTAGGCCCAAGGTTCAGTAAACCACCGCACCCTAGAGAATATCAGGCAAGAGCCGCCTGTCGTTCGAAGATCAGAGAGTATGCTTCAAAATCTGACATAGTCATAACCTCTCATTACCATAACGATCATCATACGCCTAACTACACTGACACCGTCTGGTTGGGAAGCAGCGCTGAGGAGTCTGAAACAATCTACCGAAACAAAATTGTCATCGCAAAAGATGCTCGTAACATGATTAACTTCTCTCAACGGCGAAGGGGTTGGATGTTCCAGAGATTCGTCAAGAGGATAGACAGCAAATGTCAGATTGGAGATGGGGGATCGTTTGAGTACGGCGGAACCAAGGTAAAGCTTTCAGCCCCAGTTCCACACGGAGAAGAAACCTCAGGCCTGGGCTGGGTATTAATGACGACCATAGAGTCAGAAGAAGAGAAGATTATGCACGCCTCCGACGTACAGGGCCCAATGTCCGACCAAACAGCAAACATGATACTTGAGGAAGAGGCGAGTTTACTCATACTCGGTGGACCCCCGTCATATCTTGCAGGCACGAAAGTCAACGCGGCTGTGATTCAGCAAGGCTTTCGGAACGCGGCCAAGATCGCGGGAAAAATACCCACGATCCTCTTTGAGCATCATCTTCTCCGTTCAGAGAATTGGCGCGAAGAGTCCAAGATTGTTCATGATGCGGGATTGGCAGTTGGTCATAAAATCCTCACAGCAGCCGAGTACACTGGCATGCAACCTAACTTGCTCGAGTCGATTCGACCACGCCTGTACGAAGATGACCCGCCCTCTGAATCGTTCCTAAAATGGTGCAAGCTTCCACGCGATAGGCAGGGGCAATCGCCACCCCCAATCTAGATCGAAACCAACCTAACGCCAGGGGTCAGATACTCAAGTTCAATAACAGACCAGGCCTTGATGAGTTTCGAAAGGCGGAATGTGATGAGTATCTCCCTGAAACCCATCGGGACGGTTAGGACCGATGCTTCTGATGATGAGGTTAGAGGGCGTGCACATGACTGGGAATCAAGAATCGTGATCTTCCCAGAATATCAACAGGCACTCGACGGGTTGGAAGGCTTCTCACACATACTCGTACTTAATTATCTACACAAACTCCGTCCCGATCAGATGGGAGCTCTCAAGGTTAAGCCAAGACGATTATTGAAGAAAGGATTCACACTAGATGAATTACCATTAGTAGGAGTATTCGCAATCGATTCACCCACAAGACCGAACCCGATCGGCTTGAGTTTGGTAAGATTACTCCGAATAAACGGGGGTGAGGTCCTCGTTTCTGGACTAGACATGTTCGATGGAACCCCCGTATTAGACATCAAACCCTACCGGGGCAATTACCGAATAGACGATTACACTCTTCCTGAATGGTACCAGAAACTACGCAGCAAGGCGGGCGAAGACATCTAACCCAAACCCGGACGGAGAATGAATAAACAGGGGAGATTCAAAGATAGGCAGATCGAATGATCAAGCGACGACGAGTTTTGTAGCTAATCGAAACTTCTTCCCGCACTGCGGGCATGAATAGTGCTTGATATGTAGCGCCGGCCCTCGACCATCCTTAGGATGCATGTCCCATTCCTTCGGCGGTGCAACTACTTCTTCTCCACATTTGAGGCATTTTACCAACAACTTCACCTCGAATCTGACCACAGCATTGGCTGATCAAGGACAGGAAGAGGCGTAGTCGTCCATGTCCAAACCGCTAGTGCTGTCATACTCTTCCATACTACTCTAATAGTATATTAGTGTTTCATTTACGGTACACTAATATACCATAGCTGCTATGCTACTTCAATTGTATCAGTTTGATAGGAGGTTGAGAAATGATGAATGGAGATTCAAGAAAGAGCTTCGCAGTCGCATTTGCCGCATTCGCTATAGGAGCAACCGTTGCCGCAGTCCTAGGCAGCTCAAAGACACGCGACAAGATAGCTGAACAAGGAAAGAAGCTTCTAAAACACGCAGAGAAGTGAACAGATGAGACGGTCTTTGGACCACCTGTCCCCTTCTAATTTTTGAAACTTCGCTACGATCCACCCATGTTGCTCGGCGCATGAGT
>Ga0074044_10005249_pt1 | contig 10571 bp, 9 predicted proteins | sample BogForMeECP23OM1_FD_94443 | JGI IMG/M metagenome (GOLD analysis project Ga0074044, IMG submission 94443) | Bog forest soil microbial communities from Calvert Island, British Columbia, Canada - Bog Forest MetaG ECP23OM1 | ecosystem: Environmental > Terrestrial > Soil > Wetlands ...
ATATCTCGGGAATTGAGGCTTCACTCGGGTACACGTTTAGAAATGCCTCGTTGCTCGCAACCGCCCTTACCCATAAATCATATCACCATGAAAATGCAGGAGATGTAAAGACCCACAACGAACGGCTCGAATTCCTGGGCGATTCGGTGCTCGGTCTGATCATAGCAGAGGCCCTGTTCCTCAACGAAGAGTACCTTACCGAAGCCGGGATGTCGAAAATAAAATCCTATCTTGTGAAAGAGCTGGTGCTGTTCGATATGGCCTCCAAGTTGTCGCTGGGCAATTACCTGAGCCTGGGGAAAGGAGAGGAATTCACCGGCGGCCGGCAGAAAAGGTCTGTTCTTTCCGACGCATTTGAAGCTCTGGTCGGAGCGGTCTTTCTGGATAGCGATTATGTGACAGTCAGAGAGGTGGTCCTTAGACTATTTGATGACCGTATCGCACAAACTATTCTTGGAAAAGAGGACTACGACTTTAAGAGCGAGCTTCAGGAGAAGGTACAGAGCGCCGTAGGGACACTCCCGGAGTACCGAATAGTAAAACAGGAAGGGGAGGAGCACAGAAAGATATTCACGACTGAGGTATATATACACGGAAAGCTGTTTGGAAGAGGCACCGGCAAGAGCAAAAAGGAATCCCAGATGGCTGCTGCGAAAGAGGCGCTGAAAAAATTGGAGTATGAATAAAACTGCAATTCAGACAGTACGGGGTAATTTTTCCTTGCGAGCGAATAGTCCGCTGTGCCGACCCTTCTGTCTATACGGAAGATCATCTGTGTTCCAGTTATATATGTGGGCTCGGCGTTACTCGCCCACTGCCGATAACCCTTGCGCTCGACTGCAGAAAAACAACCCCGTACTGTCTGAATTGCAGTGAATAAAAAGATACTCTCCTGGTGCCTGTTCGATTTTGCCGGCTCTGCCTATTCGGCTATTATTGCCGCGGTCATATTTCCTGTTTACTATACCGACGTTATTGTCGGCAATGCATCCGGCCATGGTGATACCTGGTGGGGCAGGGCGATATCGTTAAGCATGGCGATAGTTGCAATCAGTTCCCCCTTCCTGGGCGGTGTAGCTGATTATACAAAAATACGAAAAAGGCTTCTCTTAGCGTACACTTTTTTGTGTATTGTCCCTGTTGCAGCCCTTTATTTTTTACGGAAAGGGATGGCTGTGGAGGGCTTCACGCTCATCGTGCTTGCCAATATCGGCAAGGAGGGGGGACTTGTCTTTTATAATTCTTTTCTTCCGGAAATCGCAGTGCCTGAGTATCAGGGGAGGGTTTCCTCATGGGGCTATGCAATAGGATATGCAGGGTCTATCTCGTCACTTTTGTTGGCGCTGGCGCTGATAGACAAGGGGTCCCTGACCGCTTCCTGGCCCATGTCCGCGCTTTTTTTTCTGCTCTTTTCTCTACCGGCCTTCGTGTTCCTTCCGCCTGACGGAAGATCCACGGTCAGGTTGTCCGTGGCCGCGCGTGAAGGCTTGCGGTATACGCTTTCCGCACTAAAGAAAATATGGGCCAACCAAGAGCAAAAAAAACTTCTGATCGCTTATCTCATTTACGCGGATGGCGTAAATACGGTCATAGTTTTTTCAAGTATTTTTGCGGCGACGACCCTTCATTTTGGTCCGCGGGAACTGATTTTAGTTTTTCTTACGGTCCAGTTTACGGCGCTCGCAGGAGCGTTTATGTTTGCAAAGCCTACCGATGTATGGGGACCAAAGAGGGTTGTGGTACTCTCTCTGTATCTGTGGACCATGGTATCGGTTGCCGCCTTTTTTGTGACTTCAAAAATACTTTTTTTTGTTATTGCCTCGGCAGCGGGATTAGGGCTCGGCACTGTACAGGCGGCAACAAGGGCCTTTTATGCCAGGTTTATTCCGGAGGGCCGGGAATCCGAGTATTTCGGAGTTTACTCGCTTATGGGCAAAACTTCTGCCATTGCAGGCCCCATTCTTTTCGGCTATATATCTTCAACCTTCGGCAGCCAGCGGCCTGCTGTGCTCTTTGTGAGCGTCTTTTTTATCACAGGGCTTTTAATAGTCAGGACTGTAAAAGGCGGCGGGCCTAATGTTAAATCCCTTCTCCCGGGAATGGAGACCAGAAAATAGAGAAAATTAAAATATGGTAAAATATAAATTATTTTGTTCCTCCGCTTAATTATCAGGAGGTTAATAGAGCAAAGTATTGGTGAGGTGAAACAAGTGCAGAGCGTCCTGAGGATCATCCAAGAATTGGCATTGAAACACAATAAGGTATCACCGGAGCTTATCAGGGAAAAAAATATAAAACTGGGACTCCGCAACGAAGACGGCACCGGGGTTTTTGTGGGAATAACCAGCAAGGGCCAGGTAATCTCGTACAAGAAAGTATTCCAGGGTGACGGGACTGAGAAGAAAGTAGACCTCGATGGTGAATTATTTTACTGCGGCTATAACGTAAAAGACCTGGTCCGGCACCAGCAGGAAGAGGAAAGGTTCGGATTTGAAGAAACCGCATACCTCCTTCTTACAGGCGAACTCCCAAACCGGAACCATCTGGATATCTTCACTTGTTCGCTGGCTAAGGGAAGGCATCTTCCAAAGGAAGCCAAGAAGATCGTCCTCAGCAGGCCGCCTCATGATGACCAGATGGGATCTCTTCATACTATCGTATCAGCTATGCACCTGTTTGATGACAACCCAAACTCTACCGATATAATAGACCTTGCGAGACAATGCATAGACTTGATAGCAAAGTTTCCGACAATTGTTGCATACAACTACCATGCGTCAAACGGGCACAGGCAAGGGTTGTCCGAGCTGATAGAGCCGAGAGAAGATTACAGTCATGCTGAAAACTTTCTTTATATGCTTAATGGCAAAAAGCCGGACCGGATTACTGCAAACTTGTTCGACATGATGCTTGTGCTCCATGCTGAGCACGGTGGCGGTAACAATTCGACCTTCACTGTGAGGACCGTCTCCTCCGCCGGAGCCAACAGTTACATGGCTATATGCTCCGGAATTGCATCGCTTTCAGGACACCTGCACGGCGGCGCAAATGAAGCGGTTGAAGGGATGATGGAAAATATAAAGTCACATGTGAAAGACTGGAACGATGACGAAGCCATATCGAGATACCTTGAACATATTCTCGACAAGAAGGCTTACGACAAAACCGGGAAAATATATGGTATAGGGCACGCTGTATATACGCTGTCGGACCCGAGGGCCGTGATACTTGAGGGTAAGGCGGAAGAGATCGCAGTAAAAAATGGCATGGGAAAAGAGTTTGAACTATACAAGAAAGTTGCCAGGCTGTCGCCGGCGCTGGTCCGAAATAAAAAAGGTAAATTGGTGTCGGCAAACGTTGATTTTTATTCGGGCTTTGTATACCGGTCCATGGGCATACCCAAAGAACTATTCACGCCCATTTTTGCAATTTCAAGAGTAGCGGGATGGTCTGCACACAGGATTGAAGAGATAATACAGGGAAAACTGATAAGACCGTCTTATGTCTCATCAATCCCTGGAGCTCGACAGGACTATGTGCCTCTTGCAAACAGGTAAAAATTTGGGTGGTGGAAGGGATCGGCAGGGGCAGGCTGTTTATCGGAGTGCTGAAACTGCTCTCATTGCCAGAGACAATTCGTTATAGTAGCCTTGTCCATTCCCATTCCCGGTTTGGGGTTCGGCGTCACTCACCCCTGTTGGAGCAGACCCGTGCATCGCGCCGATAAACAGCCTGCCCCTGCCGATCCCTTCCATAAATTCCGGGTTATTGCTGCCCTGCGGTTTTTTGGATTGTTGCCGTATATGATTTTACCCTGACTTTTACCTGGTGATTCTTATAACGGATCGACAGATGGGACTGGTACCACGCAATTTCCGGATCCAGTCTGTTTTTTTCAGCCGCCGGCTTGTTGTAGGCCGGCTCATCGTAGGATATGGTCATTTCTTCCCCGTTATCAAGTTGGATGGTCTGCTCCAGAGGAAGAAGGTTTTTTTTACTGATTATCAGCTGCCTGTTGAAATTCCTTAACACATAACTATCTTCTCTGTCCTGAATTGTGTAGTCGCTTATTGTCCACCACAGGAAGCTGTTTCTTAGGCCGTCTACGAGGAAGACGCTTTTGAATTTGTCGAGTTTCGGTTTGCTTTTTATGACGCCATTATCTTCTTTGACCTCACCGGCAAGAAAGCCGAGATAATAAATTCTGAGGTCCAGTGCAGCAGGAGAAAGATTTAAGAAGGCATCTCCGCTCATCGTAGAGTCATTTTTTTCATAGTCTATGGATAAAACCGCCTCTATGGACTGAATGGTGTTCATCTTTGCGAGTACATCTGAGAGAGAAAGGCCTTCGCGTGACGGTTTTTCAGCGTATTTCGGCGCACACGAAAAAAACAGCAGGCAGCAGACAAAAGGTAAAAGGCAAAGGGCAACTTTTTCATTTCCCTTTTCCCTAAGCTTTGATGTGTTCCATTGCTTCTTCAACATTCTTCACCCCTATGATTGTAAGCCCCAAACCGGTCTTGAGGCGTTCTACGTTGCCTTTAGGTATGATCGCTTTTTTAAAGCCTATTTTCGAGGCTTCTTTGAGCCTTGTTTCTCCTTGTGCTACGGCCCGCACCTCACCTGAAAGCCCTACTTCTCCGAAAAGGAAGGTTTTTGAATCTATCGGTATCTCTCTGAACGAGGATGCAATTGCAGCAACAATTCCAAGATCGGAGGCAGGCTCGATTACTTTCAGTCCCCCTACGATATTGATAAATATATCCATCCCGGCCAAATTCAGGCCTGCTTTTTTTTCGAGCACAGCGACAAGTATATTTACCCGGTTGTAATCGACACCCATACTGGTCCTCCTCGGCATGCCGAACGTAGTGGGCGCAACCAGTGCCTGTATTTCAACGAGCAAGGGCCGCGTACCTTCCATGCTCGCGATTACTGTTGAACCTGAAACATTGAGCGGCCTTTCGGACAGGAAAAGTTCAGAAGGGTTATTGATTTCTGACAGTCCGCTGTCGGTCATTTCAAAGACGCCGATTTCATTGGTGGAGCCGAACCTGTTCTTCACTGTACGGAGGATTCTGTACGGATGTCCCCTGTCTCCTTCGAAATACAGCACTGTGTCGACCAGGTGTTCCAGTACCCGGGGTCCTGCGATTGCGCCTTCTTTTGTCACGTGCCCTATCAGGAAAACAGGAATCCCTGATTTTTTTGCAAAGAGCATCAGTTTGGCAGCCGATTCCCTTATCTGACCCACAGAGCCCGGCGCCGAGGTAAGGTCTTCGGTAAAAATAGTCTGTATGGAATCTATCACCATGACGGCAGGATTGAGTTTGCCGGCAGCAATGATAATGTTTTCAACCAGGGTCTCGGGAAGCAGGATAATCGTATCCGCATTTATCGAAAGCCGTTCAGCTCTCAATTTGATTTGCTCTGGAGACTCTTCACCCGATACATATAGAACAGTTTTAAATTTCTGGTTTTGAGTTTTGAGTTCCGGCTGACTTGCTATTTTTGCCAGGGCCTGGAGGATGAGGGTGGATTTGCCGATACCAGGATCGCCGCCTATGAGTACAACGGCTCCGGCAACCAGGCCCCCGCCCAGCACCCGGTCCAGCTCCTGCATGCCGATCGAATTTCTCCGTTCCCTGCCGCCGGTGATTGTGGTCAGGGGCTGGGCTTCAGCAACACCGCCAAAGACGCCAGGAGATTTCAATGCCCTGGGGCTCTGCCGTTCCTCGGAGAAACTGTTCCATGCTCCGCAATCAGGACACTTACCGAGCCATTTAGGGCTTGCATAGCCGCAGGACTGACACTGAAAAACAGTTTTTATTTTCGTCATGGAAATTTTTGTCTATTGTTATTTCTTATCTATAAGTCCAGCAACTTCATTCCTTTACCGAGTGCAAGCGAACTTTCTATTGAGCTGGCAACGAAGGCCTTGGCCTCTCCGGCAGCATCGATTACCGAAGTCCCTTTCGCCAGCAGCGCAGTTATGGCCGCTGAAAATGCACACCCTGTTCCGTGGAATTCGCCTGCAATTTTCCTGCCTCGCAACCTGTGGACTGCCTTTCCATCATAGATAATTTCAAGAGTCTCATCCGCAAGATGTCCGCCGGTGATGATAACAAATTCAGGCCCCAGGCGCTTTAATATAATGGCAGCCTGCTCCATGGTCTCCTCGTTCGAAACTGAAATGCCTGTGAGAGCTGAAGCTTCCACTATATTAGGTGTAATTACCTTTGCCAGAGGAAACAGCTCCTCCCTCATTATGACGACAGCCTTTTTTTCGAGCAGGCTCATGCCTGTCGATGACAGAATGACAGGATCTACCACCAGATTCGGCAGGTTAAATGACGTCACAATGCCGGCCACCGACCTTACTGCCTCGGCGGATAGAAGCATGCCTGTTTTTAGGGCATCCGGCCGCAGGTCACTCAGGAGGGTGTTTAATTGTTCGTATAAAAATGCACCTTCTATCCGTTCAATTGCTCTGACCCCGAAAGTATTTTGAGCTGTAGCAGCTGACATTGCAGAGAGACCGTATACAGCGAAGCGGCGAAAAACCTTGAGATCAGCCTGTATCCCCGCCCCACCGGTAGGATCGGACCCAGCTATGGTAAGGGCTATATTCATGCTCCTTTAGTATATCAGTCTTCAGGGTCAGCACACAAATGAATATTAAATGCTGAATTTGTTAAAATAAAGACTGATCATGAGAAAGATAAATTTTCAACATAAAGGAATTATTGCTCTTTTCCTGGTGATTGTCTGGTTGAGCACCAGGAGCGCTTCTTCCGAAACCCTTTCATTTGTTGCGCCGCAGGATTCAGGACCGGGTCTGCTTATAAAAAAGAGCGTAACCGAATGGACCGTCCCTTCAAAAACAGTTATCAATGGGGAGAGGATATACTCCGCGGTTCTTATACAGAGCTTCTACAAGGCAAGAAAATACCAGCCTGCATGGAGTCAGGAGGGCCATCTGATGCAGGCGGAGACACTCATAAAAGCGGTGGAGGAAGCCTATGGCGATGGACTGACGCCGGATTACTATCATCTCCAAAGCATAAGGTCTCTTGTCAGGACGGTAGAGAAAGAATCATTTTCTGACGCATCGCATTTGGCCGATCTCGATATACTCCTCACGGATACATTTCTTACGCTCGGTTGCCACCTGTCGGGCGGCTGCGTGAATCCGGTGACTATTGAAACGGAGTGGTTTGCAAAACGCCAAACTGTGGATGTCTCCGCTGTCCTGGAGCAGGCGCTTAAGAGTAAACAGATAAGAGAGTCCCTGGACCGGCTCCGCCCCGACCAGGCTTCCTATAACAGACTCAGGCAGGCCCTCGCGCGATACAGGGAACTATTGTCAAAGGGTGAGTGGCCGCTGATTTCAAATGGCCCCTCGTTGAAAAAAGGTTCCAGGTCCGACAGGGTCGTGGAACTCAGGAAAAGACTTGCCGTCCCGGGTGATCTGGAACCTGGTGAGGCCGGAGGAGGGGGCCTCTTTGACGAGAAACTGATGCAATCGGTAATCAACGTTCAGAAGCGGCACGGACTCAAACCCGATGGTATAGTCGGCCCTGCGACTCTTAATGCCCTCAACGTCCCGTTGAAGGACCGGGTGAGGCAAATGGAATTGAACATGGAAAGGTTGCGCTGGATACTGGGCAATCGGGAACAGCGTTCCATTGTTGTAAATATCGCAAATTTTCAGCTGGACGTGATCGAAAACGGCAAGTCAATTATCTCAATGAAAGTGGTAGTAGGCAAGCGTTATTGGGACACCCCGGTCTTCACGGCAAGAATGACTTACCTCACAATAAATCCTTCATGGAGCGTTCCGGAAAGTATTGCACGAAAAGAGTTGCTGAAGAAGATCAGGAACACTCCTCATTATCTCGCCAGGCAAAACATTAAGGTCTTCAGGGGCTGGGGATCTCGTGAAAAAGAAATAGACCCTGAAACAATTGCCTGGTCCAGGATCACTGCCGACAACTTGCCATACAGGTTTCGCCAGGAGCCGGGCCCGCTGAATGCCCTGGGACGTCTTAAGTTTGTGCTTCCCAATAAATTTGATGTTTATCTCCATGACACTCCCGCCAAGAGTCTGTTTTCGGAGAACGTACGCGCCTTCAGTCACGGTTGCACCCGCCTTGAAGAACCCATTGAATTGGGGGAGTATGTGTTGCGGGACGACCCCCTCTGGACGCGGGAAAAATTACTGGCTGCGATAGAGAAAGGGACTGAGCAAAGAGTTCTGATCCCTCATCCGGTAAATGTTCATTTCCTGTATCTTACGGCCTGGGTTGACGAAGGGGGGACCGTTCAGTTCCGAAACGACATATATGGAAGGGACCAGCGCCTTGATGAGGTCCTTCACAAAAAACCCTCTCTTCAGTGACGAGTCAATAATTTTACCCAAACGCTCTTTAAACGGCCTCGCTCCGTTTCTTTCAGCGATGTCGCTGGTTGCGATTTTTATTGGATTTAAGTTATAACAGAAAAGATGAATTTTGAGGTCGCAGATACAAAAAAATCTTCCGCATTTCTTCCCGGCCACAGGATGAGCCGCAGAGATTTTCTCGCAGCGGGGCTGGTAACTACAGCTGCATTTCTTTTCCCATTTAAGGCGGCAGGCGCTGTCGCTGGAGTCTTATATCCTGAAAGGACGCTCTCCTTTCATAACATCCACACAGGTGAGAATATGAAAGCCCTGTACTGGAACGAAGGTTCTTATGTGCCGCAAACACTTGCCGACATAAACTACATATTGCGTGACTACCGCACAGGAGAGGTGAAGGAGATCGATACCGGTCTGTTAGACCTTCTTTTTGCTCTTCATCAGAAACTGGAAAGCACCGCCCCGTTCCACGTTATTTCGGGCTATCGCTCTCATGAGACGAACTCACTTCTGAGCCTCATAAGCAAAGGAGTTGCGAAGAACAGCCTGCACCTGCAGGGGAAGGCGATCGATATACGGCTCCCGGGTTATGAACTGAAGACCTTGCACAGCGCTGCCATCGACCTTCGGAGGGGAGGCGTCGGATATTATCCCTCATCTGACTTTGTCCATGTAGATGTGGGTAGGGTACGTTACTGGTGACCCCGGGCCGTCCGCTATTATAGATATTTGAAACAGCCTCTATTTTTTCTTACCCTTTTCGATAAGCTCAACTGCTTTTTCCGTTTCGTTCCGCAGGCTGCCGATCAGTTTACTTATCTCAGTGGCCGAGGCAGTTGTCATATCAGCAAGTTTGCGCACTTCGTCAGCAACGAGTGCAAAGCCTCTGTCCTGTTCACCTGCTCGTGCCGCCTCAATAGAGGCATTGGCTGCTAGAAAATTTGTCTGGTCGGCTATGGCTTTTATTACTTCGATAATGTCTCCTATTTGTTTGTAACGGCCTCCCAGCGATAGCATAGCTGCTGACAGGTCGTTCTCCGTCTTTGCCATATCCTTAACTTCTGAAGTGGAAGACGTGGCATGCAGACCTTTTTTTGCTGTTAAAGCAAAGCCTCTGACCTTACCTCTCATATGTTCAAAGGAGTGAATCATCCTCCCTATTTCATCCATGCCCTTGAATTGTATCTCCGTGCCTGCGGTGAAATCACCTTCCGCCATCTTCATGGCCCTGTCCGAAATGGCCACAACCGGATTAATTATCAGGGAAGACAGGAAGAAGGTCAGGGCAATAAGGAATACTGATGCACTCACTCCAACGAAAAGAAATAAATATCTTATATAATTGGCTTCCCTTGTTATTTTTTCCACAGCAATCGGGAATACCATCTTAAGGATATCCCGGGAGGAAGTCAGGTTTGTCATCAGCTCACTGTGCTGTTGCTCTAATTCATTTTCCATGATCTTTTTTATGTTCCCGGAATTGGCCGAGCCCAATTCCGGAATAATCTTCTCCGTCAAAATGCTCCTGTATGACACCCACGTTTTTTGCTCATCATTAATAATAGGGTAAACAGACGTTTTCACTTTATGGCATGAGCCGCAATAAAAAACACCACCCACTGGCGGCATATCAAACTTGCTTTTGACAGACTGAAAGAGGGAATCAATATTTTTTATTCTCGCCAACATCGACTTCTTCACATTCTCGTCGGACTTTTCAATCTGGGAATAGATGGTGCCCCGCAGGAGGTTAATATTTATCATTATTTTTGACATATCGTCAATGAAATCTCTTTTAGAATCAATGCCCTTATACGATTGTCCCCCCACCTGGACCCTGAGAAACGACCATTGGCCTATTGCCACACCAAATACGATCGAAATAATAAGAGAGCCGAATATAAGGTAGAATTTTTTTCTCAGACTCATGTTATAAAACCAAATAAGCCTTGAGCCTAACACTCCCCTTAATCCCATTATGGTACTCCTTATTTTTTGTTGTTCATTATTCATGTGGCCTAAGCATGAACCTTCTTGCCATTTACTGACTGATAGTTCACTTCTTCTGTTTCAACAGGAGGAACTGCGAGGGCTTCTGATGCATAGCCAAGCGCTGTCCCCACGATGGACCCGATCACTATGCTTACGGATGCTATGCACACTATCCCCA
>Ga0074044_10005251_pt1 | contig 10570 bp, 4 predicted proteins | sample BogForMeECP23OM1_FD_94443 | JGI IMG/M metagenome (GOLD analysis project Ga0074044, IMG submission 94443) | Bog forest soil microbial communities from Calvert Island, British Columbia, Canada - Bog Forest MetaG ECP23OM1 | ecosystem: Environmental > Terrestrial > Soil > Wetlands ...
AATGGACTCAAGGGAGATCTGGCGTTCCGTCGAAGCATCTGGGGATTCCCAAGCACGCCTTTGCAACCGGCTGCTTTATGTTTTTTTCTCTCCCTGCTTAATCTGTGTAATCTGCGTAATCTGCGGATATAATTCTCGACCGTGACAAGAACCAATATCAAAGCAACGATGTTGGCGGCGGTGTGGGTGGCGGCGATTGTGCTCGGCGTCGCGCCGGGGTTTGCGCAGACACCCGGACAAGCGCCGGGGCAGCCGCCGGGGCCGGGGCAAAATCCTTCTCCGCCTCCCTTCCACTTCCCCCACCGAGGAGGGTCCCGGCAGGAGCCGCCCCAGCCGGAGGCTTCCACGGAGGGGCAGGTCTACGTCCTGCTGTGGTTTGACACGGAAGACTACATTCTGCCGCAAAGCGACGACGCCGCCAAACGCCTTGCGGTGTTCCTGACGCAGCAGGGAATTCCCGCCACCTTCAAAGTGGTAGGAGAAAAGGCCCGCGTGCTCCAGCGGCGCGAGCGGCAGGACGTCATCTCCGCTCTCGCCCAGCACGAAATCGGCTATCACTCGAATACCCACAGCCAACACCCCACGGTGGCCGAATACGAATCCAACCTGGACTGGGACACGGGCGTGGAGGAATTCACGCGCCGCGAGCGTCCGGGGTTTGACGACGTTGCTCGCGTCTTCAGAAAGACTCCGGTCGCCTACGGACAGCCGGGGGCTTCCTGGGCGCCGCAAGCTTTTCCACCGCTGCAAAAGTGGGGCGTGCGCGTTTATCTGGACGAAGGCAAGCAGGTGGGATTGCGCGGCAGGCCCTTCTGGTACGGGCGCTTGCTCAACATCTTCAACACGCGGGAGGGCGAGCAACTTCGGCCTGACGCAAATTGGTCCAACCTGGACTTGGCCAAAGCCCGATTCCAGGATACCTACCTCAACCTGACCTCGCGGAAAGCCGGCGGCGTCATCAGTGTCTACTTCCATCCCTGCGAATTTGTGCACAAGGAGTTCTGGGACGCCGTGAATTTCCGCGACGGAGCAAATCCGCCGCCCGATCAGTGGAAGCTGTCGGCGGTGAAGACGCCGGAGGAGACGGAGAAGGCCTTCCAGTATTTTGAAGAACTGGTGCGCTTCATGAAGTCATTCCCTCGCGTCCAGTTCCTCACGGCTTCCGGCGCCGCCGAGGAGTTTCGCGACCACGCGCAAATGCACGTCTTCTCGACGCAGGAAGTGGGCGCCATCGCCGGCCAAGTGGACCCCGAGGTGTCGTTTCAGGCGGGTGATAGTTTCAACCTGAGCGCCAGCGAGGTTTTTTACGTGATCAACAAATACTTAGCAGGAATGGTCCAGCAGCAAGGGAGGGAGGCGCTCGTACTTGAGCGGACCCCTTACGGCCCAGCTTCGGCGCCGACACCGCTCACTGGCAAACTTGTCGCTCCTTGGCTGCAGGTCCGCCGGACGCTGCTGGACGTTCAGGACGACCTCGACAAGACCGGGCGGATCCCGAGCGCCATTTGGCTGGGGAGCCAATCTGTTCCGCCGGAAAGTTATCTCGTAGGAATCGCACACGTCGCCAAAAGCATTATGGATAAAACACAAATGCCCGATGCTGTTAGCTTTTCGCCAGCACGCCTGGCCGCCGCGGATTATGTCGCCGAGGACTCCCCCGACCTCTGGGACTGGGTGATATTTCCCCGCGGGTTTCATGCGCCCAAACTGATGTCGCTCGCCAAGCTGCAAGCCTGGACATTAAAGCCGGCGTCGAAGTAAGTCTGGACGCAGGATCAAGTCTCAATCAAACGAGGCAGAAAGAGACCCACCCAAAAGCCGACAAAACGTCCTTAACGAATATTACAATTTATCAGTAATTCCCTATGCTTTTTCATACCGCGATCACCTTGTGGACACTCAATTTTTAGTTTTCTCATTTAAATTCAACTACTTACAGTTTGAGCGAGTTTGGCTATCAGTTTGCACCCTCCAAAGCTGAAGCTCGAAACTGCTCAGTCGACGTTCAACCTGTACACTCGATACAATCAAATGTAAGTAGATTTTTTGATGTTCGAGCAGTATTTCCCAGAACAAACGGCAGTTAACAATATTGATTGGGCGAATCTATTTGGTCCTTTTCTGAGGACCCGGTAAGACTCGAAAATCAATTTGATGAGGAGGGAATATGGGAAGGTGGACACGAAGATGTGCTCTAGCGTCGATTTTGGCGTTGTTGGCTGGTCTCGTCATGTTTGGGCCGGCGGTCAGCACGAGCCGCGCCCAGGTTGTAGCGGGATCAATTTCCGGCACGGTCCAAGACTCCACCGGGGGGGCAGTACCCGATGCGGAGGTCAAGGCGACCGCGGCCTCAACGGGACAGGTAATTTCCATCAAGACCGACGCGACCGGCCTGTTCAAGATCCCCTTCCTGCGGGTCGGGGTCTATTCCGTGGAGGTCACCAAGGAAGGATTTAAGCGGTCTTCTTTCGCCAACGTCGAAGTTGGCGTAAATGAGGACCACGGCCTGGGCGTCATCAGCCTGGAAGTAGGCCAGGTTACCACCCTGGTGGAGATTAGCGCTGCGCCGCCGTTGATTCAGACCACCCAATCCCAGATCTCCACTACGGTTACCTCCTCCCAGCTCACGGTCTTCCCGGGGCTGGATTTAAATACCGGATTGGATCGTCTGGTGATGCAAATCCCTGGCGTGGTGGGCACCCGTGACAACAACCGGGCGAACACCAATGGCGCGGCATTTTCCGTCAATGGGCTCCGGGGACGCGCCAACGACCAGCAGATCGACGGTGCGAATAACAACGATAACTCCGTGACCGGCCCCGGCCTGTTCGTCGGAAACACCGACTTTGTGCAGGAGTATCAAGTCACCACCAACAACTTTGGCCCTGAATACGGACGCAATGCCGGGTCGGTGGTCAACGTCATCACCAAGGCGGGAACCAATACCTGGCACGGAGACCTTTTCGTGACGGAGGGCAACGCCAAGCTGAACACCCTCAACAGCGCCCAGAAGTCATTCGAGGGTCTAACCAAGCTGCCGGTTCGCAACGACGAGTTTTCCGGGGGCGCCATTGGGGGTCACATCATCCGGGACAAGGTCTTCCTCTTTAGTGGCTTTGACGACGAGATCATTCCCGGCGGCGCAGTCTTTTCGTCGGGCAGCTTGACCCCCGATGCCGCTGGGCTGAGCACCTTGAAGGCCTGCTACCCCAACAGCACCTCTCTCCAAGCCCTGGCAGCTTATGGTCCCTTTGCGGTTAAAGGGGGCAACCCCGCGAGCCAGGGTACCCCCTCGGTCCAGACCGTGTCACCGACAGGGCTGGCCGCCTGTGCGGGAGTTGAATTCACGGGTATTAAACGTACGCTGAACACCTCCTACCACCAGTTCGACGTGTTCGAGCGCCTGGATGTGCAGGGCGCTAAGGACCGGGTATACGGGCGCTTCTTGTACCAGCATCAAATGAACAACGATGCGTCGGGCACCGGGTCTACCGGGTACATTGTGAACGTTCCATCCGTCGGTCAGCAATGGGGAGTGAGCTGGGTCCGGACGATGTCGTCCAGCATGTTCAATCAGCTCCAGCTTAACTTCGGCCGGCTGGGCGTGCAATTCGGTGGAAACCCTTTTGGCAGCGTTCCGACCACGAGCAATTGGGACCAGGCCTTGGCCTCCATCACCATGCCGTCAGGGTATTTGGGCTTCGGGCCGGCCAACAACCTCCCCCAGGGCCGCATCGTCAACACTTACCAGTTGCAGGACAACTTCAGCTACGTGCACGGCCGGCACCAGATGAAGGCGGGCGCGAACCTCACCTACGAGCGGTCGCCGAACGTCTTCCCGGCGAACTTCAACGGGAGCTATGCGTTTAGCACCTTCGGCGATTTCATCGCCAACCTCCCGAACTCGCTCAGCATCAGCTTGGGCAGTGCGAACCTGGACTTCCGCGAGCACGATTCCTTCTGGTATGTCGGGGACGACTACAAGCTTCGCTCGAACCTGACCCTTAACCTGGGGCTCACTTACACCTACTTCGGGCAACCGGCCAACTTGTTTAACCGGTTGGACACGGCCAACGAATCGAGCTCCAAGCCCCTGTACAATCCCGCTCTGCCCCTTTCCGTGCGGACCTTCCCGGTGATTCCCTCTCCCAAAACCGAATTCGGTCCGAGTCTGGGGTTTGCTTACACCCCGACGTGGGGGGGTGGCGCGGGCAAGACGGTCATTCGCGGCGGCTATCGGCTGGCCTACGATCCGCCGTACTATAACATCTACCTGAACATCGCGACCGCCAGCCCGCAGGTGCTGGCCCTGACTTTAACCAAGACCACCACGCCGGTCACGACGGCGAGCGTCCCCCTGCCGGCGATTCCCACGGGAAACGCCATCCGCGCCCTGACCGCGCCGTACCTCACCACGGGCGTTTCCGATCCGCGGTCGTTTAACGAGACCAATGTGACCCCCAATTTCGCCGCCGACCATGTGCAGATGTGGTCTTTCGGAGCCCAACGGCAGCTCAGCCAGCACGCCGTGCTGGAGTCTCGCTATGTGGGCAACCACGGCGGCGGCCTGTTCCAATCGATCGACGGAAATCCGAAAGTTGATACCCTCCTGGCGGCGTTCCCCAATGCTGTTTCCGGCGTCACCCCTTGCCCCGCCGCGAGCGCCGTGGTCTCCACGGCGGTCGGCCGCGTGAACTGCAATCTGGGGGTGCTCCGCACGCGGACCAACACCGGTGTGTCTGATTACAATGGCTGGCAGACGGAACTTCGCGGCACCAACCTGTGGGACCAGTTGACGTTGCAGGCCTCCTACACTTGGAGCAAGACCACCGACAACACGAGTGAGATCTTTAGCTCCGGGGCGGGGGGCAACACCGTCGCCATTTCGCAAAATCCTCTTGATAACCTCCATGGGGAGCACGGCCTCTCCGGGCAGAATCTTCCCAGGTCATTTACCCTCTCCTTCGGGGAGGATATCCCCTTGCTTCGCAGCCAGCATGGCTTGGTCGGACATATTCTGGGAGGGTGGGGTTTCGCGGGGAATTACCTCATCACCAGCGGTCAGCCCTACACCCCGGCGGAGGCTAACCTGGCCGCGAGTTCGGGGGCTACGTGGATGGACACCTCATTTAACAGCGGGTTCTTTACCTATGGTTCGATCAATACTCGCCCCTTTGCCGGCAACCTCAGTGCCCCGGTCTCGCAAGTGGGCATCTACGCCGGTGACGCCTGCAAAATCAAAGGAGCCAGCAGTGCAGCCTGTGGCGTGGCGGCAAATACCCTGATCAGTTGGACCCAATTGAATGGTCCGGGAACCCTTGCCACGACCTCGCCCTCCGCCGTACGGTTTATCGTGAACGGCGCCACGGCGGAGTCGGTCTACGGCACGCCTTTTGGCAACGTCGGCCGCAACACTGTGAGCGACTACCAAACCAATATTGCCAACTTTGCCATTTACAAATACATTAAAGTTACCGAGCGCGTCAAGGTGCGGTTTGACACCACGTTTTTCAACGTGTTCAACCACCCCAATTTCAGCTCGGTTGACGCATACCTCGACGATGCTGGCAAGCTGTCAGAAAATACCGGCTTTGGCATTCCGACCTTGTTCGCGGGAGGCTCAGCCAATGGCCAGCGGCGAATCACCTTTGGGCTTCGAGTCGAATTTTAGCTTTTCTTGATTTCTGAAGATCTTCGGGGCGTTTCGCATCGGCGGGACGCCCCTTTTTCTTGCGGCCTGACCATTCCGCGCTCTTGTTTCCCGATTTCTGTATATGACAATCTGTAGAAGTGGACCAATTGAGCCACGCCAATTCTTCTTCCCCTTTGTTTTCAGCAAAAAATGCTCCCACATTAGCGGCAGCAATGGCCCAGATTTTGCTTGACAACAAAATCTGGCTTTTATATCTTGTCGTCGTTTCGTCGGGAATTTACGGTAGCGCAATAAATCTTTAATTTTCCGTGGTAGCCAGCACGGGAAGGTTGGCCGGTGATTTCGAGTTCGCACCGTCGCGCTTGTCCGGCTCAACACAGATAGTTCCGAACCCAACTGTAATCCAATCGATCGGGAGGCATCCATGAGGCACGCATCGCGTATTGCGATCTGTTTGTTTGTCCTATTGCTAGCTGCCCCAAGCCTGATGTGGGGGCAAGCTACGAGCGGAACGGTCACTGGGCAGGTCACGGATCAGAGCGGAGCCGTGGTGCCAGGCGCTCAGGTGACACTCACCGACGTTTCCACCAAGACTTATCAGGGACAACCCACCAACTCCGTCGGGCGTTTCGTCTTCGTCGACGTCAAATCCGGCACTTACGACGTGGCGGTAGTTGCGAAAGGCTTTCGAAAGCTGACGGTGCCCAGCCAGCAGGTAATTGTGGGCGAGGCGCTCACCCTGAACCTGACGCTGGAAGTGGGCGCCGCAACGCAGACGGTGGAAGTGAAGGCCGTCCCCGGTGCGGAACTGCAAACGCTGAACTCCACCGTGGGCACGACCCTGGGCGGCGACATTATGCTTTCGCTGCCTAACCAGAATCGTGACGCGAGCAGCCTCCTGATGTTCCAGCCCATGACCGCCCCGACGTTTGGCGGCGCGGAAGGCAATACCACCGGTGGACAAGTGGCGGGCGCCATGAGCGATCAGAACACCTTCACGCTGGACGGCGGGAACGCCACGGATGACCTGGCGGGTGACAACAACTATGTGGCCGGCAACCGCGGTTACGTTGGACCGCAAGCCGCCATTCCCACCCCCGTGGAAAGCATTGAGGAATTCAAGGTGGCGACCAATAACCAGACCGCGGATTTCAGCTCCTCGGCGGGCGGCCAAGTGATGCTGGTCACCAAGCGCGGTACGAATTCGTTGCACGGCTCCGCCTATGATTACTTCCAGGCCAACTGGCTGAATGCTCGCGGCTGGAACCTTAATTCCGCCTATGGGAGCAACATCCCGACAGTGAAACAGCACCAGAACCGCTTTGGCGGCAGCCTGGGTGGACCGGTGCTGCCTAACAAGTTGGGCGGCAAGACTTATCTCTATGGCAACTTTGAGGGCCGGCGATACCCTTACGCCAACGGCCGTTTTGAGAGACAAGTGCCGAGCATGACGCTACGGCAGGGAATCATTGAAGAGTATGACACCCATGGCACGACGGGGACCGACATTCAGCAGTACCCCATCAAGACCTCCTCGGTCTGCGGGGCCACAGGCACGCTGCCTTGCGACCCGCGCGCGCTGGGCATGAATCCCATCATCAGCAAAATGTGGAACCAGTACATGCCGGCGCCCAACGATTGCGCCAACTACGGCGACCACATTAATGAGTGCGGTTATTTCGGCTCCATCAAGCTGCCCATCACCGATAACTTCTTTGTAGCACGCATGGATCACGATTTCGGCTCCAAGTGGCGCGCCTACGCCAGCTACCGGTACTATAAGTTGATTTACCCGTCCACCAACCAGGTGGATATCGGCGGCCTGCTGCCCGGCGACACCCTGGGCGTGCTGGCGGCCAAATCGTCCAACCCCGGGCAGCCGCGTTACGGCGTGTTCGGTTTGACGGGGACCATCACCCCCTCGCTCACCAACGAATTCCACATCAGTTATCTTCGCGACGATTGGAACTGGATCCGGGCGGGCGTCCCCAACGGAAATCTGGGCATTAACGCAGGTCTCGAGGTCGGCGGCGAAACCTCCAACCCGATGGCTCCCCTGAACTTCGACACCCAGGACGCCCGTTTTCGCACCTGGAACGGGCACGACTGGACCATTTCCGATAGCATGAACTGGCTGAAGGGTAACCACTATCTTCAAGTAGGTGGCCAGATGTTCCACTGGTTAGACAACCACGTGCGCGACGACAATGTCACCGGGTCGCTCTCCTATCTGGTCGACCAGATTACCAGCGGAAGCGGTCTCTTGTGGAGTAGCACCTATTATCCCATGCTGTGCACCGCCGCCATCACGACCGGTTGCATGAGATCGTCCGCAAGAGGCAACTATGAAACGTACTTTGCGGAGATGACGGGGATGGTGTCCGCCGCTTCGCAACTGATTGTCCGGGGCGGCAGCAACTTCGCCGCGACCGGCGCACCCTATCTTCAGGACCATTCCATTACCGATGGCTATAGCTTGTTCTTCACCGACTCTTACAAGATAAAGCCCAACTTGACGCTCAACTACGGCCTGGAGTGGGGCGTGCAGATGCCTCCCTTCGAGAGGGATGGCGTTCAGGACATAACCGTCGATGCTTCAGGCAATCCCATCGCTTACTCAACCTTTGTCCAGAACCAGATGAACGCGGCGCTGGCCGGGAATGTCTATAACCCCGTGATCGGCTTCAACCCCATCCTCGGCATGGGCACCAAGCAGAAGTATCCTTACACCCCATTTTACGGTGGCTTCAGTCCTCGCGTGTCGCTTGCCTACAGCCCCAAGGTGAACCCGGACACTTGGCTGGGCAAAGTCTTCGGCAATAAGCAGACGGTCATTCGCGGCGGTTACGCGCGCATCTACGACCGGACCAATGCCGTCAACAACGTGCTGACGCCCTTGCTGGGGTATGGTTTCGGCCAGCCCATCCGGTGCGCCGGCATGACCATGACGGGCGTGTGCACGAACACGACCGCCTCCACCAACATCTCCAACGCCTTCCGCATCGGCACGGACGGCAATACAGCTCCGTTCCCGGCAATCACCCCAACCCTTCCCACTCCGGCGGAGCCTGGCGTCAACACTCCGGGCGCCAGCGTCCTGTTTGGTCTCGACCCCAATTATCGGCCCGGCCAGGACGACCAAATCGACTTCAGCATCCAGCGCGAATTGCCCGGACAGATGATTCTGGAAGCCGGTTACAACGGCCGCTGGGCCAAACACCTCTACCTGGGAACCAACGTCGACGCTACCCCTGTCATGATGACCCTGGGCAAGCAGACGTACGCTCAGGCGTATAATGCCCTGTTCCAGGCGGATCAGAAAGGCCTTACCACCGTTGCCGCGCAGCCCTTCTTTGAAACCGCTTTGGGGGGCCCCGCCAGCCCCTATTGCACCGGCTACGCGAATTGCAGCACCGCCGTCCTGGCGAATGAAGGAGGCGGGGGGACGGGAAACATCACCTTCTACAGCCCCTACAACGTGTTTGCGGACCTCGATACCAACGCCGTCGGCGCAGGCGCCGCCACCAGCAACTGGAATTGGGGCAATTGCGTGGGCTGCACCATTCTTCCCGCCGACCTCCAGCACTATGCCGGGATCAATGACGCCACCACCACCGGCTACTCCAACTATCAGGCGTTTTTCTTGAGCTTGCAGAAGCGCACCGGCCATGGGCTGACCATCAGCGGTAACTTTACTTACTCCCACACCCTCGACACCGATGGGATCAACCAGGAGTTTGTGGAGGATGCGCCCAACTTCGGTTATAACCTCCACTACGACTACATGCCGGCTCCCTGGGACCGCCGATATGCGGTGAATATTTTGGCCCATTATGAGCTGCCCTTCGGAAAAGGCAAGTACTTTGCCACCCACAATGCGGTTCTGGACCGAGTGGTGGGTGGGTGGACCTTCTCACCGGTCTATAGTATTGCTACCGGGACTCCCATCGAATCCTACACGGGGTCCTGCCAGGAAGTGGGCAATAACCCGAATTTCCCCTGGTGCTCGGGAATGGTCCCCTTGGTTAACACCGGAACCTTCGGTCACTCGGCCAACGAGAACGCCCACATCAGCAGCACTACCGCCAGTTACGCTGGGGTCTCCCAGGGCTCTCAGGTCGGCACCAACAACGATCCGTATAAGGACTGCGGAAACGCCGTCTGCTCCGCCAACTCGTACGGCAACAATCTGTTCAAGGATCCGGCAAAGGTATTCAACAGCTATCGGCCGGTGTTGCTGGGCGTGGATACCACAACTTACGACCTGGGAACGTACTACGGCCAGCGTCGTTGGAATGTGGACTTCACCATCGCCAAGCAGACCCATATCAAGGAAAATTGGAATGTGACGATCTACGCTCAGTTCCTGAATGCCTTTAACCACATGATGTACGGCGACCCGGGCATGAACTACGAAGACCCGGCCGATTTCGGGACACTGACCGGCCAGTACGGCAACCCGCGCGTGATCGAACTAGGCGCGCGGATATCGTTCTAAGACGTTTCACGATTCAACGAACTTTCGGAGGGCCAGCCTGTGCTGGCCCTCTTTCTTTTTGCAATGGTTCAGCCTGTCGCCTTTTTCTCGGATTGCGCAGAGCAAAGCTCTGCGACGGAAACGCAGAGCTTCGCTCTGCGCAATCCGAACTTCGGGGGAATCCAGAGTTTGCAGCGGCGGTCGGAGTTTACCCCTCAGGGCGGGGACCGCCGAATCGTCGATCGAAGATCGACGCTACAGGGAACGCAGAGCTTCGCTCTGCCCTGGAGCTTCGACATTTTTTGCCTCGTGACTCGCGTGCCGGAAACCACCCCGGCGCGACCGCGCATCCCCTCCTGATTCAGGAGGGGAGTTCCTAAAAGCTCCCCTCCTCAGTTGAGGAGGGGTGGCGCCCTGGGCGCCGGGGTGGTGCTGAACCA
>Ga0074044_10005252_pt1 | contig 10569 bp, 9 predicted proteins | sample BogForMeECP23OM1_FD_94443 | JGI IMG/M metagenome (GOLD analysis project Ga0074044, IMG submission 94443) | Bog forest soil microbial communities from Calvert Island, British Columbia, Canada - Bog Forest MetaG ECP23OM1 | ecosystem: Environmental > Terrestrial > Soil > Wetlands ...
CCGTCGTCATGGGCCGTCGTCATGGGCCGTCTTCGACTTGTTGCATCGCAGAAAAACAGCGCTGTGGCTTCGTTGCGGCAAAGAAGAGTTGTCGTCCGGTCGCGGGGGCTGGCGGCGACGCCCGATGGATCGGCGAATCGCGGGCCTTCAGCGCTGCGGCGGCACGCCTTGGTCGGCCGCTTTCGCCGCCTGGCCGGTCTTGGCCGCTGTGCCGTCCGCGGCGCGCGGCGCGCAGATCTGCTTGAGCGCGCTCCAATCCGCCGCGGCGAGCAGCGGCGTCGTCACGCCCGCGATCGCCACGGCGTTGATCGCGCTGATCCGATCCTTCGTCTCGGGATGGTCGAGCAGGATTTTCATGCCCTCATCCTTGTCGGAAACGATGCGGGCCAACATGACGCCGAGCGCGCGCGGGTCGCCGCCGACTTTGCCCATCAACCCGACGCTGTAAGCGTCCGCCGCCGCCTCGACGCGGCGCGAATAGGACGATCTCAGCACGGTCTTGGCCGCGATCACGACCGCGCCGCCGCCGACGAAATCGCCGAGCATCATCCCGAACAGAAACGACAGACCGGCGGTTTGCAGCACGGTGCGCGTGCCGTCGCGGTGCGCGACATGGCCGATCTCGTGCGCCAGCACGCCGGCGAGTTCGTCAGGCGACTGCGCTTTGTCGATCAGTCCCTTGTACACGTAGATGTGGCCGCCGGGCAGCGCGAAGGCATTGGGCTCGCCGCGGCGCACGACATCCACATGGAGGTGAAACGGCAGCGCGGCCGCCGCCGCGAGCCGGCCGACCAGTTTTTGCAGCGCCTCGCGTCCCGCCGTTTTGCCCGGGCCATTGCCGCATGCGAAGGCCGCACCGAGATGACGCGCGTCGAGCGCGGAGCGGATTTGCTTGTCGACCGCGTTGCCGAGTTTCAGCTCGACCGCGAGCGGGACCAACGGAATGAGCCGGCTGGTCAGCGCCGGTACGCCGACGATCGCCGTGACGATGAGCGAGGCCGCGGCCGCCAGGCTTAGACCCACGACTTTGCGCCGCAGCGCCCGTTCGGCCGCGCCGCCGCGGTCGAGCGTGACGGCGCGATCCTCGATCGCCGCTGCGAGCGTTCGATCGCGGACTTCGAGGCGCGCCAGCAGCGTCTCGCCGCTGCGGCCGAGCCGCAACACGCCGTCGGGCGCCGACATCCGGCGCAAGTCGGCATAACTCCATTCGTCGAGCACGCGCCGATCGGCGCCGATGATCCGCAGCTCCCGCGCGGCGGCTTGGACGAGGACATCGTGCCGCGCGCTGCCCGTGCCATCGAAATAGCTGGCGGGGCCGCTCGGCATCACGTAGTAGGAAGCGAACGTCATGGCGGCCCTAAATTCCTCCGACTCCGAGGGCGTCGGCAAGGCCCTCGCCCAGCGCAGAGACCGGCATGCCCTCGGCGCGCACCGATTCGAGGGCTTGCGCGCCGGACAGCTCGGCTGATTGCGTGCCGAGCCGCCACATCGCGGCCGTCACCACGACTTGATAGATGGTCGAGGCGCCGAGGGCGACAACGACATAGAGACATACCGTCATTGCGCTCGCCGCAAGTTCGGCGAGATTGGCATCGTGAGCGGGGCGCAGCAAAGCATCGATCACGAACAGGCACGCGATGCCGACGAAGAGCGCAAGCAGCACGAACAACAAGACGTAAAAAATGAAACGCAGGTAGACGCGGTACACCTGCGCCGTGCGCAGGCGCGACGCGACGGTCACCGCGCCGAAGCGCAGGCCCGAAATCCACCAGCGCAGCATCACGGCCTGGAACAGCGGATAGAGCAGCACGGCGGCACCGAGACTGGTGCCGACGGCGGCGAGGCCGATGCCGAACCCGCGATAGCCGATGATGCCCATGATCTCGGCCGTCGCATCAGCATCGCCGCGCGCGATGATGGCGTTCAGTGCGTCCCAATCGATCAGGACGGAGAGCGCGACGATGGCGGTGACGAGCGGGCCGACCACCAGAAGCCAGATCGGCAGGCCGCGCACGAACAGCGCCGATCCCGATCCGTCGAAGGCGCCCGGCAGATCGCCGTAGCTGGTGTTGCGCATCTTGAAGCGTTGCAGGCTCGCCTGCGCCCACGGGTAGGCGAGGCCGAGGGTGAGAATGACAACCGCCCACCAGGCGAGCGCCCGCAGCGCATAATTCCAGGCCGAGCCGTGCTGGTCGAAGCGCACGCCGCGAAACACCGTGCGCGTCAGCCGATAGCGGCGCGCCCGGTACAGCGCGAATTCGCCGAGCAACGCCACGAGCAGAAAACCGAGCGCGACAGAGGCCAGCGCCACCGTATCCGCGAGCGCCGCGATGGCGAAAGCGGTGTAGAGCGGAACGACAATGGCGATGGCGAGCAGAAAGCCGACCAGCAGCTCGGTCGCCAGGCCGTTGTACTCCAACGTTTCGCCGGCGATCTCGGTGTTCGACCACAGAAAGCGGCGCACGTCGGTCGCGAGCCAGAAGCGGTAAATGCCGAGCGTCACCATGATCAGCGCCGCGCCCTTGATGCGCAGCCGCCAATAGGCGCCCTCCTTGCCGAGGAACGCCACCGCGCCCGTGGCCGCAACCGGACTCGAAAAAACTTCGGCAGTCGTCATGACGCCCGAACTATATCACCAAAAACCCGCGCATCTCGCCTGAATCCGTCGCATGGCGCATGACCTTTTTGCGACGGCGGCACCCGCTTATTGGCTCCAACCCCAGCGGGCAATGGGCGCCAGCATGCAGGCAATGTCATAGTTTAAATTTGCAACCCACCCTCCCCCTCCCAGTCCCGCAAGCGAAAGGCGGACGTCAGGTTTTGGGCGCGGACCGGACAGGCGCCGCCACAGCGCCAAGTCACATCCGGCGAGCGCCAGCGACCAAATCTTCGGTTCTCAATCCGGTTTCGGGGACTTGCCGACGATATTACTGCTTTTGAGCTTCGCCCTCGAGCTTTTCGAGGCCCACGGCGTCGACGAACTGCGTCCAGCGCGCGATGTCCTTCTCGATGAAGCCACGCACCTCGGAGGGGCCGAACGGCGGCGGCGGCTCCATGCCGGCAGCGATCAGGCGCTGCTGCACTTCCGGCAGGGCCACCGCGCGCTGCACGTCCTGGTTCAGCTTGGCAACGATGTCGAGAGGCGTGCCCGCAGTCGCCAACAATCCACCCCAGCCCGGCATGGTGAAGGTCGGATAACCGGACTCCACCATGCTCGGCAATTCGGGCAGCAGCAGCGAACGCTGCGCCGTGCTCACCGCAAGCCCGCGCAAGGCGCCGGATTCGATCTGCGCCTTGGCACTGGTCGCGACGCCGAAGAACATCTGCGTGACGTTGGAAACGGTCGCCATCATGGCGGAATTGACGTCGTGAAAGGGGACGTGGACGATGTTCGTTCCGGCAATCTTGTTGAGATATTCGCAGGCGATTTGCGGCACCGTGCCGATGCCGGCCGAGGCGCAATTAAGCTTGCCGGGATTGGCCTCGGCGTAGGCGACCAGCTCCGCCACCGATTTCGCCGGCACGCTGGGATGGATGACGAGCGCATAGGAAATAAGCCCGGTAATCGCCACCGGCGCGAAATCCTTGAGCAGATCGTAGGAGGCAAGCTGCATCGCGGTGTTGAGGGTGTAGGTCGGCGTCGCGAACAGCATGGTGTAGCCATCCGGTGCCGCCATCTGAACCGCGGTCGCCGCGAGCTTGCCAGCCGCGCCGGGTCGCGGTTCGACCACGACCGGTTGACCCCATACCTGCTGCAGACGCTCCCCGACGATGCGCGAGAACACATCCGGGCTCGGACCGACAATGATCTTGACGGCGTGGCTTGGAAAATTCTGCGCCTGGGCGGCAGCGAAATCCATCGGCAGATTCGTCAGTGTCAATGCGAGGCCGGCCAGCCACACCACCGCACGGATTCCTGCCAAGATTTCCTCCATCGATCGCAGCAGAATTCATGCGCCGCTATCGGTGCCGCGATGATGATAGACGATGGAGGGTGGATGACAATGCGGTTCGACCTGTCCTAGCTTGCCTGAGCAGTGCGGAGACATGGCATGGAAGACATGGCATGGGAGACATGGCATGGACTATGAACCGAAACCGATCCGGCGCGTGGTGACCGGCAACGACGCGCATGGACGATCGTGCGTGCTGTTTGACAGCGCAGCGCCCAACGTCAATCCGGGAGCGATCAGTCGCGGCACCTGCATGACCGACATCTGGGTCTACCACAGCGCACCGGCCGTCATTTCCGGGACGCGCGACGACGGCAATCTGCCATTCCACTTCGAACCGCCGCCAGCGGGCGGCCATCTGCGCATCGTGCAATCGAACGCCAAGCCGGCCGATTACGATCCGGCGAACGATCCGGCCCGTAAGCCGCTCGGACCGACGCGGCTGCGGCCCGACGGCGTCTGGGATCGCGGCGGGCAGAATTTCTTCAGCTCGCCCGTGCACAAATCGGCGACCGTCGACTACGGCATCCTGCTCTCGGGCGAACGCACGCTCGTTCTCGACCGCGGCAATGTCGTGATGACGGCCGGCGATGTCGTGGTGCAACGCGGCAACTGGCACGGCTGGACCAATCTCAACGCCGCAAGCCTGATGGCGTTCGTCATGATGGGCGCAAAGTTCGATCAAGAGCAATTCGATCAGGAACCAAAAGTCTAGGATGCGATCATATGAGCGATGAGTTGAAGCCGGTGCGCCGCATCGTCACGATCGACGACGCCGACGGGAAATCCTGCGCGATCGCGGATGGTCCATCGCCCGATATCCGCCGCGATCCGGCACGGCCGGGATTTTTGTCGGAACGCATCTGGGTCACCGCGGGCTCACCCGCGCAGATCGGGCCCTATCGCGACGCGGTGCGGCATCATCCGCACACGCTCGAACCGCCGCGCAACGGCTCGGTGTGCCGGATCGTGACCGTCCCGCCCGACGACGTGTTCCGCGGCAAGATCGGCAGCGCCGAAATCGAAGCTTACTTCCGCGCAATGGGATCACCCGCCGCATCGACCTATTCGGTCAAAGCGCCGCATCCCTACATGCAGAAGACGCGAACGCTCGAGTTCTGCCTGGTGCTCGATGGCGAGATCACGCTGGTTCTGGACACCACGGAAGTCGATCTCAAGGCCGGCGATACCGTGGTGCAACGCGGCACCAATCACGCCTGGAGCAATCGCTCGCATCGGCCCTGCCGCATTGCATTCTCGTCACATGACGCGGCGTCATGAGATGAAGCGAGACCGCAATCGGAGCGCTCCCCGTACCGATCAGTGAATGCCGATCAGCGGCCAGTAGAACGGCACCAGCAGCATCAGCACGAGGAATTCAAGCACGGTCAGCCAGGCGCCGACGCGCATCAGGTCGCGGGCTTCGAAATAGCCGTAGGAATAACCGACGATCAGCACGCCGGACTGATAGGCGAACAGCTTGCCGCCGGCGGCGAAGGTCCAGATCAGGCCGAGCTGCAGCGGGTTGAGGCCGTGGCTCTTGGCGTAGTCCATCACCAGCGGGATCGACGTGCCGAGCATGGAAATCTCGCTGGCCAACAGGAAGTGATAAACGAACGCCACCCAGTAGAGGATCGCGGTGATGCTGAAAATGTTGGTCAGGAACGGTTCGATCCAGTGGAAGACGCTGCTGGTGAGGACGTCGAGACCCTTGGTGGCTTCGAGCACATTGCCCATGCTGACCGCTTCGGCGACGAAGAACACCGGCATGTAGTTCACCCGGCGCATGTCGTCGGCCTCGAGCACGCCGAGCCGCGGCAACAGCGCGGCCAGGCCGACGCCGAGCGCCACCATGGTGGGCGGAATGTGGTGCAGGAAATCGGTGACCCAAAGCAGGATGGCGCAGCCGATCAGGATCGCGGCCTTGGTCTCCTTGAGCGACCACGGGCCCATCTTGATCAGCTCGTTCTGAAAATACTCCCGGCCAGGGCTGAGACCGGTCTGCTCCGGCGGGTAGAGCCACAGCGTCAGCCGCCATGCCGCCAGCACCGTGACGATGCTGCAAGGCAGAAAGGCCAACAGCCAGACGCCGTACAGCACTTCGACGCCGCCGAATTTCTGCATCTGGCCGGCCGCGGTGATCGACCCGGCGCCGGCCAGGATCATCTTGTCGAAGATGTTGCCGGTATAGGTGAGGATCAAAAACATGCCGCGGCCAATGTTGCTGCCGCGGGCGGCCCGGAACGCCTCGGTGAGCGCCAGCGCGATCGACGCCAGGATGACGACGCGCGCCAGCCCCGAAGGCACGATGAAGGTCAACAGAAAGTCGGTGACGATGAGGCCGAGCAGGATGCGCGGATAGGTGACTCCGACATGCAGCATGATGGTATAGGCCAGCCGCCGCGCCAGACCGGATTTGCTGGCGACCAATCCGATCAGCATCGCTGCAAACAGGAACCAGGCGGTGGCGTCGGCAAAGCCGCTGAACGCGACGTCGAACTTCACGACGCCAAGCGCCCAGAACAAGAAGCAGCCGATAAAGCCGGCCAGCGCGAACTCGGTCGCCTCGGTGATCCATGCGATCACCATGAAGGCGAGAATGGCGAAGCCATGCTTGATCTGCGGCGCAAGTGCGAGCGGCGAGAACCAGATCGCGAGCGGCACGACGACGCACAGAATCTGGCCGATCAGAACGGAAGCTGAGTTTGCTTTGTCCGGCGGCGGATGGCGGATGGTCGCCGACGCCTCGGTTGCCGCCATGGATCCCCCGCTCACGACGCTCGCGCTCCCCCCGCTCGACGGTTGCGGGATTGTAGCGATTCTCCGGATTGCCTGAAATGTCTAAGTTGCATCGGGCAATTTGGCGATTTACAGCCCCAACAGCCGCTTGGCGTTGCCGCCGGCGAGGGCGGCGATGGTCGAGGCATCGAAGCCCGCGACGGACGCGATATGGCCGAGCGGATCGTAATCGGCCATGTCGTAGGGATAATCGGTGCCCATGACGACGTGATCGGCGCCGAACACGCGCACCAGCGCGGCGAGCTGGTACGGCGTGAACACGACGGTATCGACATAGATGCGCTTGAGATAGCTGGTCGGCGGCTGCGGCAGGTTGCCGTGGCTGTCGCAGCGCGCGCCCCAGGCGTGATCGATGCGGCCCGGATAGGCGCCGAGATAGCCGCCGCCGTGCACGGCGAGGATTTTCAGCTTGGGATGGCGCTCCAGCACGCCGTCGAAGATCAAATAATGCAACGCAATCGTCGTCTCCAGCGGATTGCCGATGACGTTGTTGAAATAGAAGCGCGACAAGCGCGTGGCTTCGGTGAAGCCGTTGGGATGGATCATCACCAGCGCGCCGAGTTCTTCCGCTTTTTTCCAGAACGGCGCGAAGGCCGGATCAGACAGTTCCTTGCCGGCGACGTTGGTCAAAACCTCGACGCCGGTAAAGCCGAGCTGTTTGACGCAGCGTTCCAGCTCGCGCGCGGCTTCGTGGCCGTCGGCCATAGGCACCGCGCCAAAGCCCTTGAGGCGATCGGCGTGAGGCGCGCAGAACGCGGCGATGCCGTCGTTGACGATCTGCGCCGCCTTGACGGCGATATCGAGCGGCACGGTGTAATAGCATTGCAGCGGCGGCGGCGCGATCATCTGCATGTCGATGGCCATGGCGTCGAGGTCGGCGAGCCTGTGCTCGTGGTCGCAGCGCGCGCGAATATCCGCTTCCTGCTTCTGGTTGAGCGCCTTGGTTTCCGCCGTGGCGAAATGCGCCAGCGGAATTGTCGCCCAATCGAGATACGGCTCGACGAATTGCGCCGCTTCCGGCACCACGACATGGGAATGAATGTCGATCGTCAGGCTTTTTGGCCTTACCTCGCGCCCCGGCTTGCCGTGGCTGCGCGCTGCGGTCGGGCCGTATTTGTTCCATTGTTCGGTCATTTGCATTCCTCGGAATCACCTTGCCTTACGTGCGGGGGGCGCAGGGCGTCCCGCCAACGCCGTTTTAATCTTAAAGAACACTGCTGCGAAGCGGCGGCTGCGCGGCCGCAGCGCGCCGGGGCGGCGCTCGCGGCCCCACCGCTCATTTACGGCGACAATTCCTCCAGAATACGGCCTTTGGTTTCGATGACGAAGAAATAGGTGACCAGCGCGCCGACAAGACCTATTCCGCCGAAGTATAAGAAAGCGCCGGTCACGTTGAAGTGGGAAAGAATGAACCCCACGATGGTTGGTGAAATGATTGTCGCTATTCGCAGCCAGGAGGTTGCCACTCCTGCGCCAAGCGCCCGCACGCGTGTCGGGTAAATTTCCGGCGCGTAGACGTAAAGCGCTTGTATGATGCAGCCAAGGAATAAGTAACCGATCGTGACGAGGATCATGACATAGGTTGGCGAAGTCGGCGTCGGCCCCAAGCCTAGAAAAAGTATTGGCAACGCCCCGCCGATGAAGCAAGTCAAGATAATGCTGCGGCGCCCGATGCGGTCGATCAGGTTGATGCCGATAATAGCGCCGACAAGCTGCGCGGTGTAGATTGAAAGGCTGTAATAGAGCGCATTGTTGAGCGACAGGTGGTAAACGGTACGATAAATCGTCGGCAACCATGTGGCCATGGCGGTGCTGATGGTGGAATAGCAAAACATGCAGGTCCAGACCGACAGCGTCCGGCTTTTATAGATGCCCTCGAACAGGTTTCGGATGCTGCCGCCCGCCTTGGAAATTTTCTGAATGTTCGATGCCAGCGGGGGCAGAGGCTGCATGCTGCTCTTGAGGAAGCTCTGTTCGATGGTGCTCAGTATTTGTGCCGCTGCCTCGACCTTACCGTGACCGGCAAGCCACCGCGGCGATTCGGGCGCCAGACGCGGCAGCCAGATGGCTATAAGAATTGGTACAGTCCCGATGATGAACATCGATGTCCAGCCAAAGGCCGGCACGACCAAGGCGGCTACGTAAGCCGTTATAAGCAGCCCGGTCGCGTAGATAAATTGCAGGGAAAAGACGACGCGCCCGCGGATTTTGGCACTCGTGAATTCGTTGATGTAGGTGGCGCCAAGGGGCACTTCGCCGCCGAGTCCGAGCCCTTGCACCGCCCGAAACATCAGCAGAGCCGAATAGCTCCACGCCAGCGCGCAAGCCGCGCTCAAAATCGCGGTCACGGCGATTGTCCAGCGCAGCGCCCTTAACCGCCCGACGCGCTCCGCCGCCCAAGTGAATGCGATGGCTCCGATCAATTGGCCGACATATCCGATGGAGATAAGCAGGCCCACCTGTTCATTGCTCAGGGCCCACAGCCCGACGAGCACCGGCAGCACATAGGCGATTGTCAGGCTGTCGAAGCCATCGAAGAAGCTCGCGCTTCCGACCACCGACAAAATCCTGGCATGGAAGCGCGTGAAAGGCAGCCGCTCGATGCGGGCGCTGATCAATTCGGCCGGCCTGGGGGCTGCGGCAGAAATGAGATTGCTGTCCTCCGGCATTTTGCAGCACCCCCGAAATCAGGCCGCCAAACGGGTTTCTTTCGCGTCGATCACGTCAAGCTTCAGATTCCTCATGAGCTGAAACATCGTATCGATCTCCGCTTGGCGCGGGGCCGGTACCGGAGGCCGCATCAACGGGTTGGGGATCACCCCTCTGAGCCAGAGCGCAATCTTGTAGCGCAGGTGGAGGCGAGCCGGATCGCCGACATAATCCTGAAACTGAAAGAGCCCACCGTGCCAAAGCCTTTTCGCGGCGACAATGTCGTTGCGATCCCAGGCATCGAGGTGTTCAAGCATCGGCTCCAAAGCACAGTTCCAATATCCCGTCATCGTGCCGTCGAACATATCGGTCGCCTTGTACTCGTGAAAGCGACCGCCCACGGCCGGAAGAATGGCGACGTGCCGGTCGAGCGCGCGCAGGCCTTTCGCAACCGTCTGGAAGCCGTCATAGGAATAGGTCATCTTCCAGCCGACGATATTGGGGACTTCCCGGCAATACTTAAGCGTGGCGCCGACAGGAAGCCCGGTGCCAAATGCGTTGGTGCCGGCGAAGCCGCCGGTCGGATGCGTGACCATCGGCAAATCGACGGCACGGTCTTGCGCTTTGATCTGGTCGAGCCAAACCTCCGGATATATATCAGCGTTCCAGGAAAAGCTGAATTCCGTCATCAGATTGGGCGGCGACACGAAGAGCCCGTCCGCACCGAGCGCTTTGGCGGTCCTACTCATCTCCACCACTTCCTTGGTCGTCGGCGCCCAGGTGCCGCAGAGCAGCGGCAATTTGCCGTGCGCCTCTTCGAGCGCAATCTCCAGAAGCCGGCGCTTCTCCGCCGCCGTAAGAAAATAGATCTCGCCCGCGGCGGGATTGATGCACAGGCCGCCCTTGCGAACGAAGCGCGGCTCATTCAGGAAAAACCGAATCTCTCGACGATATGCCGCCTCATCAACGGCGAAATCCTTGTCGAACGGCACCATCACACAATTATAGAGCCGGTCTGCGATGCTCATGACGGTTTCTCCTGCATATCGCGCGATGTTTAATGAAAAAATCGCGGAGAAATCGCGGATCGACATTGATCCACATCAACCCAAGGCGTCATCTCCACTCGCATTGAGAGCATCAAATTGCTTAGACGTCGCCTCCTTCA
>Ga0074044_10005256_pt1 | contig 10564 bp, 11 predicted proteins | sample BogForMeECP23OM1_FD_94443 | JGI IMG/M metagenome (GOLD analysis project Ga0074044, IMG submission 94443) | Bog forest soil microbial communities from Calvert Island, British Columbia, Canada - Bog Forest MetaG ECP23OM1 | ecosystem: Environmental > Terrestrial > Soil > Wetlands ...
GAGGATTCCAAATTCTCAACCTGGCTCTTTCGCATCACCGTGAACCAGTCGCTGATGAAGCTGCGCAAGCAACGCACCACAAGAGAATCGTCCCTAGACGAGGATTTTCAGGCCGACGGTGACGTGCTTCCAAAAGAGGTCGCGGACTGGGCTCCTAATCCGGAACAGCTTTACTGGGCCTCTGAACTACGAGCCATCCTGATCAAGTGCCTGGAAGAGCTAAACCCAATCTTGCGGACGGTCTTTGTGTTGCGGGATATCGAAGGACTCACGATAGAACAGACAGCAGAAGTGCTAGAGGTGAGTCAGACGGCAGTGAAGGCGCGGCTGTGGCGTGCTCGGCTGCAGCTTCGCGAGGGCCTGAACAAGTACTTCAGCAAGCAGACACACTTGGCACGAGCGCAGTTATTCCCTTCAGGCAGACCGACAGGCCGGATTCTCGGCCTCTTTGCCGATTGCTTGCGCAACGCGATGGAGAGGACTCACTCGATCAAGGTTGCCGAGCTTGAGATGCATGCGGCGACTCGTACGGCGACCGCCAAGAATGTTGATCGTTGCCCCACCAACGTTTGATTCAGAGTGATATCGCCAGCCTGTGCCACGCAGTCATTCTCCTCTCCCAGCGATGTTCCCGCTACGTATTTACGAGATCTCAACAAGGAATTGACAATTAAGTTACATCCCATCCGCATCTCCTCGCTGGCTGCAGCGTCTAGCCTACAGGCATTGTCAACAAGCCTTCCGCAATTTGGAGCGCAGGACTTACTTGTGGAATAAAGCGTCGCGAATGCAGTTATCAGGTCAGTAGTTAAATTCAGTCTTAAAAGGAGGAATTACAAAATGAACTACGGAAAGTGTTGGACCGCCATGAGCAAGGGGTTAACAATGGCGGCGGTAGCGATGGGGCTCGCGGTCGGTTCCTTGTGCGCAGGTCAAGAGACGGTGTTGCATACTTTTGTAAACGGCAGCGACGGCAGCATTCCATTTAGCGGACTGACCTTCGACGCGAATGGAAATCTTTATGGCGCGACCGACCTGGGCGGTTCCCCCGAGTTCGGGGACGGTACCGTTTTCGAGTTGACACCGGACGCGAGTGGCGGCTTCACCTTTCAAACGATCCACGCTTTTTCGCAGGCAAAGGGCGACGGTGGGAACCCTGAATCCGACGTGGTTTTCGACTCGGCGGGCAACCTATATGGGACCACCACTCAGGGCGGTACTGGTGGCTGCGGCATCGCTTATGAACTGTCGCCGCCCGCGAGCCAAGGCGGCGCGTGGACGGAAACCATCTTGCACAACTTCGGCGGTGTCAGTGGATGCGGCCCCAGTAGCTATTTGATTTTTGACCAAGCGGGTAACCTTTACGGCGCCACCTTCGGCGGCGGAGGCGGAGTGACGACTGTGCTCTGCCAAAACGGTTGTGGCACGGTCTATAAGTTGAGCAAGGTGAACGGGAAGTGGACGGAAACCAATATTCATCACTTCACGGGGGAGAACACAGACGGCCAACAGCCTTCGGGAGGGCTGGTATTCGACCAGGCCGGTAATCTTTGGGGCACGACCCATGTGGGTGGAAATGGACACTCGGTGACCTGCGGCGACCAGGATGGTGGCGTGGGTGACTGCGGCACGGTGTTCGAACTCACTCCGGAGGCGGGTGGAACCTGGAAAGAGACCACGCTGTTCAGCTTCTCGGACAACACAACCGGCTTCAATCCGTCCACCAATTTAGTCATCGATAAGGAAGGAAACTTGTATGGGACGGCGGTGAACGGTGGTCCTACTTTGGAGGGATTGGTTTTCAAAATAACGCCCGAGGGCGATGGCAAAGTTAAGGAAAGCATCGTCCACAACTTCGGCGGCCCTTGCTGTACCGATGGAGTTCATCCCTTTAACGGCCTGACCATTGACGACGCCGGGAATCTATACGGCGCAGTGCAAGGCGGCGGTGGTACCACTACCGTCTGCACCGGTGGTTTTGTTGATACCGGCTGCGGCATTGTCTACAAGCTGACGCCCGATGCCAGCGGCAGCTCTTGGACGGAGACGATTCTGTATGCCTTCTTCGGTACGAGCGACGGAGCCAATCCTTTGGACGACCGCGTGGCCGTGGATGCCAACGGGAACGTCTTTGGTTCGGCATCGGGAGGCGGAGACTTCAACTTCAACAAAACGGGTTGTGCCGGCAGCCTTCCCGGCGGATGCGGCGTTGTATTCGAGGTGAAACCGTAACCGCGAGCGGCGCATAGCGGCTGCAGGAGGCGCGGAGTCTCGTGTCGTTCGAGGCTCCGCCGCTTTTCTTAAAGATGTGCGGGGCTGGTATTCAGTAGTAGAACCTTTCAAAGTCTCTCCCCAGTAACGGAAAGGGCAGCAGCGAAACGGATGATTCTCGTATGGAATCGACCCGAGTTGACGCCATGTCCGCCTTCCCGAAGACATTCCGCCTCCCCATCAATCATGCCGAGTCCGAGATGCAAGCGGCGACTCCGCACGGCAGCCATCGAGAGTGTTGAACCATCCCTCAACAATGCATGATTCACGGTGATATCGCCAGACGGTATCCCGCAGTCGTCCTCTGCTCCGCACCTCCAGTGATATCCCCGCTATGTGTTCACGAGATCTCGAAAAAGAGTTGACAATCAAATGACATCCCGTCCGTATCTCGTCCTCAAGTGCCGCGTCTAACTCCCATACGTTGTGAAAACAGTTGATACATGAGGCTAAGGACAGAACTTGTGGAATAAAGTCTCACGAGCGCGGTTATCACTGATGAACACGTAACACCATTTCAATAGGAGAAATCATGAAGAAATCATATTTGACTGCTGTACTTACTCTGACTTGCCTGCTTGGGTTGGGCATAAGTGCCCGCGCTCAGGACGCCGAGGGAGTTCGTGTGAACGTTCCCTTTGAGTTCGTCGCTGGAGGCACGATCCTGCCTGCGGGCACCTACATCATTGGTCGTGTCTCGTTTGAACCACATTCGACCATAGCGATCAGCGGCTGGCGCCATGGCGCGCTCGTTCTCCCCATCGCTATCGATGAACCTCGTGCTGAGCAGCCAAAGCTTGGCTTCGAGCATGTGGGCGACAAGTACTTCCTGAGCGAGGTTGACACACCGGGAGGCACCTATACCTTTGCGTTACCGCGGGCGATGGTTGCGCTGGCGCAGATGAAGGATCAAGGCACTATGTCCTCGGGTGGCACTAACTAAATCGAGGGCCAAGTCAGCATTCATACGGCTGTGGGGGGAGTTCCGGGATAAGAAGTACATCTGTCTACCCGAATTTCCCCTTCATTCCGCAACAACGCTCCACGGTGGAAAAGGAAACAACGATATTCGGCGACGTCGTACAAATCAAAAAAAAAGGTTCAGGAAAACGACATGAAAAAAGCACTCTTGTTATTCGGTTTGCTCACGGCGTGGACGATTCCGTCAGGGTTGTGGGCGCAGCAGGCCGGCTATTCCCAGACCAACCTGGTCTCCAATATTGCTGGCGTAGGCAACACCACAGACCCTCAACTGTTGAATCCCTGGGGGATTTCCGTTCTTCCCGGCCAAGATTTCTGGATCGCCGACAACAACAGCGGCGTCTCCACGCTTTATGACCAAAACGGAAACAAAGACAACGGGCTGATCGTGACCATACCGGGGGCCTTGAGTAATCCAAACGGCAACTGCAGCCCCGGTTGCCCAACGGGAACCGCGGCCAATGCCAGCGGTTCCTACTTCAGTGGCGGCTCGTTCATTTTCGACACCGAGGACGGCCTCGTTGTCTACTGGAACGGTTCCAGCAATACCGCGATCATCGGTAAAGACAATTCCGCCAGCGGCGCGGTTTACAAAGGTCTCGCCCTGCTGGGCACCAACCTGTTAGCGGCCAACTTCAACAGCGGCAAGGTAGACGTCTACGATTCGAACTACTCCCTCACTTCGTTGGGCGGCACCTTCACAGATCCAAATCTGCCGGCGGGTTTCGCCCCCCACGGCATCCACGTTATCGGTAGCCAGATCTACATCGCCTACGCGATGCAGGATACTCCGAAGCACGATGCGGTCCCCGGGGCTGGGCAAGTGGATATCTTCGATACAACCGGCAACTTCGTGAGTACTTTCGTCGCTGCCGGTGCCAAGAATAAGCTGAACGCGCCTTGGGGCGTCGTGCAGGCCCCGGCCAGCTTCGGAACCTTCGCCAACGATATTCTCGTAGGAAATTTCGGCGACGGCACTATCAGTGCGTTCGACACGACCGGCAAGTTTCTCGGCCAGCTCACTAATTCTTCAGGTAGCGTGCTGGTGAATCCAGGCTTGTGGGACATGGTATTTGGCGGAGGCGGCGGTGCCAATAACGATCCAGGCACTCTTGGCACTCTCTATATCACTGCTGGAGGCAGCGCCGGCCAACCCAATTTCCCGGCCGGAGGAAGCGCAACGGCTGTGTTCGCCAGCCTTGTTCCGGTGGCCGCAGTCGGCGCTCCAGGTTTCTCTCTGAGTCTCTCGGCCCCAAGCGCAACCGTCGCTCCGGGCGGTTCGGCTAACCTCATGATCAGCGCCGCCGCGGTGGGAGGATTCAACAGTCAGATTTCTCTTACATGTACCGCGCCCTCAGGTCTGACCTGTTCTCTCAGTCCTTCAACGATCTCTCCCGGATCGAGCGCGTCATCCTCCACATTGACCATCTCTGCCGCAGCTACACCGCCGGCGGGTGGCGGGGGCTATAACGTGCCCGGCATGATGGCACTGCTGCCTGGTCTGGGCCTTTTCGGAACCGTTCTTGCTACTCGCAAACGGAAGCCGCTTACACGCAAGAGCATTGGGTGGATGAGCCTGCTGGGCTTGCTGCTTTGCGTCTCCCTGTTCGCCCTGGGATGCGGCAGCGGCAACTCCAACAAACCAACAACGCCGGCATCTGGACAGGCCACCGTAATGGTAACAGGGACCTCCGGCTCTCTGAGTCATTCCAGCACGGTAACAGTCACTATCAACTAAGACAAAAGCCTCTGCGAGGGCGCACTTCGGTGCGCCCTCGCCCATAGGCGATTTCTTGACCAAGGTTGGTTCAGTTGTCCGCCAAGAAGCGAAAATGCGGAGGATGGAGGCAAGAGTGGCAGAACTAGCGTCTTACGGACTTACAGGGTTGACCGCAATGCTGATTATGGCGTTCTGTTTTGCCTACGGTGATGAGCTCCGACGGACTCGCGAGAAGTCCTCGTACGGTCTAATCAACAACGCACATGGGAATGATTCTCCGCTTGTCGTGACTGTGGCGAGAACCCTACGGTTTCGGGGGGATGTCGGGAAGCAACAAGAGACTTCGCCGGCATCCCTGCTGCAGAAAACATCGCGGGTTGAGACAGGCCACGGCGTAATCTACAACGGTAGTTTTCGAAACGATCGCGGGACACTGGAGGCCTTCCATGGCTGACGTGGTTGCTTCCGTATTGTCATTACACACGAGGTCCATGCCGCTGTTGGCTCATCTGGAGGAGTTGAGAAAACGAATCATCTTTTCAGCCCTTGGGATACTTGTCGGATTTATCACATGTTGGTCCTTTGCAGATCGTATTTTCGGTTTAATGCAGCAACCTATTATTGGAGCGCTGCGTCACCACGGCCTCGGCGGCGGGTTGGTGTACCTGAACCCAACTGAGCCCTTCAATCTCTACCTTGAGGTGGCGCTTGTAGGTGGGTTATTTATAGCCTCTCCGTTTGTGTTCTATCAGTTGTGGCTGTTCATCGCCCCCGGACTGTATCGCAAGGAAAAGCGCTATGTTCTGCCGTTCTTACTAGGTACGGCCGGCCTGTTCATAGCCGGGGGACTCTTCGGCTACAAGATGGTTTACCCGGCGTCCCTAGATTTCTTAATCGGTTACGGACACCGCTTCCAACCGATGATTACGATTGGAGAATATACGAAGCTGTTTGTGACGATCATCGTCGGTCTCGGGCTGATTTTCGAAATGCCAGTTCTAGTGTTCTTCCTGGCCCTAATGCGAGTGATTACGGCCCGCTGGATGTTGCGGAATCTCCGATACTCTATTCTCGCCATTTTCGTCGTTGCGGCAATCATTACACCCACTGCCGACATCCTGAACATGTGTCTTTTCGCGGCCCCAATGATAGCCCTTTACGCCCTCAGTATCGGAGTGGCATGGCTGGTGAATTCCGGCCGCAGGCGCGCCGCTTTCTAGTCTGCAGTGCCGCTCTCCCTTTATGCATGTCCCGAAGGCAATCCCGAGGTCCCACCGCGCAGTATAGGTACACGTGTATACGAATATTTCGTGGACTTTGGAATAAAAGGCCGCCCCCCCGAGTTTTGTAGATAGCAAGATCAAATCGCAAGCCAGGATGAAGTGGAGGTGAAGGCATTCTCGGGCTACTTCTCCGGTGTCTCTGTTCAACTTTCGCGGCGAGATTGCGAACGGTTCTTCCAAAGAGTTGACAATCAAATGACATTTGCGACGTATCTCGTTGTTGATCGCGCGTGTCTAACGCACAGTAATTGCTAAGGCAAATTCTTAAGCAAAGGAATTGGAGCACGAACATGAAAAAAAAGCTTCACCCATACAGCATTAGTCGTCCAGTTGACCGCCGTTCTTTTCTGAGAGGTGGTCTTCTGGCAGGAGGCGCGGCAGTAGGCGCCGGCTTGTTAGCAACTGGACCGTTGGCCCTTGCACAAAGCAAAGGACAATCAAGCGGGTCCCTCAATGCGGGCGATGTTGCTATCCTGCGTTTTCTGGCGGCGGCAGAACTGATCGAGTCGGACCTTTGGACACAGTATGCGGAACTCGGTGGTATCGGCAATAATCCACCCATTGAGGTAGACCCGAACCAACTGTTGAATCCCTACCAAGTAGCTTTGTCGAACCTCGATGGCGATGGCCCCCAATACATCACGAGCAACACGCTGGACGAAGTGAGCCACGCTACCTTCCTCAATGCTTATCTGGAGTCCAGAGGGGCCGAACCGGTTAACTTCGATGAGTTCGTAACCCTGCCGGGAAGTACAGCTCAGGGATCCACGGGCAGTTCACGCCTGACCAACCTCATGAACCTCGACGTTGACACCAGTTGGTTCGTCCGCTACCGAAGCGCCACCAATCCTGACTTGGGCGCGACTTTTCCCCAGGCGATCACTCTTAGCGGAGTTACCGCCATTCCCAGAAGCGATGCCGATTACGAAGGCAAATCCAATCCCAACTTTCCAGGCAATGACCATATTCAGGCGATCGCCAATGTCGCGGGCTTTCACTTCGGATACATCGAGCAAGGCGGTTCGAGTCTTTACGCCGCGATGAGTCAGAAAGTGACGGATCCGGAAGTACTTGCGATCACGCTCGGCATCGGCGGCGATGAGATCGCTCACTTTCTGGAATGGGTCGATTTCGCGGGCAACGGAGTGCAGGCTCCGGTGGCGCCATTCGCGGACCCGATCTCCGGCCTGAAATTCCCTAACTTTTTCAGTCCACTCAACCCATTGATTCAGCCCAGCTTGATCTTCCCGGTCCCCGTCGAATTCAAGCCCAACCTTCCCCGTGTCTCGATCATTCGTCCGCTGACCGATAGATTCGGTGGCGCGGTCGCGACGATCAAGAGTTTCACTGCGGATGGACTCTTCATCGGCCAAAGTAAGCAGTTCCTTGACGAACTGCAAGCGATGGCTGTCGCAGCCGATTCCGCAGTGCGCTCAGCGTCGTAACTTGAGCCGAACTGTCTGCTTCTGCGGATTGCTTGCTGTTTAAGTGGGGGCGCCGCACCTGAAGCGCGGGTCGCGGCGCCCGCCTTTCACAAACCACGCATTGCTTACACGTCGCTCGACGAGAAATTGAGGAGGATATATGTTAGAAGGTTTGTTTCAACCGATGCATCTGCTGATCATTTTCGGAATTGCTTTGTTAGTATTTGGACCTAAGAAGCTTCCCGAGCTGGGCAAAGGAATCGGAGAGGGCATCCGTGGCTTCAAGTCAGCGATGAAAGCTGAAGAAGAGAAGCCTGCCAACACGACAGCGACCGTCACTAATGACCAAAACGTAACCAAGGGGTGAATTGTGGGTTTTGGCATGGAAATCCTGTTTGTGCTTATGCTCGGCCTTTTGGTACTGGGACCGAAACGGCTGCACACAATGCTGGTCTACGTGGCCCGGGCTAAAGCTGAACTCGAGAATGCGACACGTGGCCTAAAATCTCAACTCGCCGCAGAACTCGATGCTGCGCCTGAGGCCGGCACAACCGATTGCTCTCACGTATTGATTGGGGACTGCGAGCTTTGTTCAACTTTCAAATCTAAATCGGAGTCTCGGGACCCAGCGGAAGGCACCCTAATGAGAAACTGAACGGCCACATCAGCATTCTCGAGACCGAGGATCGACCATAGCCACGGGAACTCGGTTGATCGCTCAAAAGGCTAGGGGGCATTTGTTTGCAATTCTGCAGCGACCGCCCGCCTCGCTGACCGGATTCGGTAGCGTTTACTATCGCAGAGGTCTTCGCGCATCACATCCGCATTATGCCACGTCGAGACCGTGTGCCGAACCTACCGTTTACAATCTGATTTGCCATTTGTCCCGGATTCTCCACGCAAAATAGTACAGAATCCAAACTTCTCGCACACTAATGGCTCCGGATCGGTCCCCAAAGATGCGCATGTCGTCAGTGCTTGGTCTCCTGACGACATGCCGATTTGCCGGAAGCCGAGCGCGATAACGCCAAACCGCAAAACCTCCGCACGGTACACGGAATGGGCTATAAGTTCGTCCGCTAAAGTCCTCGCTTGCCGCTGCCTACACTTTGATTCCAAGTGAGACATCTGGAAGAACCGACAAATCGTTTCTAATCACCGGGGCGGCCTTCTGACCTCGGTTGGCCTAAATGGATTAATAAGATGTAGCGTGGCATTCTCAAAAAGTCTCTGCCGAACAATCATACCCAGTTCTTGGAATAAATCAGGATCGATCCGGTTAACACTAACAGAGCGCAAATTCTCCCGAACGTTGAAGGGGCACAAGAAGCCAATTTCGCGCTACGTGAGATCGTTTCAAACGAGGGATGGAAGGAACACAACATGAAATATCGAGCTATAGCATTCGCGTTCGTGGCTTGTTTTATCAGTTCCCTAGCTCTTGCTGGAGATAGCTGGACTCTCGACTCTAGTTCGTCCAATGCCAGGTTATTTCAGGGTTCGAAAGCGAATGCAGATTCAGTGAATGCTGGTGTCGCACGCGTGACCGGCAAGATTAAGCTGGACACAAACGTCCCGGACAACTCGGTCTTCGATCTTAGTATCTATCCTGCGGATGAGGACTGGGGGCACGCACTTAGTCCTGAAGGAGCCTTGCTGACCGGCTACGTACCTGACGCGACCGATCAGACCCTGATGACGTTCAAGTCCACGCGCATTTTGAGGACAGGAAACGGCAAGTTGGAAGTCATCGGAGAGCTTACATTGACCCGTGTGGAGCGCACCGTCACAGCGACGCCAACGGAAGCCTATTCCGGGCCAGTGTACGGTGATCCCGTCATTCACAATGTAACTCGTGAAATTACTTTTCTGTTCCCGAGTGTGAACGCAGCGCGTTTGTCGGAATCTTTGACTCCGGCGGTGCAGCAGACAAGAGGAGTGCTGGGGGTTGTGGGGGCAGCGCGCGTCGACCATGAGGAGTTTCCGGAACTGCTAAGTGCGATACACGCTACGAATTGGCCGTCGGTCGTAGAAGATGAACATTGTCAGGCGGCATACGAAGGGGGAGGAGAAGGCTACAGCGGCCCCGTATGCACCGGAACGCTGATCGCGGCGACCCACGCAGACAACTGTCAGGCGGCATACGAGGGAGGAGGAGAAGGCTACAGCGGTTCCGTGTGCACGCCGCCCTCGGGCAACCAGACGACAATTGTTCTGGACCTGAAGTTCCTCCACAGAGTCCCGGAACCGTCAGTAGAAGCACATTCGGGCAAAGAGTCGAGTGGGGATGCAGCTCCGGGCCGAGTAGACAGCAGCTCGAATTAACGAAGGCAGGATGAGACTTGGGCAAACCAGGTTCAGCAGCGCAGAGGGATCGAAGCCAATGTCGAACATTTCAGCTATTGTGGCCGGCGTTGCCTTTGTCACACTGGCTGCCGCCAACGTAGTGATGATGCTGGAGGCTTCTCAGCCCTCGCGCAGCACAACGATGAGAACCCGCTTGATCGCTGTTCACCGGGCGGGTGGGTACTTGTTTGTGATCCTGCTCTGCATCATGGCCTACGGCATGAGTCAGAGACTCGCTGGTTTGGGGATAACGGGTCATCTGCCTACGCACCTGGTTTTGCATATCGCGCTTGTGCTCGTCCTCGTACCTCTGCTTTTGCTCAAAATATTGATCGCACGCCGCTACAAGCACAGCCATTCGTCGCTGAAGGCATTGGGAATGACCGTTTTCGTGATTTCGTTCGTGCTTGTGGCCATCCCCACGTTCTCAGAACTTCTTCGTTCGGCGAACCCTGGAAGCTTGGGCCTAAGGCTCGCGACTGGCGTGGTTGTTGCAGTGTGCCTTATCCAGAGCGCCTTGGTGTTTAAGAAGAGGGAGC
>Ga0074044_10005257_pt1 | contig 10564 bp, 11 predicted proteins | sample BogForMeECP23OM1_FD_94443 | JGI IMG/M metagenome (GOLD analysis project Ga0074044, IMG submission 94443) | Bog forest soil microbial communities from Calvert Island, British Columbia, Canada - Bog Forest MetaG ECP23OM1 | ecosystem: Environmental > Terrestrial > Soil > Wetlands ...
GAGGCTTGAGCTTCCGCTCGTGGCGAATCGACCACGATGCAGCTACAATGGCTACATGAGGACGGCGGGCGCAGTGACCGTGGGGGTGCGTGAACTCAAGAACCGGCTTACCACGTACTTGAGGCTCGCCAGGGAACAGCACGAAGTGATCGTGACCGAGCGCGGAAAGCCGATCGCTATCCTGCAGTCGCTGGACGAAGCGCCGGCGCTGAAGAGCATCGAGGCGCGAATCGCCGCGCTCGCGGCACGAGGTGAAATCAGCGCTCCCGAGAAACGCATCGCGTCGCGCATGCGTCGCGTTAAGGTAGCCGGCCGACCGCTTTCGCAAACAATCGTCGCCGACCGGCGATGAACTACTTCGATACCAGCGCACTCATCAAACGTTTTGTCGAGGAGTCGGGTTCACAGCGGGTCGCGGCCTTGCTGGATGACGAGCCTCTGCTGGCGACGTCCAAAGTCGCCTATGCCGAGGTACACGCGGGACTCGCACGGAAGCTTCGGGCAAGAGCGCTCACGCCGGCGGCTTACCGCAGGGTTGCGGCGTCGTTCGACGGAGATTGGCGAGCAATCATTCGGGTCGAGGTGACGGACCCGCTGCTACTTCTCGTGCGCGATTTGGTGCGACGCCATCCGCTGCGGGGATTCGACGCGATCCACCTGGCCTCGGCTCTACGGCTACGCGATCAACTGGGCGAAGACATCCGTTTTGTAGCAGCCGACGATCGCCTGCTGTCGGCCGCTGCCGCGGAGGATCTCGAGGCGATGGATGTGCGCAGATGAGGGTACCCGGCATCGCGCGGTACCTAAGCAGGCACACCGGCTAAAGCCTGTGCCACCTAAGAGCAGGGACTTAGTGGCACAGGCTTTAGCCTGTGTTCTTCTAAAGATGATGATTCACCGTTTCTTGCGGGCTTCCATTTCGTCCAGGGTTGCGGGCCAGTCTTCGTGCAGCAGTCGTGACAGGGCGCGGTCGGCGAGCAGGCGGCCTCCGGTCTGGCACTGCGCGCAATAGTTGGTCTCGTTCGAGGCGTAGCGGATGCGCTGAACCTTGGCGCCGCAGCGCGGACACGGCTGGCCGAAACGGCCGTGCACGGCCATCTCAGGGCGGAAGGCCGTGACCTTTTCGGGAAACTCGCCGGCAGCATCGGCGCGCAGGCGATCGGTCCATTCGACCAGAATCGCGCGCGTCGCTTCATAAAGCCGCTCGATTTCCGGCGCGCCAAGCTTCTGCGTCATCGCGATTGGCGAGAGCTGCGCGCGATGCAATATTTCATCGGAATAGGCGTTGCCGATGCCGCTGAAGATGTGCGGATCGGTGAGCGACCGTTTCAGCGTGTGATTCTCCGAACGCAGCGCGGCGCTGAACGCTGCCACGCCGCAATCGAGCGGCTCGATGCCGCCGGCGCTCAGCGCTTGCAGGCCGTCTTCGCCCACGACGACGTGCAGCGAGGCGCGCCGCTGCGTGCCCGCCTCGGTCAGCATCAGCGCGCCATGGTCGAACTCGAACAGCGCCAGCACGTTCTTGCCACCCAGCTTGACGGGGGAAGTCTTCCAATGGAGCCGGCCCGCGATTTTGAGATGCAGCACGAGCCAGAGGCCGTCGTTCATGCCGATCGCGATCTGTTTGCCGAGGCGACACACTTCGCGGACGGTCCCGCCGTGCGCCGCACTGAGGGGCGGGCTTGCGGAGCGCAACAGAAACGGACCCTTTACCAAGGCGCGGATCAACTGGTGGCCGATCAACCGCTCGCGCAGAGCTTCCACGTATACGGTTACGTCGGGTAGTTCGGGCATAAGCGGTCATCGCGCGCCGACCACGAATGGCGGCGCTTGTGTTAGATCTAGCTCAAGTGACATGCCGGGGGGCAGCACGGGTTTCTCCCGAAAGAGGATGCGCATGAACTACTTTCTTGCCAAGTCGGAGCCGGGGACCTACTCAATTGACGACCTCGAACGCGATAAGCACACGACCTGGGATGGCGTGACCAATCCGCAAGCGGTCAACGTCATTCGTTCGATGGCGCCGGGCGATCGCGTGTTCATCTATCACAGCGGCGGCGTCTCGGCGGTGGTGGGCTTTGCGAAAGTGCGGTCGGCGCCGCGCGACGATCCGAAAAATCCGCGCTCGGCCATCGTCGATCTGGAGTATGCGGGGCGTATCGATCCGCCGGTGACGCTGGCGGAGGTAAAGCAATCGCATCAATTCGATGATTGGGCGCTGGTGCGCCAGGGCCGCCTCTCCACGATGGCGGTGCCGGAAAAGTTCGTGACCTGGCTGCGCGCGCGATATCCGAACGCGAAGATTTAGCCACGCTCGGACAGGATGCGAGACGCTCTTTTGCGAAGCCGTAAGAATTAGTGTGGTGAGTCGCAAGCTCGCTTAACAAAAAGAGGGACGAATCGAAGCTATTGATGTCATCCTGAGCGCAGCGAAGGATCTCGACCGGTCCTCCGGGCGTCTGGCCGGGTGGGAGGTGGTCTGACGCGCGGCAGGCCGCGCGAGATCCTTCACTCCGGCAGCCTCCGTTCAGGATGACACAAAGGGCCAAACCTGACTGCGTACGCCTGAGCACGGCCCCCGAGCCCCAGCGATCGCTCAGTTCCCAGCAATTCCGCGATACGAGCCGGTTCGGTCGTTGCTGTCTGTGCCATTTGCCCATGATCATGGAGCAGATTGCACAAGTGTCCAAACGACCGGTATTTCTCGTGTTTGCCGGTATTGAGTAAAGAATAAGCGGGATTCCTCGCGCGGCAGGCGCGAAGCGCACGGCGTAGCCGCGCGGGAATGACAATAGGGGTATGGACTTATAGTCTGCGGGAACTCGCGGCGGACGAGGGGGGCGAACCCATGCCATGCGACTCGCGTATCGTTGGTGAAAAGCTGGGGCCGTTCGAATATGACGTCGATCAGTTCTGGGCGATGGCGTATGCGGCGGGATTGAGCGACGCCAATCCCCGCTATGTGGATTCGCTGCGGTCCGGCGCTCTGATCGCTCATCCGGTGTTTTCGGTCTGCCTTGCGACGCGGGCCAGATGGCAGATGGAGCCGTTGTTCCTCGAGGCGGGGCTTACGCACGACGAATCGATCCGCAGCGTGCACGTGACTCAGGACATGATCATCCATCGGGCGATCAAGCCACCCGAGCGGCTGGCCGTAATCGCGACGGTCGCGGCGATGGAGCGGCGCAAGGCCGGGACATATCTGCTGAGCCGCTACGAGATTATCGATGCGAACGGCGCGCCGGTGGCGACGATCCATTGGGGGCGAATTTGGCGGGGGGTCGGCATGACCGGACCTGACCGTGTCGCCGGCGGAACGCCGGAGCCGCCATCCATGCCGCAGGGCGATCCGCGAAATACGTTTCGCATCGAGCTGCCTGCCACCGCCGCGATCATCTACACGGCGTGCGCGCGTGCGGATAACCCGGTGAATTTCCATACCGACACGGCCGCGGCACAGCGATCGGGATTGCCCGCGCCGATCCTGATGGGCGTGGCGACGCTCGGTATAAGTGTGTCGAAGATTATCGAGGCCGAGGCGGCCGGCGACCCAGAGCGCGTGACGCGGGTATATGCGAACTTCGGCGCGATGGTGTTTATGCCGTCGGCGGTTACGCTGCGCGTAACGGCGCGCGAGCATCGTCAAGGCGGCGACGAGGCGGTGGGGTTCGAGCTGATCAATGCCGAGGGCGGACGCGCAATCCGCCGCGGCGTCGTGATCCTGCGATGCTGAGCAGCAGGCGGGTGACCCGTTCGCCTGCCTGAGCGAGAGTTCTGCGAATCGAACGGGTAATCTGTGGATTTCCGATCCTGGCTTGGTGTCTTAGTGCTTAACCAGTTCGGCGCCACCGCTTGAATTGGCCAATGCAGCCAGATCGATCGTATATACTCACCTGTGTGCGAGAGTTCGGATTGCGCCGCCAATGCGACTTTATCGAGCCCAGTTACCAAGACATACGGGAAGGAGATCCGGTGGAATCGGGGGGTTGTAGTAGTAGCGTTGAATCGCATCTCTGCGCGCCTGCTCGCATGTAGCCTTAGCCTCGTAGGGTCCTTGCATGTGCACCGCGCCGCTCGGGTTGGCAGAGGGGAACACCAGATTCCATCCCACGATTTTCATGGGGATGTTTGGAGTCGCCTGCAAGCTCGGCAGAGCCGCTCCCGGCACCGATGTGGCCACGCATTGTGGTTCTGGTTTAACGGGCATCCCGCCTTCCTCCATCGTCCTCAAGGCCCATTTGAGATGCCACTCGCATTCGTCGCGCGTGCGGAACAGTTCTGAGTGATTTCCCGGAGGCAACGTGTAACACCAAGCGATCACCAAGGCTCCCATGGTCGGCCAAATGCGCAGCCGGGAAATCATGGCTCTACTGTGGTACCGGGGCAGTCTTGCGTAAAGGGGGGGTCTGAGTGTCCCGACCGCACTCGAATATGCTTCGCTACGATGCTCTTCTACATGACGAATCTGCATTTAAAGGGTTTTCTACACTTTGAGCGTTGCGCGAGACGCGATCTAGACGGCTAAGGAAAACCACCGATTTGTACACAAATGGGGCACAAAATTGGGCATAGTATCTGCCCTCCTGTGAACACCAGTCCCCGCTCTCCATCATCACTTCTACTGAATTCCCATGACCTTGAGGAACATCAGGAGGTGGCGTCTTCTATTCGCCGCGCCATGTGTCCTCGACGAGATTTCGTAGAGTCCCGAAAGCTCTTGCGGCAATGTCAGCTCAATTACCGACAAGCTCTGACGCCTTACTGATCTACGCGGGCCAAAAGTTGCGAGAGACCCATCCTTGGAAATTTGCCCTTAAGAGTTGTCATCCCGACCGAAGTGGAGGGATCGTGCGCCGTCTGCGGCGCGCGGCCACCGATCCCGAGAACTTACGCGGGAGTTTCACCCCCATATCGCACCCTACGTGCGGAAGACGAAAGCCGGCTGCTGCTTGAGACAGCTGTGGTTGCGGCGCGCGGACGCGCCGCGATCCCTGTGTGCCGAGCATGTTCGACAGCTAGTGGGGTGGAAGTCCCCGCACCAACCTGATGGAGGTGAAGGATAGCGAAGCGCAAGGGCTGCCGTCGTGAGATGGGGTCTGAAGGAAGCGCGTAGCAAACGCACGAGCCAATGGACAAGAACCGGAGAAGAGGCGTGGGCGTAGGACGAGCGGGCAGGGTCACGCGAAGTCCATATCCATCAAGTGCGCCTGGCGTAGACTCCGGTGGCGGTGTGCGGCAAGCGGTCGAACTTACCTCGGGAGGTCTGCATCGTGTCCCTGGCGGGTCTTTAGGCCCAAAACGGACTGCATGCGCCGTGAGGCGCGTGAGCGCGGTGCAGAGGTCAGCAGAGGGCATAGTAGCTGTGAGCTGTCTGTCTCGCCGCAATCGAGCCGGGGCCGCAGCGAAGGCCCGAACGGAATGAGGAGCGGCGAGTAGGACGCCCGACTCATGAGCGAGCAGCGGCAGAAAATCCAGTTGGAACTGGCCTTGCGCGGGGCAGGCGAGGGTGAAGCCCAAATCCCGCCGCGGCAAGGGACCGCAGCGCTGATGGCGAAGGGTGGCGCCGAAAGCCCGGCAACCGAGCGGATGATGGAGGAGATCTGTGAAGCAGGCAAGCTAAGGAAAGATCGATGGCCTCGGACTCCCTCATCTTTACGCTGGGCGTGCTCAACCCGCCGAACCGCCGTATACGGCCCCGTACGTACGGTGGTGTGGGAGGGGCGGAGTCGTGAGACTCCCCCCTATCCCGATCCATTTCGGCAGCCTCCGGGCGGGATGACAGAATATGCTGTCTCCAGCAAACCGAGATATGCCACTGGCGAACGACACCTGAAGACAAAATCCTCTTGCCACGCGACGAAATTCGAACTTAGTAGCTCAGGCAGGCTCTCGACTCCGCAGACTCCGCTCGAAATGACACCGACCTCTTACCCGACGACCTGGAGTCAGGCTTGCTGCAGTTCCCACGCCGGCATCACGGTTTGATCGATCGCATCGAACTTGCGGTAGTCGATGGCGAACTCGCCCTGTGGTGAGCGAATCATCACGTCGGAGAGCCGCGCGCCCCAGATGATGTCGGGCGCACCGTAGGTATGCCGCGCATAGACGGTCTGCATGAATGCGCCGTCGATGCCGGTCATCGAAACGACGATCTGTCCGAAGGCCTTGGCGACCGCCTCGGGCGAAGTGCCATAAAGCGGACTGCCCGGGCGAATCGGATGAATGACGGTCCAGGAATGGCGGAACGTCGCGTTGCGATAGCGGCTCAGCTCGAGATCGTAAAAACGCAACACCTCTTCGCCTTCCTGCGTGACCTCGCCGCGCGCCAGCAGCACGTGAACCTGCGCCTCCACGATTTGATTGGCGCGCACGTTGGCCATCCGGAACATCAGGCTCGGCACCCCATCGCGCTTGGTCACCACCGCATAGCGGCTGAACCGGACGCGCGCGCTTGGCCGCGAGAACTTCGCGAAGATCAGTCCCGTCATCAGGGCGAGCCCGATCAATCCGGTCAATGCTTCGAAACTCATCAGGATATGGGCGATCAGGCTCACCGGCGCCATCCGCCCGTAGCCGATCGTCGCCATCGTCTCGACGCTGAAAAAGAACTCGTCGGAGAACGAGCGCGCGTTTTGTATGCCGCCATCGAGATGATAGGCGACCGCAAAGAACGAGTTTACAACGAAGAATGCCGCCGCGATTTGCAGCAGCAGCAACGGCCACGAGGAGGTCAACAGATGATGATAGATGTCGGCGAAATAGCCGTCGTTATTTGTCTGGTCTTCGGGGTTGACGCTGCTTACCGGCACGACTTGATCAAGGTTTCGCCTGAATGCCATTGGATGAAGTACCTCGCTGCGATCCTGCTTCGCGGTGTATCAGACTCGAGTGGATGCGGACAAAAGGCGGATTTCGCGCGAGGACTGGCGCTGGTCATGGCGCGCGCGCCCTCAGTTGTCGCGCCAGAGGATCGCCGAGATAGTGCCCTCGTCCTGAAACACCTGGAGGATATCGCTCAGGCCGCTGATCGTGACGTTGTTCACCGCCAGTTCGAAAACAAGGTGTTTCCCGCTCTTGGTGTCGATATAGCCGCCGAGCGCCTGAGTCTTCAGGATGGGGCCGGATGCGGTGCCCTGGACGAAAGTTCCGGTCTTGGCGCGTACCTGCCCGGTCGCACCCGCGAGGGTGGGGTCGGACTGGAAATCGGTCACGAAGGCGAGGGAGCCGTCGACGCCGAGAATCGGGAGCGCCGCAAAGAAGTCCGCAAACGTGGGCCGCGTCGTCATGTCATCCAGCATTTTTGTGACGACCGCGTTGGTCGCGGTAGTGAAGCTCCCGCCGCTGCCATCGACGAAATCGAATCGGTCGCTCGGTATTCCGTAGTGAGCGGCCAGGTTTTCCTTCTCGACGTTGAGCGCATCGGTCATGTTGTCGACGCCCTGAGTAAGCCCGTAGAGGAGAAGACTCGTGTCTGCGCCGATGTTGTAGCTGACCTTCAGAATGAGTTTCGCATAATCGGTATAGGGCAGGCCGGTCAGTTCCGCGACCTTGTTATCGGCGGCATATGAATCTTTGGCCGGCAGCAATTGGACCGGGTTCTGTTCGACCGCGGGCGCATCGACGGTGACGCCCGCGGCTTGCAGCGCCTCGATAAACACAGTGCGTGCGTAGTTGGACGGCTGCACGATCCTGAAGGTCTGCACGACGGGGAAACTGTTCGTCAGCGGAGGCACAAAGTCTATCGGCAGGTTTCCGGTAATTACCCCCGTGCAGCCGGGTGTGCCGATACAGGTGGGTTCGGGATCCGGGACGAATTGCACGGTGTACTTGGAGTCTGCCGCACTGGTGACGATCGTGCTGTTCACCGCGAGCGCTGCTGAGACCGGACGCGATACGACTGATGCGGCAGATCCGGGAGTGGTTGGATTGATGGTTAAATCGACCGCATCGTCGTTGACGAAAATGGGTCTGAGATTGAATTCACCCCTGAAGTTGTAGGGCTGAAACAGACGATCATCGATTACTACGTCGCCGGTTATCTCCTTGATGCCGGCCGCGGCGACCTGCCCGGCCAGTGCTATGTATCCCGCCAGCGGATTCGGCGCGGTCAGCACGGCGTTGCCCAGGGAGTCAGCTTCGTTGTGATCGTAGTCGCTTATGGCGATGCTGCCGTCGGGGTTGGTCCGGCCGCCCATCGTGAGATCGCCGGACGCGACCAGGATCAGATCGCCGTTCAGAACGCCGGCGCCGCTTATTTGACCCTGCCGGTAAACGGGCGTGTCGTAGGTGTGAGTCGGTCCTACTTCGTTCAACAACTCCGAGACCGAAAAGATCTTGCGCACGGAGCCGATGAGAAAATTGTAGTTAGGCCTGAGGTTCATCAGGGCCTTGCCGTTATCGACGACGCGCAACCCCCAGGTCACGTTCTGGTACATCGGCTTGTTGAATACCGCCTGGATGTCGGCGGGGACGTTCGCGGGGCCGGGAGCACTTGAGCCGCCGCTGTTACCGCCACATCCGGCGAGAACGGCCGCGACAAAGATGGAAAGAACGTGAAGCGAGATCGAAGTTCCGAGCGTCTTCATGTGGCTTGCTTTGCTCCGCGACTCCCTTGCATCATCAATTAGAGCCCCTGATGTTTTGCCGATGATGCCGCGGCGGAACAAGAGGGCAATTCAGATTGCATCACTGGTCTACCTATTGAATCACCTATCAAGGCGTAGCGGAGATAAACGATGAATCTGCGGACCCCGGGAGTTTTCGCGTTGACCGACGCGATGAGCGCGAGCCAGCTCGTTGACTTTGCCCGCAATGTCGAAAGGCTTGGTTACAGCACGTTCTGGTTCCCGGAAGCGTTCGGGCGCGATCCGTTCGTGCTGGCGGCGCGGGTGCTGGCGGCGACGGACCGGCTGATCCTGGGAACCGGAATCGCCAACGTATGGAAGCGCGAGCCCATCACGATGATCGGCGGGGCGCGCACGCTGGCCGAGATGTTTCCCGACCGCTTCATTCTGGGAATCGGAGTCAGCCACGGGCCGATGATGGCGCAAATGGGAATCAAGTACGCGAAGCCGGTCGCCTATATGCGCGACTATCTTGCGCGCATGAAGAAAGCGCCGTATATGGCGCCGAAGCCGCAGGCCGATCCTCCAATCGTGATCGCGGCGCTGATGCCGAAAATGCTGCAACTCGCGGCCGCGGAAACCCAAGGCACCTTCCCGGTTTACATCACGCCGGAGCGAACCGCGCGGATACGCGAGACGATCGGCCCGGACAAATGGATCTGCGTGCAGCAGGTCGTGATGCTCGAGACGGACGCATCGAAGGCCCGCCAGGCGGGGCGCCGCGTGCTGGCTTTCTATCTCACGCTTCCCAACTACGTGCAGAGCTACCGGAATATGGGGTTCGGCGATGTGGACTTCGCCGATGGCGGCAGCGATCGGCTGGTCGATGCGCTAATTGCGTGGGGCGACGAGAAGGCGATTCGCGACAAAATCACGGCGCACTACCAGGCCGGCGCAACCCACGTCACGCTGACGTTCCCGCGCACGGAGGGGACCGGGGCGGAGAGAGCGCTCCCTGATGCGGGTGCGCTCGAAGTGATGGCGCCGGGGTGACGGCTGATGAGGGTGCTGAGCACCTTCGCATTTCCACCAATATTCGCCATGATTCCTATGACTCTCATCCGGCGCGCAGCGCGCCACCTTCTCCCGGGGGGAGAAGCACTTCGTTTGTCGACAGTCTCGAAGCGCGGGCGAGGTGCAATCAAGTCGCGGGACCGTTCACTGGAGGTAGACAACCGGGATGAAGCCGATGCACATGGCTGCGACCTTGCTGCTCGGATGGCTGTTAATCCTGCCGCCGACGAATAAGGAATTTCCACGCGGAAATGCGGATGCCCCTCTCAATCAGTGGACTAAGCGTCCGACGACGTATCGCACCAGGGAGGAGTGCGAGCACGTGCTGGACCGTCAGCAGAGACTGACGAATGCGCGCAACCGGCAGGTCGTTCTGCAGTTTTACAAAAAGGCGCAATGCGTTCCCAGTGACGACCCGCGCCTCAAGCGTAACTGAGCGATGCTCGCGGCACTCAGGTCCTGCCGCCGAAGACCTTTGCATAATTCAGCGGCATCGCTAACGAGCGCTGATCCGGGATTTCCGGTAGTGGGCGGTTTCCGATGCCGGAGCCGGATCGCTGTTACCCAAGGCAGGATAAGAGAAAGGTAGCTGTGGCGGCGAGTGGTTGGATCTTGCTGCAAACTCGCACTCCACTTTTGTCATTCCCGCGCGTGGCTGCCGCGCGAGGAATCCCGCAGTCTGCTTCCGGCTATCGCTACTGATCACTCAGACCCTTCCGCGCAGCGGCCGTGCTGGTTGGTGACCCCGGTGTAAAGGGTTCGCGAAAGGCTGCTGATGATGTAGACGCAGTAGATCCAGCCGCGCATGAAAAGAACCTCGGAATGACACGACTTTGCGACGGTGTTTGAGGGTGCTGAGCGCACGGTGCCCCGGTGCTTCGCTGCACCCTCACCCGCGCGTCACGATGGTTGCAAAAGGAAGGCAA
>Ga0074044_10005258_pt1 | contig 10560 bp, 5 predicted proteins | sample BogForMeECP23OM1_FD_94443 | JGI IMG/M metagenome (GOLD analysis project Ga0074044, IMG submission 94443) | Bog forest soil microbial communities from Calvert Island, British Columbia, Canada - Bog Forest MetaG ECP23OM1 | ecosystem: Environmental > Terrestrial > Soil > Wetlands ...
GGTCTGGATCCCGTGCTGTGGCCTCGATCCGCCGGCTCCTGGCCGGGATACATCTTCACTTCCGAACCTCTCAATCTTCCCGCCGGACATTTTGGAGTGGGGCACGGGACCGGGGCACACGCTCCGAATGAGTACTATCTGATCGATTCCACGAATGCAAAGGTTGCGGGGATTGATGGGGCGGTGCGCTCCTTTGTCGAGTATCTCTACGCGTTGGCTTAAAGCAGAGTGAGAAGGTCATTCTCGATGTTCGCACCTTAGACTCGCGCGTGCCTCCCGTAGAAGAAACAAACTGCCCGGCACGGAGGCTCGGATGAATCGCAGAACATTTCTAAAAACGGCCAGCGCCACCGGACTGGCCTCTGGGATGTCTGCCTCCGCTGCCTTCGGCTACATTCCCGAACACAACTGGGAAAAATACGATTGGGGCAACGGCCCCGACGTGAAGGATCGCTTATACCAGGGGCCATTCCCGCAATATCCTCCGGCCGCGGTCGTACCCGACAGCGACGTCGTGATGGTCACTACTCCGTCGAAGAAGATCGTGCCGAACTATGGCATGGGCCTCACGGTTTACGTCTCGGGAGACACCGGCCCACCTCGGATTCCAGGAGAGACTTTGGAGAAGTCCCTGGAGGACCTGATCAAGATTCCCTTCACCCAAAAAATCTATCTCCGGCCCAACTGGAGGGATGTGCAGAAAAGGCCCGGCAAACTGGATTTCCCGGATTGGTGGCAGATCACCTTCGCTCTGGCGCGGCGCTATAACAAGCGCGTCGGATTCCGAATCATGCTGGAGAATCCCGACTTTCCCGAACCAGGCATGCCCGGGTTTCTGATGGATAAGGTTCCTTACGTGAAGCTCAAGGGGGAATGGAAGGGTGACCCGTCGCAAACCCGCTACATGAAAGAGCACCGCATGCCGCGCTACGATCACCCGGCTTACCAGGCGGCGTTTTTGGATTTGAACCAGTTGCTGGCTGCCGAGCTCAATGGAAATCCCCAGGTCGAGTACATGGACACGATGATGTACGGCTTCTGGGGCGAGGGACATACCTGGCCGTTTGAAGGCAATCCCTTCCCCAGTAATGTGGTCGCCGAGCAGACCTGGATCAGGATGCTCGAAGCGCAGCTGCAGTGCTGGACGAAAGTTCCTCTGGTCACCAACACACAACCCGACTTCAGCGCGGTCGGTAATTCCGATGTGCTCGACCGCACGATCCGCACCCACAATTGGATTCGCACCGACACCATCTTCATCGAGAACACGCAGATCGAAGCATTGAGCAACCGGCCGGCCTGGACGGCTGCGATGTGTGAGGTCGGGTTCACCACCGGCGAGCCCAAACGCCTGCGACTGGACCAGGAAGGCATCACCTACAACGAGAAAATAATCTCGCATGTGATGGATGTGGGCGCGAATTACTGCTCGGTGTGGAACTGGCACAACGAAGCCGCGAGGAATGTCCTGAGCTATTACGAGAAGTATCCCGAACCGATCGACGAACTTGCCCGGCGCATCGGTTACCGGATACGGCCTTCGTTTATCTGGAGCTTCGAGCGAGAGCAAACCCCCGGCCTGGTGGTGGGCTTGGTGAACAACGGAATTTCCAGCGTGCCCGGCGTAATCCGGCTGACGCTTTCGAGCGATGACACAAAGGTCAACGTCAGCGGCTGTGTGGATGCCGGATACCCTAAGCCTTTCGGCGTGCGCCAGGCGATGCTTCTGTTGCCGCCAGGCACCAGCTGGGAGGGGTTGAAACTTAAGGCTGAGGTGGAGGTAAAAGGCCTTCGCTATCCCGTCGCCTGGGCGTGTCAGCAAGAAACCAACCCCGACGGTTCTTTGACGCTCCGGCGCAACCTGGGCTCGTAGACCGGAAGGACATCAGTGATGTTCGCCGGTCTGGCTGCGCTTCCCACAAACCCGTTTCTGGTTTGCCGAAGGCCCACGCGGAGGCAGGGTAAGCCGCAATCAATGCGCACATGTCTGCGGAACCTGGGACTGCCGAGCTTTCGAAGACTCAGGCCGGCACGGACTGAGGGCCAACGGAAGTTCTCTAGAACGTCAACCGCAGGGCGAACTGCCCGATGCGGGGAGTCGCCCCACGGAAGGTGCCGGTTGTGGTGATCTGGCCGAACGTTGGACTTTCAATGTTTGCAGCACCGTCGAGCAGCGTCGGTTGCGCGAATTCGGGATGATTCAAAGCATTGAAGAACTCAGCGCGAAACTCCAACTTGTATCGCTCGGTGAGCGAAGTGGTCTTGGCGAGCGCGATGTCGAGATTGGTCAAGGTCGGACCGCGCAGCAGATTGCGGGCCACGCCGTAAGTTCGGTCGGCCGGGTTATTCACGGGATCGACTTGCGGGAAGCAGGGATTGGGAAAGCCTCCGTCAAAGTATTCACTGTTCTCGAGTGGCACGTTGGAAAAACTATTCGGATCGAAGATAAAGTTGCCGGTGACTGCCTGGGTCGTGACCTGGCAACCGCCCGTGATGGGGTTGGTGCCGTAGGTAATCTCTTGAATTGTCCGCACCTGCCGGGGGTTGAATGTTCTGATGGGCGCAACCACCGCGGCGCGCGAAATTACCGGATCGCCCGCGCCCGAAGAACCGGGGTTGAGAGGGTCGGTGTAATCGGGCAACTGGGCTGGAATGTCGAATGGGAATCCGGTTCGATAGGTAAAGATGGGATAGAGACTCCAGCCCTTGGTGAGGCGCTTCGGTGCCGCGGCCCAGACTCGGTCGAAAGGCAAATCCCATCCCCCACTCAGGCTGATGCGATGGCGGACGTCGCTGTCACCGGAAGCATAGAAAAGACGCGGGCTGTAGGTGGGTACCGCGTAATTGCGTTGCTCGAACCCGGAGGCGTTGTCGATGTTATGGCCGTAGGTGTAGGCGAGGGTGTAGTAGACCGTGCCGATGCGCGAATCTTTGGGTTGCCGTGTCAGGCTTGCTTCGAAGGCGTTGTAGTTGGCATTGGATACGTTCTGGAATTCAGGGAGCGCGCCGTAGCAAACGACACCCATGTCGTTTCCGCAGTTGCCGCTGCTGCTATTGAGCAGTCGATTGGTACTGCCCGGCACCATGGGGTTGATGTCTTTCAGCGAGGTCAGTCCACGCCCAGTGCTTCCCACATAGTTGGCTTCCAGAACCATGTCGGCGAAAAGATTGCGTTGCAGGCTCAGGTTGTATTGGTAGACGTAGGGAGTGCGCAGGTGCGGGTCGTCCAGATAGATAGCGCCGGTAGTGTTGACTGGCAGAAAGGGCGTGAAATCGATGTTCGAGGCAGGGGGCTTGGAGGGAAAAGTATTGGCCACGCCTAAGCTAACGCAGTCTCCATTCAAGTCAAAATTGCACGCATTCTGGAAAGGGTGGCTCATATAGGTCAAAGGCGCGGTCACGCCGGGACAGCCGTTGGGGTTATTACAGTAGGGCGGGAAATCGGGGGAACTGTAGAAGAGTCCCGCAGAGCCCACGAACGGGGGCTGGCCGTTGAATTGAAGATTATCTTCGCCTTTCAGGATGTCATAGAAAATGCCGACGCCGCCGCGCAGGCTGGTCTTGCCGTTTCCGGTTGGGTCCCAGGCAAATCCGAAGCGCGGAGCAAAGTTTTTCTTGTCGGGGAAGTTGGTTCCGGTGGGGGCTCCGGGATCGCCGGGAAACACCAGTCCCGGCGGGGCATTCACAAATCGTTTTGACTGAAGCCCCGGAATCACCGAAAAACTGCGCCCCTGGGTGTCGTACTTGGGCGTGTTGTATTCGTAGCGTAGCCCGAGAGTGAGTACCAGGTTCTTGGTTATGTGCCATTCATCCTGGCCAAATACATAAGTGCTTTTGCTCCGAATGTTGGAAGGCGCCAGCGCGTTCTGGAAGTAAGCGTCCGGGGTGCCGAGGAGAAAATCGGCGAAATCGTTTCCCGCGCCCACGAAATTGTCAGAGTAGAAATCCAACTCCCCATTCAAGTAAAAGCCGTAGACCATATTCTCCTGATAAGGCGAGAATCCAGCGCCGAACTTCCAGTTGTGTTTTCCCCGAGCCCAGGAAAACGCGTCGGTCCAGGAGAAAGTGTTTTCGACGAAGGTTGTCGGGCCGTTTTCGGTGGGGCCAATCAAAAAACCGTTGTCGAAAAAAATGTCGGTCGGACCGGTGGCCAGGTCGGGAGTGATATCGATGCCAAGTTGCGGGCCGGTGGGCAACTTGTTCGCCGGTTCGTCCGACAGGAAATTCGTGCGGTGTGCGACGAAATGAAATTCATTGAGCACAGTCGGCGAAAAGATGCGTGTATATGCCAGGTTGAGAAAGTAATAAGTCTTCTTATTGGTAGCGGGGAAGCCCGGGACGCTGGCAGTCGGGGCAGGGTTTAGAGTTCCGTAATAGGGGTCGCCGGCGCGGTTCCAACCAAGAGTAGCGGAAAGCTTGTCTTTGGAATTGAGGTTGTAATCGAATTTGCTGGTCAATTCATTGCGATTGTCCTGGGCGTCTTCGGATGTGGAAAGCAGACCATTGGGGGCGGTTGGAATTAATCCGGCCTTGATGTAATTCTGGGCTATAGGATCGATCTTCGAGGGATCGATGATGGCGTTACCCACACTTCCATTGGGAGTCGCAAACCACGGATTCGCGGTCAGGAAGGCTACGACGCCCGGATCGGGAGAGCCGCCCGCAGCGGTAGAAAAATTTCCTTGCAATTCCTGCGGGGTGTAGACGGGAGAATCAATAATCGGATAGGCCTGATGCTGTTGCTGCCCTTGGTAGGCGAGGAAGTAAAACGCCTTGTCCTTGATGATGTGCCCACCCAACGTCGCTCCGAACTGGTTGCGCTTAAGGTCCAGGCGTGGAAGTTCAGGAACCTGTGCCTTGTTGAAGTAGTCGTTGGCGTCGAAATCCCTGTTTCTGATGAACTCGAAGGCGCTGCCATGGATCTGATTGGTGCCGGACTTGGTCACGATACTGATGATCCCGCCGCCGTTGCGTCCGTATTCAGCCGTGTAATCGCTGGTCAGAATCCGAAACTCGGCGATGGCATCGGGATTGGGATCGAGCACGTTACTGTTATCGAGCAGGTCATTGTTGTTTCCGCCATCGAGCAGGAACGTCACCGAGTCGGTGCGTCCGCCGGCGATACTGTAATTGCCCGCGCCCGCATTATCGTCGTTGCTTTCCGTGACTCCGGGCTGAAGCAAAGCCAGATCGAGCATGTCGCGGCCGTTTAAGGGCATGTTCGTAAGGGTTCGTCCGGTGATCGACTGGCCCAGAGTCGGGTTGATGGTTTCGACGGGCGCCGCTTCGGCCCCAACGTCGACGGTCTGGCTCTCGGCGCCCACCTCCATCTTGAAATCGATGCGGAGCGCCTGGTTGATCGACAGCTTCTGTTCCTGGCTGACCACCGTTCGGAAGCCAGCGTGATCGGCCGTGACCTTATAAGTGCCGATGGGCAGCGCCAGCAACTGGAAGATTCCCTCTTTGTTCGTGGTTGCGCTGCGCGCGTCCCGGGTGGCCGTGTTGGTCACGGTTATTCGCACTTCGGGGATCACCGCTCCCTGCTGGTCGTAGACCGTTCCGAAAATTCTTCCGGTTGCATCCTGAGCCGAAGACAAGGCTGGCGCTACTATCACCACCAACAAGAGCAACACCATCCGAGGAAGCTTCATGGCGATCTCCGTAATCAACCAACTTTCCCACTTGGAATTCTGTGGTTCAAACCGCGCACTCAAATGACTGAAATGAAGGGTAGGGGCGTGACCTTCTCGGCCACGTCCCCTTTCCCAGGTTCCGCCTAATGCTTCCGTTTCGATTTGGCTTTCGTTGAGGTCTTCCGTGCCGCCGGTAAAGCGGTTAGGGACCCCTGCTGCTGGAGCGACCCAAGGAATACACTCTCGCCGTTTTCATCCGTGTCGAGCCAGAACAACTGCCCACCACTCGCCTGATAGATGACGGCAGCGAAACCCGGATCGGCGCTAACTGTTACGTCGAGCCGAGTTGTATAGCGCCCAGCGTTGACCGGGTCAGGCGACGCGGTTGCTGAGAACGTCGCGGTATCGGTGCCGTCCGGCTGGGTGTTGTTGAAGATGAAGAAAGGATCGCTGACAAGTCCGGCTCCGCTCAAAGCACCGCCTGTAACCGATCCCTGCCCAATAAAGTCGAACTCCCAACCGAGGGTCGGCCCGCGGGGATCGTTGTAAACCTGCGCTCCAAAGGCATAGTTGCCTGCAAAGCTGGCGGCTGAAGTGTCTGTTTGCGGAACCAGGACACCTGTCCCGTTGAGATCAAAACCATCCAGTTCGGCAACCAGGGCCCCTCCCAAGCCGCTGGTGGTGTTATTCGGATCGTTGAGATTGAGAAGTGGGTCGGTCATATAGATTCCCAGAACGCTGACGTCTCCCAAGTCTCCGGGCGTGATCGTCAGGCTGCCGTATCCGTTGTACGTGACGCCATTGACCTCGTTCGAAATGGAATAGTTGCCCGAGATAGGAGCCTTGGTCACGATAACGCCGTTGTCGTATTCGTTGTCATCCGCGACACCACTGAACGTGGGATTGTCCGGAACCGTAGTAAACATGCCCGCCGCAGCATAGAGATTTCCGAATGAGTTGCTGGCGACACCGAATACGGAGCTCCCCAGCGATGCGTTGGTGAAAGTGCCCGTGCCCTGGCCGAACGCCGAGCCAACGCCCGCATCGCCAGTATCCACATCCACATCGATGATCCGGATTGCCTCAGGACCGACGACGTAGTAGTTGAGTGAGATTGCCGCCGGGCCGGTGATCGTGCCCCGCCCGAAAGCATCGGGTCCGGTAATCGTTCCGCTGAAAACCGTTCCCAGCGTCGGAGTGATGGTGGCTCCGGCATCATCGACGTCGTAAGCACCCTGCAAGGCGGTGCCACTGGCCGAGATCGAGAAGACTCCTCCGAACACAACCGGCTCATAAAAGGGGTCCACTCCCGAAAGGGTGAAGGCATAATTCCCGTCGTTGAGGGTGCTCGAGAGCGTCTGCGTGTCCATGCTTCCGCTGGAGGTTGCCGACCCGTCGAACTGAATGATGAGCGCGTGGTTCGTGTTCACAAACTGGACGCCAAGGGTTTCGACGCCGCTCACACCCAAATTCGGGTTGTTGGTCGTCAACATGAGTGTTCCCTGGCCGGTTGTGGGATCCACCGTCAGCGCGCCGGCTCCCGGCAAAATGACGTCGCCGGAAGGCTCCGGCGACTGGAGTCCAAGGCCGTCGTTATAGTCTTGCTCGCCGCCCAGGACGTTGCCATTGCCATCGACGGTCACTGACCCCGCGAGAGCGTAGAAATTCGGGCCAAAGTTGAGAGACTCCAGGCCACTCAAATAGAAAGCAAAGTTGATCGCTGTATTTGTGAGAATGAAGTTGGCCGGCTGCGCGCCGGCTGCAACCGTAGCCGTTACGGTATAAGTTCCGACCGATCCGTTGGCGGTAAACGCCGCCGAGGTGGCCACGCCGCTCGCGTTGGTCTTAGCCGTACTTACTCCGCCTGCGAATGTGCCGCCCGCTCCGGACGCTGGCACCTCGAACGTCACCGTCGCCCCGCTCACCGGCAATCCATTTGCCGTCACTGTCGCTACCAGCGGGGCTGCGAAGGGGGCGTTGACCGGCGTGCTTTGCGGTGTTCCGCTGGTCGCCGTGATGGATATTACCGCTCCGGTTATGTTCGTCAGGCTGAAGTTGGCCGGCGTTACTCCTGCAACCGCCGCCGTCACTATGTAGCCGCCAGGTGTTGCATCCGCTGTGAATGCCGACGAGGTAGCCATGCCGCTTGCGTCGGTCGTATCCGTCTCCGTAGCCGTTCCATTCGTGAATGTGCCGCTCGCTCCCATCGCCGGAGCGGTGAATGTCACCGACGCGCCGCTCACTGGGTATTGGTTACTGTCCACAACAGTTGCCACCAGCGGCGCTGCGAACGCCGTGCTGATGGTTGCGTCCTGCAGGGATCCACTGGTCGCTGAGATGGATGCCGGCGGTCCCGATGTGTTCATCAGATTGAAGCTGGTGGTGGCGGTCACTCCTGCGACCGAAGCCGTCACCGTATTGGCTCCGAGCGTTCCATTGGCTGTGTACGCTGTCGAGATGGCCACACCGCTGGCGTTGGTCGTATCCGTTTCCGTACTCGTTCCACCTGCGAATGTGCCGCTCGCGCCCGTCGCCGGGGCCGTGAAGGTGACGAAAGCGCCGCTCACCGGCGATCCGCCCATCGTCACCGTCGCCATCAACGGCGCTAAGAACGCCGTATTGACGGCTGTGCTCTGCGGTGTTCCGCTGGTCGGCGCGATCAATTCAGCCGGGGGATTGAAGTTCGAGCTGTTGCAGCTCGTCAAGAAAACCAAAGCCAGGAAAACTAAGCCGAGGATGCTAACGTATGCTTGGCGGTTCATAGCGTCTCGCCTTTCTGGCCAGTGTTCTGGCGAGCACGTGCCTGGGGCGATACGAGCACTCCGTGCTGGTTGCGGATGGTGTAGACCTCGCCGCCCACTTTCACGGTGCGCACCATGAAGACTGTCTTGTCCTTAATCACCTTCATAACGCCGGTCGCCTCAATTTGCTGCCCCGCGGCGACGGAGAGCGCGCCGTTGCCTCGCAAACCGAACCTTCCCAAACTTGCATCCACCGGGCCGGAGGGAGTTACGAGCAGCAGGTGAGAACCTGCAATCATTCCCGGAGCAGCTTTCATGAGGATGCTCGACACCGTGCCCGAGAGTGTGAATTCCCGGGTCCCTTCATCACTGAACGGTGCTGCAGAGCTGGTCGGGGCTGCCTTTGTCTGCGCCTGAACTGAACATAGCGATGAGATGAATAGAAAGATGGTCAAGGTACATAGCCCAGTCGACAGCGGTTTCATCAGTCGCCTCCGAGTTGAATCTTGATGCCGAATATCATAAAGATCTCTGGCCCGCGCATCATCATACGCGTTGGCACTCCGTCACCCTTGAGCATTGAGTTGAAGACGGCAAGCCGCGATTATCCGGGTCACCGTTTTTGTTCCCGCCAGTCTACACTGTGTTTTGAGGGAACCGAACGTCAAATGTGTAACTCAACCGTCAGTCACATTTGTACTTAGAATTGACTGACTGTCAGTCGCGATGCGGCGTTAGAACAGTCGCGTTTCGCAATCATCTCCGGTTTTTTTATTTCGCCGGTCCGGACAAATACATCCCGGCCACGCGATCTGCCAAGGCTTCTGGTTGGGCGTCGTCAAGATTGGTCAGAACGACCACCGTGAGTTGATCGTCCACATAGCGCGAGATCTGCGTTTCAAAGCCCTGCCATGCGCCTTCGTGTTCAACGACGTGGTGGCCGTTCTTGGTCTCGATAAACCAGCCGAACCCGTAATCGCCGGAGTTCGGTTGCCCATTGCTAAGCTTCGCCACCGTCCACATCTGCTCCAGGCTCGATCGTTTCAGAAGCTTCTCGGTGTAAAGCGCGGCATCCCATTTCGCAAGATCCATGATGGAGAAGTAGAGACTGCCATCGGCCGTCGTGTTCACGGTGGGCGAAACCCACTCCTGGTTCTTCAGTTCCCCTTTGACCAACCGGTATCCCGCGGAGCGGTTGGGCACGATATCGGCTTCACTCATGATGCGAGTGGTGCGCATATCCAGCGGCCGGAAGATGCGCTCCTCGAGAAAGTCTCCGTAGAACTCTCCCGTGACTTTGTGAATCAGGATGCCGAGCGTTAGATAGCCGAGATTGCTGTAGCTCCAACTCGTTCCCGGGGGGAATGCCGGCGGGATGCTCTCAACGACTTTGAGTTGCTCCGCCTCGGTGTAGTCCTTCCGCATGTCGAAATCCTCCGGATAATCAGTGAATCCGGCGGTGTGGCTGAGCAGTTCGCGAATCGTGACTTGCTTCCAGAGGGCGGGCGCATCGGGGAAGTACTTGGTGAGCGGGTCGTCCAAACCGATTTTGCCTTCTTCGACCAGCATCATTACCGCGGTGGCCGTGAATTGTTTGCCCAGCGAGCCGGATTGAAAAATTGTTTCAGGCTTTACCGGAACTTGCAGCTCCACGTTGGCCAGGCCGTATCCTTGCGCTCGGATGACATGGCCTCCTCGCGAAACCAGCAGAGCGAGTCCGGGAATGCGCTGCTTTGCCATTTCCGCACCGATGTAGGCGTCGATAGCATCGGCTTGATCTGCAGTTTGATGGGCGGCCGAAATCTGAGCGACTGACGGGACAACAAGCAGAGCGACGACGGCCCAACGCCTCAACTCGATCTTCATGGCTTCAGAATAGCCTTTTCACCCAAGAAACAGAATTCGCGGCGCGGGGATTCTGGCGCTTGCGAGAACGTCGCTTCAAGGAACTCGCCAAGTTTTTCAGCGACGACACGCTCAACGCGCTCCTGCCGAGGTATGCTTCGAGGGTTCGAGATCTCGGCTGCCCGCGTGCATGGTGCGGGAGCAGGAGGATGGTGGGAGAAGGGAAGGACTGTATGCATCGTTTAACCCGTCGCAAATTCATGCGGATCGGCGCAGGCTCGGTGGCTGCGGGAGCCGCGGCGAAGATCACCCTGCTGGAGCCGGCCGCACTGTGGAGCGCA
>Ga0074044_10005259_pt1 | contig 10559 bp, 9 predicted proteins | sample BogForMeECP23OM1_FD_94443 | JGI IMG/M metagenome (GOLD analysis project Ga0074044, IMG submission 94443) | Bog forest soil microbial communities from Calvert Island, British Columbia, Canada - Bog Forest MetaG ECP23OM1 | ecosystem: Environmental > Terrestrial > Soil > Wetlands ...
CCAAATAATTTTGCAACTGGCTCATCATGCATGGGAATTATCATCAAATTTGAGAATTTTCGTCTCTGAAGCGGTTTAATTTGAGAATTTCGGGGACAAAGGTTGGGGCTTTCGCGCGACGAGATAGATTTTGCATTACCGGAAACGCCTTAAGGCTCCAGCTCTTCGGCGAAATGCTTAGCCATCAATTGCGAGAATATCGTTCGCCCAAATTCTCGCATTCAATGGCTTTTCTGGCGCAAAGTCCGATATTCTCAAGCCAAGATGGCTCCCGACACCGCCGATCTATGTGCGCGCGCAGTTTTATGACTACACCTATGCCGGCAATGAGGAAAAGGCGACGGGCCGATGGTGGGACAGGCAATTGCTGGGGCTCTACTTTCCCGCGGTGCATTTGAAAAGCGAATGATCCTGATATCGGCGCAACGTGTCTTGCAGTCCTGGTTCATCTACCCCAATAGCAACCAGAAGCGGAGAGTGTATTTGTCCTTATCCACACTCTATCAGCGGTCCTTCAGAGGTAAGCCCCCGGCGAGGGCCGCCTGGACGGTTGGCGAGGGCGAGCGATAGTGCGTGAAGAGTGGCACGAGGATAGTGCCCATCAACGCGATCATGGACACTTACCGATGAAGCCGCGCCTGATCGATCGATCGACGAACGAAGATTAGGCTTGAATGGCCTTCGGCGAGCGTCGCCGCCTGGGCGCACGAGCCTTTCCTCCCAACTGACCAAGGCCGATCGCTTTCGCCATCGAGGTCGGCCGCCGCCGACTTTGCGCTCGATGCGGCCCGGCTTCGCTGAACTCGTGCGCGTCCTGCCGGTCGGCTTCGCAGCCGGGTACCGCTACTCGGACCAGCAGTGGGTCGGCATCCCTGAGTCTCACCGGGCTGCGAACGGCGTTTGTTCCGGCGAGGGTTTGAACGGCGTTGTCACATTCGCCAAGAATAGGCGACTTTGAGTCCGACATGGTGGTACTGGGCGCCCGCTAACCCATTGATTCTTGGACAGCGAGCTTCAAGCGATTAGAGGCCGGGGGCAAGCAATTCTCTCGTACGTGACAATGCCCCTCGGGCCCTGCCGCGAAGGCCTTGCGATTGCGCTGCATCTGCTTGCGCACGTCGCGCAGCGCGTCCTCGCCGCCCTTGCGCTCGAACTTGTTGATCGCCACGATGTCGGCGTGATCCAACATCTCGATCTTCTCGACAGCATGCGGATGGCAAGGCCTGTTCGGCCGTCTTTGAGAGACATCGAGTTGAACGTTTTGATAAAGGACATTAGAGCAACAAGAGCGATCGTCCGGTACTGGCCCTGACCGTTCTCGCGGATCGTGTCAAGGGAATTTGCCCGGTGGAGACCGGTTTGGTGGGACTGCGTCCGCCACCAGCCACTCCCCAGTTCTGGCGCACTTTGTGTCGTGTGCTGAAAGCCCCGACATATCCGTCCGCGCTGACGTTGTAGCTGGCGGCGATTTAGCGGAATGTCTCTTCGCCAGCGTCCCTTCGCTTGATGGCCTCACGTTTCTGGTGGGGCGTGAGCTTCGGCTTCCTTCCCATCTTCACGCCGCGCGCCTTGGCCCGCTCGCGACCCTCGCCGGTGCGGGCGGATCAGTTCGCGCTCGAATTCCGCAAGCCCCCCGAGAACCGTCAGCATCAAACGCCCATGCGCCGTCGTGGTGTCTGCCCACGTATCGCCAAGCGAGCGGAAGCCAGCTCCTTTCTCGGCGATCGTGCCTAACGTATTGAGTCGTAGGCGAAGTCGGCGCGCGAAAACGTCCCATCCGTGCGCTCTGACGCCGTAGTCAATGGTCGTTCGATAACGCTTCCGGACGACCCCCACGCGCTCCTCGTGAACCTCTTGCGAGATGAACTGCGTCTGACCGGGACGACAATCGTGTGCGGGGCTGGGGACCCTGCGCCACATATGTGAATCCGTTCTGAGCGTGTCCGTTCTGATGGCGGGCAAGCTCGTGGGCCGGCAGCGTTGGCGCAGCGCGAAACTGCGCGACCGCGTATGTGACGACTGAGCAAGGTCGGAATGCCACCTTGAATCGCCGCTCTGCCGCGCCCGCTTGCGGGAGGGGGTTGAGGGCTATGGTTCCGCCAAATCGCAGCACGCTCTACTCGCGCTTGCGGCGCTTCTTCTTGGAGCGCGCGTGGCTTTGCATGAGCAACGAATTTGGGTCGAGCTCCAGGGGGGCGAGGGGTTCGGAAACGAGCATTTCTGCGCGGCTTGGGTCGAGCCCCAGCGAACGCGTGAGCGCCGACATCATCGCGCCGAGGTAAGCCTCGTCGGCGCGGCTGGCGGAGATCCGCGCCACCGCAATGAGGCCTGCGCCGACGACCATGTCCAGAGCGACGCGAACAGGCGCGTCGACGAATTCGCCCGCTTCGATCGCCTCCGCGATATGGATCGGGATGTACTTGTAGATCAGATTGTCGGGACCGATCGCTTGCGGACCGGCTCGCGCGACGAACCTCGCGAACAGCGGGAAACGGCGCGCCTCGTCCATATAGAGCCGTAGCCCGGTTATGAGCCGCGCCGCGGGCGACGGCATCGCCTTCACGCGCGACTCGATGAGGTCCACGACTTCGTTGCCGAGTTCGTCGATCGCCGCGGCGAGCAACTCGGCGTTGGTGCGAAAGTAGTTGTAGAACGTGCCGCGCGAGACGCCTGCGGCCGCGATCACGTCCTCGATCACCGAGGCGTCGACCCCCTTTTCAGCGAAGACGAGCAGCGAGCTTTCGACGAGCTTGCGGCGCATGCGCGCGCGCCGCTCGGCGGCGACCCGCGGCCGGTGATCGTTGGGGATGGGGGCGTGCAGCATTTTCAGCTCCTCTAGGCTGGCCATAGCACGTCCGAAATTTTTTTGAAACTGATACTTGCGTCAGGATGACAAATATATCATATATCTCCTCGGGAGACGGCGATTGGCCATCTCCACAAGCGAGGAACGCCTCATGGATGCGATTGCGTCAGTTGAACCCCAGCAAGGCCGAACCGTTCGGGCGGCCGGGCGAGATATCTTTGTCGTCGAGATCGGCGAGGGTCCGCCGCTGCTCATGCTGCACGGCGGCGGCCCCGGCGCGACCGGCCTATCGAATTTCGTCCGCAACATTCCGGCGCTCTCCGAGCGCTTCCGCCTGATCGTGCCCGACATGCCGGGCTATGGCCGGTCGACGAAGGGCCTCGACCGCAAGGACCCGTTCGGCGATCTCGCCCACGCGATGCTGGGGCTCATCGACGCCCTTGGCGTCGAAAGGACGCATGCGCTCGGCAACTCGCTCGGCGGCGCCTGCGCCCTGCGCATGGCGCTCGAGGCGCCCGCCCGCGTCGACCGGCTGGTTCTGCTGGGCCCGGGAGGCGTCGACAACAGCCGCCGGCCGCCGACCGAGGGCCTTCTGCACCTACTCGATTACTATTCGGGCGAAGGCCCTACCCGCGAAAAGTGCGAGGCCTTCCTGCGCAAGGATCTCGTCTTCGACGGAGCCTCGCTGCCCGACGCGCTGATCGATGCGCGCTACGCCGCGAGCCTCGACCCGCAAGTCGTCGCGAATCCGCCGCTCGTGCGGCCGAAGGACCTGCCGAGCGCGCAGGCCCTGGACATCACTCTCGATCCTCGCCTGGGCCAACTGAACAATCCGACGCTGGTCCTGTGGGGCGTCCAATAGCGCCGTCGAAGATCTTTCGCTCGGCTGGCAGGTCGACGGCCCGCTCGCGCTCGACACGATTCTCGCCCGACTCGCCGCCCGCAAGGTGGCGGTCGAAGAGATCGCTGGCGAGGAGGCCGCGCTGCGCGGCGTCGAGGGGCTTTGGCGTTTCGTCGGCCCGAAGAAGCAGACGCTCGAACTCTTTATCGAGCCGAAGCTCGCTGCGAGCCCGGCCAAGGTCCTCGGCGAAGGCTTCGTGACCGGGCCGCGCGGTCTCGGCCATGTCGCGATCACGACGCGCAAGCCCGAAGCGATGATCGCCTTCTGGCGGGGAATCTTCGACGCCAAGGTCTCAGACTTCATCGAGGACCGCATCAACGGCGTTGATCTGAAGTTCACGTTCCTGAGAGTGAATTCCCGTCATCATTCGATCGCCGTCGCCGCAACCAAGGGTCTCGCGATGGACCCGTTCAGGCATTGTCACATTCGCCAGGAATAGGCGACTTTGCGTCCGACGTGGCAGCACTGGACGCGCGCTAAGCCCTTGATTCTTCGATAGAGGACCAGATGAAGTGGTACGACGCCTGGGGCACCGACCAGACCTATCCGCATTTCGCGGTGCCGTGGTCCTGGGCCTTCGACACACCCTATAAGTGGATGAAGCAGATCCCGTCCTTCTTCGGGGGCACGCGTCAGGGCATGGCGATTTCCTGGCCGGCGCGGATCAAGGACAAGGGCGGCGTCCGCTGGCAGTTTCACCACGTGACCGACATCGTGCCAACGCTGCTCGAAGTCACGGGCATCCCGGCGCCGGTGATGGTCGACGGCATCGCGCAGACGCCGATCCAGGGCGTCAGCAGGGCCTATACCTTCGACAAGGCCAACGCCGACGCGCCCTCAACCCACAAGATCCAGTATTTCGAGATGATGGGAGTGCAGGGCCTCTACAACGATGGCTGGATGATGAGCGCGGTTCCGATCCGTCCGCCGTGGCAGTTGCTCGGAGACGCGATCCTCGATCCGGCCAGCGCGTTCAAGTTCGAGCTGTATGACGTTCGGAAAGACTGGACGCAGTACGACGACGTCGCCGCCGCCAATCCGAAAAAGATGAAGGAGATGACGGACCTGATGTTCGCCGAGTTCTCCAAATACCACGTGCTGCCGCTCAACGCGTCGGTGGCGACGCGGATGGTGTCGCCGCGACCGTCGGGATCTACGAACGGCTCGTCCGCGAGGATTCGACGCGGACGGACGAGGTCACGCTCTGGCAGGACAGGGTGAGCGAAGAGCAGGGGACCAAGGCCGAGAATGAGGTGAAGCTTGCCGCCACCGAACTCACTTACGAATCGAAGATCAACGGCGTCAACACCGGCGTCGCCAACATCGCGGCGGAACTACAGCAGGCGCGATATTACCTCGACAACACGACGCTGAGGGCTCCCGAGGACGGCCGCATTGTCAACCTCCAGGTTCGTCCCGGAATGGTCTCGGGCATCCTGCGCATCGGCGGCATCGCGGCCCTGATCGCCAGCGCCGACCGCTACGTGCTTGCGACCTATTTTCAGGAGAACCTCAAATACGTGAAGCCGGGGCAGTTCGCCGAGATTGCGTTCAACCTCTACCCCGGTCAGATCTTCAAGGGGCGCGTCGACAGCATCTGGAAGGCCAACGGCGAAGGGCAATATCTGCCGAGCGACGAAATCCCGAAGTACGAGCCGCCGCCGCCGACCATTCCTCAAGGCCAATATGCGGTGAAGATCATCGTCGACGATCCGGACCAGTCGAAATTTCCAATCGGCCCGCAAGGCGCCGCAGCCATCTATACGGCGGGCGACCAGGGATCATGGGCGGCGCTGCGCAAGATCGCGATCCGCACGCGCACCTGGCTCGCCTGGCTCTATCCGCTCTGACGAGTGAGATAGTGCCCCGTAGGTCCGCTCTCCACCCATCGCAACGTTCTGTTAGGGCTTCGGTCGATGCCTGCTTTGGGCGGACACCAAGCCTTCCCCGGCCGCCCTTGTACGCACGCTATCCCGCCCATTCCCGCCGTTCGGCCAACGGTCGCTCTCCGCCCCAACGAGACGTTCGACACCGGGTGGTGGCCCTTATGTCAGGGATCGATCGTCCTCACGATGATTGGCGGCGAGTCAGCAACACTGAGTGTATAACATCGTATGGTGGTAATATAGCAAAATCTGCCAAAATCCATGACCAACAGTGAAAGCCCCGACCCCGATATGAAGTAAACCCCCTCGGGGGGTCTCGCCCGGGGAGAGAGAAAGAGGAATTCTTTGAGCCGTGACTTCTACCGATGGCTGCGCAGGCGTCCTGAAAAGCCCGTCAAGGTCGCGGAGCCGTCGCCAGATGTTGACCCGCTGCAAGAGCTTGTTCGCATATTCGAGGAAGCCGGCGAGCCTGTTTCAGAGCCCGTTGCGAGGGAAAAGCCTCTTGCGCTGCTGCGGCGATTGGCGCGAACCCCGCGGCGATTTTAGCCGGTTCGGTTCGCGCTGATGGCTGAGCCCGTTTCCAATACATCGGCGCGTCTCGATTTCGCGCTGCCTGCTGCAGCCTCAAAACACGCGGGAGCCCGCCGCCGGGGAGATGCCTACGCCGCACGCGATCAAAACCCCTTCTGCCCCTTCCAGCCGGGAAAAGAATTCCTTCGCCGACCGTGGTGGCGTGCTGCGCGAGCGCGGGCCACGAGGATAGGGCTTTCCACCCATTTGGCCGACGCGCCCGGCGTTACACGAGGGCGTCAACTGAAGCACACCGATTTGTTAAACCGCTGCCAGTGCAGCGCATGTCGGGCAGTAGGATGCGCAGGCGGCGAGAGCAAGCGCCAGAAGCAGCGCGGCGATCAGGTTCATGCACGAGCCTCCCGCGCGTGGCTGGCTTTCTGTACCGATTAGTATAAAAACTCAGCGCGGCAACCACAAGCGTCGCGTTGTGTCTATCATGGAAACGCGCTCTATACGCGCGTCAGCCGGCGCGCCTTCGAGCGGCGCTACGGCCCCAGTCATTGTTGCCGCTCCGTATCCGCCTGCACGCTGACGGAACGGCCACAGTGCAGGACGACGAGACCGGGACATGGGCGCGATACTACATCGGCCCAAAGCGCATCACGCGCGCGACGAAACCGACACATGCTCAAGCCGCATAGCAACAAGCGCCAACAGTCGTCGCGTTTCGCGCGATCCCAATGAAGCCTAGACAATACGGAGGTTGCGCCGCGCCGGAGCGCGTGACCCTCGCCGGGGCCTTCGGCGCCCAGATCGATCCCCTCTATGCGATGACGCTCGGCCTCATCCCCGACTGCGATCTCGCCAAGGTCGCGAGCGCCGCAACGCCGCCGGAACGGGCGCGCGCATCGCGCTGCTCAACCTCGCCGCACGAGCGGAGATCGAGGGCGTGGTGCGGCGGATCGAGAAAATCGAGACCGCGATCGAGCCGAACTTCCAGAACCTGTTCGTCGCGGCGCTGACGATCCCGAGCAAGACCGACCCCTTTCCCGAACCTCGCCCGGCAGATCGACCTGCCGGCGCCGCAGGAGACGACCACCGCGGCTGGGCGACGCCGCAGGCGCGGCGCGGCCGACCGGGCGTAGTCTGCGGCGCGTTGCGATTGGATTGACGCGCCGGCCCGCGCCTCTTCGCGCTCTTCGTGGTGATATGTGTTCTCTTCACCACGAAGGTCACGAAGGGCGGCAAGCGGCGGGCGCAGGCGCTCCCTGGGCAATTCCGCTAAACTCTGGAATGCTCTAGCGGGCGTCTTGGTTTTTAGCGATCACGGTCTTCGAGCCTGTCACGGAACAATCAAGGCGCGTCCCGGCAGCCGGCGGCGCATATGGTCGAACGCGGCGCGCGCATCGCGCAACGGCGTGCGGATTCCGATCGGAAGACTGAGGCGCCCGAGTTCGACCAGTCTCGCCATCTCCGACAGCGCTTCGGTCTCGGGTCGAGTGACGACCCACGCATAGGCGCGGGTCCCCTTCGGCGCCGACGCCCGCATATCTCTCTTGTCGAGCATCGTGCGCCAGGCGCCGCCGACCCACCCGTGTTCGTCGAAGTTCTGCAGCAATGGGTGGACCGTCGTCGCGTGCCCGGTTGCGCCTTCGCGCAGGCACCCGAGCAGCGCCCGCTCGTCCTCCCACGCAGCGAAATTGAGCGTGGCGTCGAACGTCCGTCGAAGCGTGACGAAGGGATTTCGCGCACGATCGACCGCCTCGGTCGCGCCGCCTTCGAGACAGGACTGCAGATCCGAGGCTTTGGCCACCGCCGGCACCCGTGCGCCCCAGGCGGAGAGCGTCTGCAAGGCGAGCCTGCCCAAGCCGCCTGCGGCCCCGTGCACTAGAACCGACTTTGCCGGCGCGGACTGGCGCGTGAGCCCCGCCGCCCGCGCCGCGAGCCACATCGTCACGAAGCTGTACGGCAGGGCGGCGAGCCCTTGAAGATCCTGGTCTTGCGGCGCCTTTCGTGCGTAGGCCGCCTTCACCACGACATGCGAGCTGTGCGACCCGTCCCGTGAAACGGGCTTCACTCCGTAGACTCGATCGCCGACGGCGAAACCCGCGCGAGCGCCGGCCGTGACGATCGTGCCGGCGAAGTCGCTGCCGAGCGTCATCGGAAAGCGGGCGGCGCCCATCACCGACAGCAGGCGTCTCCCGTAGCCCTCCTCGCGACGCACATCGATCGGATTGACGGACGCGGCCTCGACGGCGACCTCGATCTCGTCCGGGGCCGGACCACGGCGCGGCGCCTCGCGAACTTCGAAGCCTCCGCCCGCGTCGGGCCCGAGACACATCAGGACTGTCCGTCTTTCGGGGCGCATCCGAGCGCTCAATCCGCCAAAGTAGTGCAAATTCGTTAAGCCCCTGAGCGCCCTAAAATCCGCTGCAGCGCCGAGGTCAACTCGGCCGCAGGATTCGCTGCCATGCCCAACGAACGCCATCCGATGAATCGGTCAGGACGGACCAGCACGGCGCCCTGGGGCGATATGCCCCGAGCACGGGTCCAGGCTAGACGCGGATCGAAGAGGTCGCCGTCGAGGTGACCGATACGCACTGCATCCACTGCGACGCCTGTGGCCCCGGCGGCTTTCTTGGCCGCGTCGCACCACGCCTGACCACCCTCTCCCGCGATCAACAGGAAACGGTTCATTCCGACCAAATCCTTAATGGGCCGACGAACTCCAGCCTCGTCGTCGATCCAGGCGTGCGGCAGCGGGCTGCCGGGACGCGTCCCCGGTTCGTAAATCCGGATGTCATCGATGTTCTGAGGTTCGGGCGTTCCGTCCGGCGCCATCGCCGCCGATGAGTACCGGTAGCCATATTCGACGTTCAACTCCGAGCTTTCCATGGTCAAACGACGGATCGAACGGAGCGCGGCGGCTCGGTAGGCGGCGTCTTCAGGCCTATCACTGAACACGCGGCGGAGTTGATTCCAATTGGCTTCCTCGCTGAGCTCCGGCGACAGGCCAAAGGCCTTGCCGATTTCCAGATGCCCGGCCGAATTTTCCAGGGAGCGCCGAACATTGAGCCCATCCGTCGGCCGCCGTTCGGCCTCATAGGTGTCGAGCAGACTGTCGTCAGCCTTGCCATCAAGAACCGCGGCAAGCTTCCAGCACAGATTGTGCACGTCCTGCACGGCGCTGGTCAGCCCCAAGCCGCCGGTGGGCGGGTGACGGTGCGCTGCGTCTCCGGCCAGGAAGACCCGGCCAGCCCGGAACTTTTCGGCCAGCACGCCCTCGAGCGTCCAACGCGTCAATTTGTGGATGTGCATCGGGTGATCGCCAATTCCCAGCGCCAGGCGCATTTCGGCCTCGACCTCGGCGTCGGTCATGCCCCGCAATTTGTCGCCTTGATAGAGCAGATGGTAAACCCATTCTTCGCTGGTCGGCCCCCAGTTTTCTGGCCCCATCGGAACCAGCACCGCCATGGTGGCGAGAGCCGGACACCAGATCCAACGGATCAGCACTTCGGGATCTTTCGCCCAGCGGGAGAAATCGGCGCTGACATGCACGGTTGCCGAACTGGCCACCACCCCCAGGCCTTCATAGCCGATCCCGACGATTTTGGAGATAGTCCGTCCACCATCGGCGGCGATCACATAGCGCGAGCGGATCGTGTATTCGCCGCCGTCATCGTGATTCTTGACATGCGAGGTGACGCCATCGGCATCCTGTTCCAGATGCGTCACTTCGTGATGAAAACGGATCTTGCCCGGCGCCAATTCCTCGGCGCGCGCCTTCATCAAAGGCTCCAGGCGGATTTGCGGCAGATTCAACTGCCGGCAGGCGCTGGCGCTGGACCACATCGGGTTCTCGCCGCCACACCCCCAGCTCTCGATCTTGGCGATGCATCGGCCTGCGTCGGGATCATTGCCGGCAAAACCGGCGTACCAGCCCATAGCCGCCATCTGTTTCGCCGGCGTGCTCTTGGCGGCGATCGCATCGGCGACGCCGACATCGGCCAGGATTTCCATCGTCTTCTGATTGAGGACATGCGCCTTCGGCAAAATCGATGTCGTCGGCAGAGCGCTGACCAGGAGGTGATCGACCCCCAGCTTCGACAACAGCATCGATGCGGTCAGGCCAGCGCCGCCGCCGCCAATAACCAGAACATCGACATTGGTAATACTAGAGTTTTGCGTATTGTTTTCCATGTTCTCCCTCTTCTCTTTTGTAATAACCGGTCCCGCCGTAATCGGTTCCGGAAGTTAAAGTCCCTGTTACTTTACGGTTTCATTGGATAGCGGCGGCAAAGCCGCCCGCGATAGCTCCGCCTCACGAACTTCGAAGCCTCCGCCCGCGTCCGGTCCCAGACACATCACGACTGTCCGTTTCGCCATGCTCGGCCCTTCCATGTCCGGCTCAAATCGCGCTGATCTTCGCCTTGCGGGGCGCGTCCGGGCCCTA
>Ga0074044_10005260_pt1 | contig 10558 bp, 4 predicted proteins | sample BogForMeECP23OM1_FD_94443 | JGI IMG/M metagenome (GOLD analysis project Ga0074044, IMG submission 94443) | Bog forest soil microbial communities from Calvert Island, British Columbia, Canada - Bog Forest MetaG ECP23OM1 | ecosystem: Environmental > Terrestrial > Soil > Wetlands ...
CGGTCGTTCTGCCACCTTCTGGTTACCGATTCGTCCTAAAATGAAGCCAACGTGGTACCTGCGCGGATTGTCCTGCGAACAAGTAACGGTGGGGCTAAAACCCCGTTGGTCGCTGGAGAGCCTAAATGCGCTTCCCCTATGTCGTCCTGCTTTCCGCCTGCGCTTTGATGTGGACCGCAACACTTCTTGCGCAATCACCCAACGGGGTTATCAACGGCCTCGTCGTCGATCCTTCTAACAAGGTGATCGCCGGGGCCGACATTCTCGTGATGAACGATGTGACAAGCGTGAAGTACTTTGGCAAGACGAATGACGACGGCATCTATGTCGTGCCGAATCTCCCACCAGGACCGTATCGGCTTCAGGTGTCCAAGGTGGGATTCAAGACACTCATCAAGCCCGATGTTGTTCTCAACATCCAAGACGCGCTGTCGATCAACTTTACTCTGCCGGTAGGGGCCGTTTTCGAAACCGTGACGGTGCCGGGCGGAGCGCCGATGATCAATACAACCAACGCATCGGTCAGCACAGTGGTGGATGAGACATACGTAAAAAATATGCCACTAAATGGGCGCAGCTTCCAGGATTTGATCCTGTTGACGCCCGGAACGGTCAGTCAAACGCCGCAAGCCTCGGGGTCCGTACCCTTTGGTGTCGGCACTGGTCAAACAGGTGAATTCAGCGTGAATGGCCAGCGCACAGAATCGAACTATTACACCGTGGACGGTGTAAGCGCCAATGTGGGAGCGGCCACGGGAAACCTGATGACCGAAACCGCGGGTGCCAGTGGTTCTCTTCCTAGTGCGACAACGTTCGGAACAACACAGGCCTTGGTCTCGGTGGATGCTCTCCAAGAATTTCGCGTACAAAGCTCGACCTATTCAGCGGAATACGGTCGCAATCCCGGCGGTCAGTTTGCGTTTGAAACGAAGTCGGGCACGAATCAATGGCACGGCACAGCATACGACTATCTGAGGAACGGTTTCGTCGACGCTCAAGACTGGTTCAACGATTACTTTGGCACACCGGAGCCCGCCCTTCGTCAGAATGATTTTGGCGGAACGTTGGGCGGGCCAGTCAGGATTCCCAATGTTTATAACGGAAGAGACAAAACGTTCTTCTTCATCTCGTATGAGGGGCTACGCCTAGTCAGTCCGCAGCCAGCCTCGATCACCTATGTGCCGGATAATTTCCTGCGTGCCAGTGCGCCCGCAGATCTACAGCCGGTGCTGAATGCCTTTCCCGTGCCCAACGGAGCTGACGACTCCGCAAACGGTTTCGCGCAATACATTGCAAGCTGGTCTAACCCGAGTTCACTCGACTCCGCTGGCGTCCGGTTCGACCAAGTCGTAAACAGCCATCTGAGTCTCTTCTTCAGATTCAGCGGCACGGGGTCGAGTTCGGCAACCCGCGGAATAGGCAGCTCGACTCCAGCGGTACATAGCGTCTCAGCTTCCACTTTGCGTACCTACACGGTGGGGGCCAGCAGTCTTTTCTCAAGTCGCCTCAGTAATGACCTGCGTCTCAATTTCAGCTCGAACGGGACAACTCTTAGCCAAGCAATCGAGGCGTTTGGGGAGAATACGCCCGGCAATTTTCAGCAGCTTTTGGGATCGGATGTCCATGCCGTGATTCAATTTCTTTACGGCGGATACTCCGCTGCCCTGTCTTATGTTCAGTCGTTCGGCACTCAACGACAGTGGAACTTGGTGGATACCGTAAGCCTCGGGTTGGGCCGCCACCGGATCAAGTTGGGTGGCGACTATCGCAGACTCGCGCCGTTTGCATTTGATGGTGCTCCAGGTATAGGTGTGGGCTACTTCTACTTTAGTAAATCTTCGGTTCAGACGAATAACGCGGACCAGGTGAACTCCGCTGTCCAAGCTCCCGCTTATCCACTGTATACGAACCTCTCAGCCTTTGCCCAAGACGAATGGAGGTTGTCACAGCATTTGAATCTCTCACTGGGGCTGCGTTGGGAAGTGAACCCCGCGCCGGGCGTGACACAAGGTTTGAAACCGTATACAGTTCAAGGCTCTGGTGCCGACACGTGGGCACTAGCGCCACAGGGCACGCCTCTTTGGAAGACAACGTGGTACAACTTTGCGCCTCGAGTCGGTGTCGCCTACATCGTGCGTGATACCACAGGCCGGGAGACCGTCGTGCGCGGTGGCGTCGGCGTCTACTTTGATACCGGTCAACAGTTAGGTTCGTGGGGGTTCAATGGCCCAGGTTTCCTCGCTCAAGGACCTGTTTCAGTCGGCTCATTTCCAATACTCCCGGCAATTCCCACTCTCACGAATCCTCCTGTGGCACCGTATCAGAGCATACCGCTTGCCTTCACTCCCCATCTGCAACTGCCGTATACCGTTCAATGGAACACTAGCATCGAACAGGCCTTGGGTAAGTCTCAGGCATTGACGCTCTCCTATGTCGGTTCGCACGGAGCAAGATTACTGAAGGAAGTCTGGGTTTCCACCCCCGACAACCCGAACTCAACTTTCTTCGAGTTTGTTCAGAATGGCCTGACATCGGACTACGCTGCATTGCAAACTCAATTCCGGCGGAGACTGAATCAGGGGTTGACTGCTTTAGGCTCCTACACGTGGTCTCACTGTCTTGATTACGGTTCCGGGAACTATTTCTTTGGGTCCCAGCGAGGGAATTGCGATTTCGACGTGCGGCACAATGTTTCAACGGCCCTTTCTTACGACCTTCCGAATGTGGGGCACAATACCTTTCTGAAGAGCGTGCTGCACAATTGGGGCATCGATGACCGCTTCACCGCGCGGACGGCTTTTCCGATAACGCTCCAAGGAAACTTCCTGGCTGGACCGGATGGGCAGTTCTATTACGGAGGTTTAAACGTTGTTCCAGGCCAGCCAGTTTATTTATATGGTGCGAATTGTGCCTTTGTGCTTCAAGGACTAAATGATCTCAATCCTGGCCAGAAATGTCCGGGAGGCAGAGCGCTTAATCCCGAAGCGTTTACTCCTGTAAATTCTGGTCTAGGTACAGCGCCACGTAACTTTGCGAGGGGTTTCGGTGCCTGGCAAATGGACTTTGGAGTCCGGCGTGACTTCCCGATCTACGAGCGGGTAAAGTTGCAATTCCGCGCAGAGGCTTTCAATATTTTCAACCATCCAAATTTTGGAACAATCAATCAATACCTTGATCAGAAACAGTTTGGGCAGGCCACAGGCACACTAGCGAATTCCCTTGGTGTGCTGAGCCCCCTCTACCAAATGGGCGGTCCGCGTTCAATGCAGTTCGCTCTCAAACTAGTGTTTTGATGCCTTCGTCTGAAGATTTGAGAACACTTCGGGCTGTTCTCTTTTTTCTCAACAGCAGGGAATTCGTTGGGGATTCTTGTTGTGCAATGTCCGGCAACTCGGGACTCCGTGAAGGTCACAGGCCGTGCTATCGGGTTTGCTTGAGTCTAAATTTTTGCAAGTCACCTTGACTTGCAATTCTCGTCGAAAGGAGATTTGGGATTGTCTGAGCAGAGGACGGCGTTTCAAATCATTGGGGTCCTCATGTTGGTTGCGTGTGTCGTCCCACGCTGCGATGGGGAGCAGACAAAAAGAACCTTCACAGTGGCGGACGATATTGGGATGACAGTCGTTGGTAAAGTATGCTTTTCGCCTGACCGAAGCTACTTCGCGGTATATTCCGAGCGCGGCCGCTTGGATCTGAACCAAGTGGAGGATTCCGTTGCGTTTTACCGACGCGAAGATGTGGAGAAGTTCCTGGAGCACTCCGATCGATCGCAAAGACCGTCGCCGATATGGACCGTAAATCGTCTAAATAAGAAAGGGCCCGTAATCAAAGAGTGGCGCTGGTTGCCGGACTCCAGCGGCGTCGCCTTTCTGGAGCGCCTCGCCGGTAGCAATCAGCGTCTGGTGTTGGTTGATCTCTGGAAAAAGACGATCAAACCATTAAGTTCCAAAGGTAATACAGTCGGAGCATTCGACATCCGTGACGCTCAGCATTACGTCTATACTGTAGCTGATCGGACACCACTGCAGAAGATGCGAGGGGAGATTCAAGCGCCTGCGATTGTGGGCACCGGACGTACCGCGGAGGAAATAATTTTCCCAGACGATTCCCTAATAGTCAGCACACTTACAACTTACTATTTGTGGGCCGTAGTAGGTGGTAGGCGCTTCGAGGTGAAGCACGATGGTGCTCCGCTTATTCCTGAAGGAAATCTTTCCCTGTCGCCCGATGGCCAATCCTTGGTCACCCAACTAGTGGTACCCGACGTTCCCTTGTCTTGGGAAACACTATACCCGTCTCCCGAGGCATCCTATCCCTACCGTATCCAGGCGGGGCACCAAGACCTCCAATCAGGTTGGCGCTCTGTCCGCAGCTATATCACGATCCGGCTGGAGACGGGTTCGGTGCGATCCCTGACTGACGCGCCTGAAAGCGATCTCGCGGGTTGGCGCGCAGGAGGCAGTCCAAGCTGGTCGAGCGACGGTCGGAGCATTCTGTTGCCAAACACGTTCCTTCGCTCCAAGGATGATGCTCCGTCTCGTGCATGTGTTGCCGTTGTAGATCTAGCCGCTAATACGCGCACCTGCATCGAAGCGTTGATGGGTCTCACTGAAATGGACACAGGAGCGATTCAACACGACGTGATCGATGTCGGCTTCATTAACGGAGACAAGCAACGGGTTGTCATAAGCTTCAAGAACCGCTCCGACCATCGGACTGGAGACACAGAGTATCGAAGGATGCCCAACGGCTCTTGGCAGGTAGTTAGGAAAAGCGAGGGTGAGTCTGATGCGGGGCATAAAGTCCTGGAAATCAAAGTGGTGGAGGAATTCGATCGGCCTTCAATAGTGATCGCAAGAAACAAAGAAGTGTCGCGAATGATTTGGGATCCCAATCCGCAATTCAAGAACATCGATTTGGGGCTGGTCACGATTTATAAATGGAAGGACAAAGAAGGCCGGGACCGAAGAGGTGGAATGTATAAACCCGCCAACTACAAACCCGGAGAACGCTATCCGCTGGTCATTCAGACACACGGTTTCTACGAGTCGCGATTTATTCCGTCCGGTTCGTTTCCTACTGCCTTTGCAGCCACGGAGCTAGCCGCTTCTGGGATCGTAGTGCTCCAAGTGGCGGATGAAGAGGCCTGTCTTACCGTGACCCCTTTTGAGGGACCTTGTGCCGTCTCGACCTACGAGTCCGCTGCAAAACAACTGGTATCAGAGGGTCTCGTCGATCCGGAAAAGATCGGTATCATTGGCTTCAGTCGCACTTGCTTCTACGTGATGGAGACTCTCACGACCGGCTCCCTTCACATAAGGGCCGCCTCGATAACAGACGGGACCATGGCAGGTTACCCCGAGTACTTGTTTTTTGGCGACGTTGTCAAGGAATATGATTCGCTCATTGGTGCTAAGCCTTTCGGCGATGGCTTACAACGATGGCTAAGCAGGGCTCCAGGCTTCAATCTCGATAAGGTGAGGACGCCGTTGTTGGTCGTGGGAGCAGGCCCCAGGAGCCTCCTTTTCATGTGGGAACCGTATGCCGGACTACGCTATCTGCACAAGCCGGTTGACTTAATCATCCTAAACACCGACGAGCACGATTTAACCAACCCGGCCGTTCGTATGGCATCGCAGGGCGGCTCAGTGGATTGGTTCCGCTTCTGGCTGAAAGGCGAAGAAGACCCCGATCCTGCGAAGGTCGAACAGTACGAGCGTTGGCGTGTACTGCAGAAAGTGCTACAAGAGAACGAGACTAAGTTGGCCACACCTCGGGCTGCCTCGAATTAGTCGGGACTTCTGCGGGCGACCGATGGCGTCCTTTTGTAGCTTATTGATAGAGTTCTCCAAGTTGATCGTTCCGCGTCTTTCAAACGCTGTCGGCGCAAACTAGGAAGCTCTCGGCGAGCTATTGGAAACTAAACCGTCGGAGCGTCCGACTTAAGGGCGCTCCGCCGGAGGGGCACCAGTTAACTACTCTTCCCAATCTGGATACGCGCTGATCGCTTCCGTAAGGTTCGGAGGCGCATCAATTGGTATTCCCACTTTCTTGGGATGAGCCTGAATGGCAGTGATCGCAGGCGTCAATACAGTCAGTTTTGGCGTTTCGTATGTCATGGTTTTCACCTCCTTTCTCCAATGAGAGTACGTTTTCAGCTAGCTGAACTCTTGTGCTGCCTAGTTGACGCAGCACCGTTTCCTTTCGAGCCGGAAGAACCGAGTCTCCGTTTGGCGCGCACGTGGAAGGGCATGGGTCCTTCCCTTCGTTCGCGGTGTTCGGGAACGGTTCGGAAGAGCGGTGGCATTTCCGTTTATTTGTTGGCATCGAAATCCTCAATACCCTGCAGATCGCAAGCTGGCGCAGCCAATATTCCAGGGTCAGCGTGTGCCTGAGCCCGGCTACTGGAACGTCCTCCTTACGATTCGCCTTGTCGAGAATCTCAAAGAACCGATTGGGATCAATGATCCCTATCGAACTGCCGACGAGACAGTTCCCCATCTCCGCCACGCTGGGCCATTTCCGCGATCTACTTGGCTCCTGAGGAACAAAAGCCTTGCGCCTTCTATTCGCGACTTCACTAGGCACAATACCGACCAGAGCACGCCTCATCAGGAAACGTCTCTTGCCCACTGCGACTATCTGTTCTCGAGGGATGGCATACATGAATTCCAGAAAATCTCGATCAAGATAGGGAAACCGTACGTCGCGCAGCCATTCGGCGTAGATAGGGCAATTCGATAACAGACTTCGTATGGCATTCAGTGTCGCGAGATTCTGCTGGAAACTCGGCAAGGCAGCGAATGGCTTCGCTCCAAATGGACCTGCGCATAGAGCTGCGTAATTCCGTTGGACGAACTCGAGATTAAGCCAAGGATCAACTGGAATTTTGTGTCCTATTAGGTCTTGCAACCTAAGAGGAAAAAATCCTCGAACAGCTTTCCAGAGCAAAGAAAGCTGAGATTGTCTCATCTTCGCGCCCCATGCGCTCAGCCGACGAACCAGTGTCACGAACCTGGCTCTTGCTAGCAGGTTTTGCAGTTCGGGTATAGGTGTTGGCACGCCGCCGCCAGTCGTCTCATCTCCCCCGATTCCTGAGAGCGTGACGCGAAGCCCCTTCGATGCCATGTGTGCAGCATATTGTTGAAAGAGCTCGTTGAGACGAATCATTGAATCCGGAGTGCCTGCAAAGCGATCGCCTTCAAGTTCAAGGGCCGATGATCGTGGGGCACCGTCATCTTCTAATGAAGCGAGATTTATGTGGCAGCCCGTGCGACCGCGCTGGTCTTCGACTTTGGTGACCCAGTGCAGTTCGTTAGAGTCCTGCTCGATGTGGTCGTAGGAATCGTCGTACCAGGAGATAGTGTCTAGGCGTGGAGTTTCAGCGGCGCCTTGCGCGATGATGGCGTCGGCCATGCAGACGATCGAAGATGAATCCATGCCACCGCTGAGCTCGGCGATTACGGGACGATCGGAGCGGAGTTTGCGCTGAACGGCTTTCGCAAACACGGAGCGAAAGTGATCTTCGTATTCGCTGTCCGTGTGGTAACGGATCGTCTTGCCCGGGTCGAAATCCCAGTACCTGATAACGGCGTGCTTTCCAGGGCAAAGAACTACGTATGAAGAAGGCGGCACACAGTGGATTCCCACATAAGGAGTCAAGGCCACAGATGGAAATAAAACAGAGTACCAACCGGCGATGTACTCTTCATTGAGAGCGAATGTTCTTCCCGCGAACAGAACGAGCGGATCGAGAATGGTGCTCCAGGTGACATTGCCATTGTCGAACGCATAGTAGAGGTGATGTGTGCCGATCGGGTCTTTGCCCAGGATCAGCAAGTGCTGAGCCGGGTTCCAGATGGAGACCGCCCAGTCACCGATGAGTTTGGCAAAACAGTTGGCATTCCACTTTTCGTATGCTGCCGCGACGACGGCAACGTCGGTAGAACTGCTGGTCACCGAGTCGCGCAAGTCGTTGACGAGTTCGGCGCGATTGTCAAGGCGACCGTCCCAAGTGATCACATTGCCGGAGGCTGAAATGTCGGGCTGCTTTTCGCGATGCGATTCTTCGGTGGTGTGAAACGCGTGGTACAGAATTTTCACACCCTCTTCCTCATACGATTCGTCGCTATCGGGTCCATACGGGGCAAGTGTCGCATTGACTCTGTCGATGTAATCAGATGCAAGAGGCCGGCCATCAAAATTCCATCTTCCAAACTGAACGCTCATGCTTTGTTCCTTGCCTCTCGTTCGAACTCGAACCCTTTCCCCAGGCTGTTCCCTAGGCCAGGGCCGAAGCACGAAACAGCGGTTCTGACTTCGACGCCGCGCCCACATCTAGATACCCAGAGGCGCGAAGACTCTTTAGCCAATTCTCGACGGAGATCGTGCGCATCAAAGCGACAGTGGGGATCTCTTCGCCACGTCGTCCTTTCTCCAAAGTAGCGAGAAGGAGTTCTGAATCCACAATGCCGAGGGAACTGCTCACCATGTCTTGAGTCGTTTCAACAAAACTCGTCCATTCGTTCGTAATAGTGACGAGCGGCGTCCGAACAACAAACGCTTTGCTTTTCTTATTCAGGATCTCGTCTGGAACGATGCCCACGAGTGCGCGCCGCATCAACGACCGACGCTGCGTCGGGCGGACCAACTGTTCGGGCGGGACAGAAAACATGAATTCCAACAAGTCTCGGTCCAAGTAGGGATAACGCTTCTCATAGGGTGGGTCCAACGGCGGCGCATTGCACGCGAGTTGCCTGCGCAGGGCATCCAGCGTGCTCACGCTTTCCTGGAAGCTCGGCGGAGGGCCAAACAGCCTCAACCTGGAGGGATAGCCCGTCAGCGGCGCCCGATGCCGTCTTACAAAGTCACTTTTCAGCCACGCAGGTGGTCGCACGCACTCGGCGACACCGAGGACAGTCGGCGGAAAAAATCCTTTGGCAGCCTGCAAGAACAAATGGAACCAAGGTTTTCTTTGTTCTAACGCCCAGACTTTCAGGCTGTGAGCCAAGGTTTTGAGCTGACATGTCGCCATGAGATCCTCGAGTTCAGGAGTCGGCGTTGGGACGCCGCCCATGACCTCATCTCCAGCGATCCCCGAGAGCACCACGCGGTTCTGTTGAGAGATTATGCACTTAGCAAATTCTGGCCAAGAGCGGCCGCCTTTGCCAGGAACTGCAGCAAAGCGAACGTTAGGGGATTCGGAGTGCAGCTCAGCTTCATTCCTTTCTTTGCGACCTTTCGAACCTACATCGATATGCCAACCGGAATGTCCTCGTTTTTCTTCAACCTTGGTGAAATATGGGCGTTCATTCCAGTTGGGCTCGGAGTCATCGTACATTGAGAGTGTATCGAGCCGCGGGGCTTCAGCCGCGCCGTGGGCCATGATGGTATCGGCCATACAGACGATGGAGGAGGAGTCCCTGCCGCCGCTGAGCTCGGCAAGAATGGGGCTATCCGAGCGGAGGCTGCGCTGGACCGCTTTAGCGAAGACGGTACGGAAGTGTTCTTCGTATTCGGCATCGGTTTGGTAACGAACTCTCTTGGTGGGATCGAAATCCCAATATTTTCTGACGATGTGCTTCTCGGACCGGAGAAGCACAGTCGATGACGGAGGGACGGCATGGAGGCCGGCGTAGGGCGTCAGGTGAGTGGCGGGAAACATCGAAAACCAGCCGGCAACGTACTCTTCATTGAGAGCGAAGGTTTTGCCCGCGAACAAGACCAGAGGATCGAGAATAGTGCTCCAAGTAACATGATCTCGCTCGATTGAATAGTACAGGTGTCGCGCGCCAATGGGATCTTTCGCCAAGACTAACGAGCGGTCTGTGGGATCCCAGATCGATAGCGCCCAATCCCCGATGAGTTTAGCGAGGCAGCCTCTTTTCCATCTGCTATATGCCGCCGCAACGATGGCAATGTCAGTCGACTCAACCGTCACGGGACTCCGCAACTCATCGATGAGATTAGTACGATTGTCGAGGCGTCCGTCCAAGGTGAGGACCGAACCGCTCTGACAAACGTACGGTTGCGTCTCGCGACGTGATTCCTTCGTAGTGTGGAAGGCACGGTATAAAATCAGTATGTCTCCATTCGAATACGATTCGTTGCTGTCGGGGCCGTAGGGAGCGAGAGCCGCGCTGACTTTTTCAATGTAGTCCGTAGCGGCCGGCTGGCCTTCGAAATTCCATCTTCCAAACTGGACGCTCATGGAGTTGCCTTTGCCAAGAATCTTCAACGTGTCGTTTATTAGCATCGATCCACGACTGCGTACATTTCGGGCACGTACGGTTTGTCGTTGACCACGCGACCATCCACCTCGACCCAGGCATGCGCCTTGAATGGCAACTGTTGTGCCCCGATTACCATTTGTGCGAATATCCCGTGGCTCTTGAGGAGGCAACTCGTCGCCGCAGAGCGCTGCAAACAAAGCGCCTCTTTCCAGTACCAGATACAAGCTATGTCGACCGCCGAACAGATACGTTCCACTGCGTCTGGAGCAGGCGTCGTCTTTCCCACCGGATACTTGCGAACCTTGTCGTAGAGCACCGCGAAATTA
>Ga0074044_10005261_pt1 | contig 10557 bp, 14 predicted proteins | sample BogForMeECP23OM1_FD_94443 | JGI IMG/M metagenome (GOLD analysis project Ga0074044, IMG submission 94443) | Bog forest soil microbial communities from Calvert Island, British Columbia, Canada - Bog Forest MetaG ECP23OM1 | ecosystem: Environmental > Terrestrial > Soil > Wetlands ...
ACCCCGGCAAGCGGCACATCGTCACGTCGGGGGTGGAACATTCGTCGGTGCTGAATTACTGCAAGGCGCTGGAACTGAGTTAGTGCCGCTGATTGTCGGCATGGGCAAGGCGGCGGAGCTGGGGCGGAAGTATCTGCGGGGCTACGAGAAGAAAGCGCGTCCGCCCTGGCTAATGCTTCTCTTTGCCCGCTTGCGGCGGAGATTTCGTCTGCTTGCCGGAAGCCGACCGATTCACCAGTTGAGCAAGGAGAATGTCACGCGTCGCCTCACTAATCAGGCCGTAGTTCTCCAAATGATGCGCAAGTGCGTCCGTGCTGACTTCAAGATGTTTTGCCAACGCCAATAGGCTCTCAAAATCAAGATCCTCGTCACTTCGCACCCCCTTCTTAAGCAAGTCAGGCGGCATCAGCAAGGCCGCGGCGAACGCATTGGCGCGCTTCTCAAGCTCTCGCGGCGCCCACGGGCCGGAGATCATGGCCAGATCGCGCCCGTGGGCGCGGTCATGCAACAGGTGGCAAAGCTCGTGGGCGAGTGCGAACCGCTTGCCTGATGGAAACTCACAACGCGGATCACGCCGGTTCACGAATATCTGCGGCGCCCCCTGCTCTGGTTGGACAGCCAGCCCTGATGTGGCGGCATCCTCCAGTTCGATGTCCGTCACCGCCACCCCCAGCTTCTCAAGATGCTCCTCAAAGTCCACGGCCCCTCCCCGTTTGTGCCGAATACCCGCCTTTTCGCTCCACTGCTGAGCCAGTCGGTAACCATCGGTCCAAGGCGATTCACCTGTCCGGAGCGGCTGCGGGTTGCTCGCCAACGCAGTCCACTTTGCGGAGGGCTTCTTGCCCGATGACTTCACCAGATGCGTGGCGATCGCCAGGACGTCATTCTCGGTTAGGGTTGGGGACGCGGATCCAAACATGAGCGCGGCTTCGCAACTTCCGGCAACGCACAGCAAGTTACCTTCATCCGGTTCAAACCACCGTTTGATAGAGCCCTTGAAGGCGGAGCATTCGCTCTCAAGCTTCTTTCGTAGTTCCTGCCAGCGTCTCAGCCAATCCTCCGGGCGTGGGCCAATGCCAGCCAGCAACGCGGTTCGGCTCCGCTGGCGGTCAGCGCTCGCAATTCCGGCGACTTGGCCACGCAATGCCACCAGGCGATTTGATCCTGGCTGCTCTTCGGCCAACGCCTCGACTGCCTGGCGCAACAATTCATAGAGGGGCTTCGCCACGCGGTCGGCTTCCACACGAGCCACTCCTGACCCATGCAGAAAATGAAATCCAGCAGGGGCGCCGGCGAGCGCACTTTCTCCCCACGAAAACTCGATCTCATCCCGCCAGCGACGAATCACTACGTCTGGAAACAGGCCGCCAAACCGGCAGGTGCGCAGGCAATGGTGCGACGTCCACAGAGTGTGCGCCTCGTCCGCGATGACATTCCAACCACCGGTGCGCTCGAATCTTTCAGGACGATTTGTCTCTGCCAGAGATTGCCAGGCGGTTTCACCGGAATTGGACACTGGCGGCCGTTGTTCGTGCAAGAGAAAGTCCCACGACTCTGTCAACCACTCCAGCATGGGCAAAAGATACCACTCTATTGCATTCCTAACTTCGCTACGATCCACGTACTCACAGAGATTTCGACCCCCGGCCCAGAATTGGAATCTTCCCCAAGAAAGGTCTTCCTCGGGCGTGGCAAACCCCGGATCCAAATTCGGAACAAACTGCAACCGAACGGCGAACTGGTTGGGGTCTCCCGCCTCTACGGCTGGACGCTGGTGGAGTTTGAGGCTCACTGGATGTCCTCCCAGTACCGCTTGATCTCTCGTGCAGTTACAGCACGAGCTTCCATCAACTGCTGTCGGACAGCCGTCGGCACTTCTTTCCAGCCGACCGGATAACCGTGCCAACGGTTCTTTGCCGCATCGTGTTGCTGGGCGCAAAACGCCCGTCCCTTGTCAGCAGAATAGCGCCTTTTCCCGTCCGGAACGCTCGCTTGAAGAAGCTCGCGCGCGCGGTCAATCATAACGTCGGGAGGACAAAGCGATCCCTTGCGTCCTGGTTGCCAGGGCGCTTTGTGCTTCTGATTGCCTTCGTAAACAGGCTTCATGCCTCCACAATCTCTACCACAAATCCTCCGTGGTCAGCCACACAAATTCTTCTGTGCGCCGCTGTCGCGGACACTGCTTGCCCGGCTGTGTGTGCCCGGGATAAAGTGTCCCCAATGATCTATCTCGACCACCACGCCACCACGCCCGTCCTGCCCGAGGTGTTCAAGGCCATGCGGCCCTGTTTCTGCGACACATGAAGCTGCCCGCCAACACGACTGTCGCCCGAAGAAAGGTGAGTGAATACCTGCTGCTTGAAAGAAGACGCGACAGGTGAGACGAAGTTTGTTACCTTGCTGCCGGACAAGCTATGAAATACGACCTGTTCATTCGCGTGGCACTGACGGAAGACCTGCCGGAACGCCGCCTGCGCCGGGGCGATGTGGCCACGGTGGTCGAGTACCACCCTGGACGCCCGGGGCAGGAGCCTGGCCATGCCCTCGAAGTCTTTAATGCCGTGGGGGAAACCGTTGACGTGGTGACCGTGCGCGAGTCCCAGATTGAGCATTTGACGGCGGCTGAACTGCTGTCCGTCCGCCCGATGGCAACCAGCACGCCCTGAAGCGAGAAAAGCCTTCCCTCACGCAACCGTGCTTACCCCTGACCCGGCTCGATGAGCATCTACGCCACCTTGTGGACGCTGAAGTTCCCCAAAGAAGGGGACGAATACTTGGGCTGCGATTGGATCGAAGTCAGGGCTCAGGCGGTGCCGGCGCACGTCGGCTCGCCTACACCCGGGTGCGGCTATGAGGATGGCGATCCCTACGCGGCTTTTCTCCCGCCGGCGGTGGTAACGGATGCGGAGGGCAACGCTACCTATCACCGCGCGGTGCTGATCGTCACCGAATACTCGATCAAAGGCACTGAAAGGAGCGGCCAGGAATTTGCCAGCCCGCTGCTGCTGCTGACTGGCGAGGAATACGCCCGCATGACATTCCCGGACCTCCACGAACGCATCTGCGATGCTCTGCGCGGCAATCGCTCGCCCGTGGCCATGGAGGTTCTCTTGCCTGACGGCACGCACAGAATCATCCGGCAGCGGAAATCTCCTGATGCTTCTGGGGCTGATCGGGCGGACGCCGACCCGGCCCAATGATCTATCTCGACCACAACGCCACCACACCGGTTCTGCCGGAGGTGTTCGAGGCGATGCGGCCCTATTTCTGCGAGGACTGGTGCAGCCCGTCCCGTGCCTGCAAGTTCGGCTGATACTTCAAGTCGGTGGTTGAGGGGGCGCGAGCACAAGCAGCAGAACGCCACCTGCTTCCAGCTTCACACCATCAACCATCAACTCTCAACCCTCAACCTCCTTTCTCACCGCTATTCTAGGAGGGCATCAGGAGCGGAACCTGTGCGGCGAGGCGGAGTGCCTGCCGCTGATTGTGGGCATGGGCCAATGGGCGGAACTCGTGTTCAAATAGCTGCCCGTCTCTGGCGCAAGCTTGAGTTGCCAGGCCAATCGATTAACGCACCGGGCACACACGACGACAGCAAGTCCCACAAACAGTTTGTGCGAGTGGGCGACAGCATCATAATAACGATAAAGGAACTCTAACGGAGAAAGGACCTCCCGCCCTCCGCCTTTTAATCACGCAAAACCCCTTCGCGCAAAGACATTACAAAAGCCTTCGGAACAACTTCTTTAAGGCTCGCCAGAGCAGTCTCGTTCAGTTCAAAAACAAGGCTTGGTTTAGTGACTTGTGTTGAGTTATTCTGCTGGGGTGTCCGCTTTCGCAACAGCAGCACCCGGGTTGGAGGCGTTCTTGGCAACTGCCAAGGACGATCCTGCCTTGGGCGCGGGCAGGCCCGGCGATCCTCGGAACACCCGATTCATTCCACGCAACTTCCTGATCGAAGAACGGATCGACTCAGCCAGAGCCGCACAGTATGCCGCGGCGCTTCCGCCCGGCGGAGTGGCATCATTTGCCGACTGGAATGCGGCCCACAACATTTACCTTAGCAGCCGTATATTTGTCCCACCTCCAGCCAGCCACGATTACCATAGGGTGGCAATAGATGACCCCGGTGCCTGCCCTGACACTTTTCGGTCGCCGCTCGCATTGACTGCATTTCAGGGAACCGATTTGGACACCGATTTCGTTCGCATGGTTGCCGTGTCGGACATCGCGTGGCTCTCTGGTCGCAACGCAGACCAGATCTTCGCGCTCGGTGAACAGGTCGTGCGCGACCCAGCACGAAGCACCGCGGCAGCCGACGACCTCGCAATCATTCTCGAAGAAGCTTTCTTCGGTCCAAAGTGCGACCATCGGCCAGTTTTTGCTGCGTTCTACGAGGATTTCCTCAATGAATTACGCGATCCTGCCGACACAACTTGGCCTAACAGAATCCGCGACCGGCTCGGGCTTTACCATTTCAACCAGTGGCGCAGCCCGTTTCCGCGCCGCGTATTTCTCTTCCGTTATCCGGTTCGTGAGATCCCCACACGCCTGGGCGACCCCGACCGGCGTCCAATCGCGCTGCCTGCGGTTCTGGATCATCAGCTGGCTGAAGCCTTTTGTCCGGCTCCGCAGGCACTTCCGCAGGGGCAACTCGTGAATCTTGAAGCGAACTCGCATTCCCAACCCGCCCGCGAAGTGCTACACTTGTTCATGCCGTTGGAACCAAGACACCTATTCCGGGTCGGCACCGTTACCTCGCCGGTGCCGGGCTATCTTGGTCCTGCACGACGCGACCACCTCATCTGGCTGCGCCTGCTCTCCGACCGCGAAGACTATGCGGCGGCAACGGATGCCGACCTTTTCTAACCGTGAACGGCTCATCAGCACATCTTCCTGAGGAATGGCTCTTCCGATTTGGTGGTGCCGACGCTTCGGGCTGGTTGACCGCCTTTCAGGCCGACGCCGATGCGGCGGTCTGTGAACTGCTGTGGAACCGGTTCTACTTCGGGCCGCTGAACCCGATTGAGCGGGGCCAACTCCTCGCCACTTGGCTCGAAGCCCTCGGGGACACCGGTCAGTTTGCCCCTCGCCTCGACTCGGCGTTTGCAGGTTGGGTTCAGAAGAACTGGGGTCGCTTCGACCACCCTGCGGTTACGATGGTTTCCGCGTGGAGTTGTCTGGCGAGCGTAATCGAGTTCAGTGCCAGACTTCCCCAATCTTCGCGCCTGGTGCACGCTGCGGGCGCATTGCGCGAGCACTTTTCTTTACGCGAGCGGTTCCTCGGGAGCTTTTCCACTGCGCCGGCCGCGGACCCACTCGGCTTCTATCTGGCGGTCATCGCCGAGTTTCAAGGCGGCGACCGTTCCCTAGCAGGGTTCTGGCAACGGCTTTGCGACCTGCCGGATGGCGTTGCCTTCTATCATGCGCGTTACGCTATGCAGGGCCTGCGTCGGCTCAAGGCGGCGAATAACCGCGAGAACGGAAGCCTGCGGGCTGAAGTTGTGCTGGGGTTGTTGCGGCTGGCGACTGCCTTCGATCGCTTGGTGCGCGAGGGTGGCCTTGCTGAACAAGTCGCTCGGTCCACCTTCCGCCGTGTGGCAGTTCAGGTTGCGGGAGCGTACCCGGGTTCGCCCAGATGGGAAGAACATGGTCTAGCCCCTGCACTCGAAATGCATGAACGCCCGCAGAAATGGGTGCTCGAGGCGGTTCGACCGCTAGCCGCTGCCGTGAAGCAGGAACAGGTAAGAGCGAACAGGCCGCACGTTCGGCCGAGGCCGTCAATTCAAGCCGACCCGGCTTGGACGGACCGGGCAAGAGCCCTTGCGACGGAATTGCGAAATGGCCGCACCAACTTCCTACCTGACATCGAGCGCCTGCTCGCCGAGCAGCGCCATTATGCGGAAGCCACGGGCGGCACCTACTTCATCGTTCACTCGCTCTGCAACTTCGCCTCGCGGATTCTGCGCCTGCGGCCCGATATCGCGGGGCGCTGGGCCTTGGAGGCTCGAAGTTGGGAGCCGCACAACGCCTTCACCTGGACCACAATCAAAGACGTGCTCCTCAAGCAGAAGAACGTATCGAGTGCCCTCCGTTTTGCCTGGGTTGCGTGCAAGCGCTTCCCCGAGAATATCGTCGCCCGCACCGGCTTGGCCGAAGTGCTCAAGGCTACGGAGCGCTATCCCGAAGCCGAGGAAGTCTGTCGCCAGACCATCGAGCGCTTCCCCGAGGATGTCGTCGCCCGCAACGGCTTGGCCGGAGTGCTCAAGGCTGCAGAGCGCTATCCCGAAGCCGAGGAAGTCTGTCGCCAGACCATCGAGCGCTTCCCCGAGGATGTCTTCGCCCGCACCGGCTTGGCCGAAGTGCTCAAGGCTGCGGAGCGCTATCCCGAAGCCGAGGAGGTCTATCGCCAGACCATCGAGCGCTTCCCCGAGGATGTCTTCGCCCGGAACGGCTTGGCGGACACGCTCCGCCGTGCCCATCGCTCGTCGGATGCCGAAATCGCCTACCGCGACAGCATCGCCACCGGGTACTTTGATTGCACGACTTACGTGGGGCTTGCCTTCCTGCTGCTGAAGAGGGGCGAGGCAGGGCGCGCCGAAGCATTGTCCCTCGTAGAAGCGGCTTTACGTTTGGACCCGAGGAACCCGTATGCCCTTTCGCTCAAGCAGAAACTCGAAACCGCTCAAGCAACCGATATAGCTGGGATCGCCGATGAGTGGAAATTCATTGCGGACGAAGTGTTGGTGGCTTCCGAGGCCACGGACCAGGAGGACGTCGGCGGTGTGGGCGGAATCGAGGTGGGTAGCCTGCGTTCCGAGCAATCCTCACCTGAGACGCCACTGCTATTTCCCGGTGCTCATGAAGAAGAAGCCGAAATCGCACAATTGGAACCCTCGCCAATTGCTGCCCGCGAACGTCCAGTGGACTTGCTGGAAGTCGCTGCTTTCGTTGCTGAGGCACAGTTTTTTCGCAGTTGGGCTAGGCGAGTTTCCCCGGAGCAGGCACCCTCCTTGCGCCAAAGAGCAGGGGAGTTGCTCGCCCGTGCTGAGGATCTTCTGCCGCAAGACCCTCAGGTCGCGGCTGAAAAGGCGGCTTTGGAATGCGACGATGGAACTCCTGACCAAGCCGCACAAACGCTGTTCACGCAGCTCGGCAAGCACCCCGCCGCCGCCCCCCTCCTGGTTCTAAAAGCACGGCTCGACCGCGAGACCGCGCGGCGCGAGCATTGGCAACTCAGCGAAGCTGGCCTTGCCCAACTCCTTCAAGCTCCCAGCCGTCTCCGGGACACTGACCCCGCCTTGACGCCGGTTTTCCACCTTGAGAAAGGCCTTGCGGCTCTCGCGCTGCTGGATGGGGCAGCCCGCCTCGACACCGCCGCCGCTTCCTTAACGAACTTCCGCCGCACAGTCGCCCACCGTGCCGCCGGGGAGAGAGCCGACCGCGAATCCTCTCACGACGCGCGTACTAAGGAGACGCCCCGCTTCCACGAATGGCTGCAAACGACGACGAACCAGCGGTTGTTCGGCGGAGTTCCCGATCCCGAGGCTGTTCGAGTGGAAGATGTTCCCTGCATCGAACACTTGCTGACGGAACGCCCGTTCGCATTCGACGAGGTGGAGGACACAATTGTTGACCGCCTTGCGTACGCTGGTGTCTAGCACACTTCCCGCCAGACGTGTTTCAAACCTTGTTTTCACCGTACTGCCGGCTCCGGCTCTGATGCCAAGGCCGATGGATGGCTTCCTGTCGTTCTTGGGTGTCATTGGCGGGCAGCCTTCCTTTTGATGCGGTCGAGCAGGCCGTTTTCTTTGATGTGAAATCCGATTTCCTTGTGTTGCGGCCCCGGGGGCGTCATCAGTTGGAGGATGGCTCCGAATATCCGTTGGTCCCGTCGCCAAGACGCTATTGAACGAACGTGGAAACGGGCTCAACCTTAAGGCGCTGAACACACCAGTGGAAGGTGCAGTTGGGCGGCGGGTAGCCGCAGCCAATCCCGTTCACCCAAAAGGATTCCTCGGGCGGCGGTTTGAGCAGGTTGACTTCGATATTGAGGCTATTCTGCTGCGAGAAGCGCTGGATGCGGGTCAGGGTTCTTCCGACCATCTCGACGATGGCGGGGATTTCGACACGGGTGTCGGTGCAGAGGATAGCGACCGGCTTCTTGCGCTGGTCATCGGGGATGCCGGCGACGACCTCGACGATGAGCGAGGCGAGCATGGTGCTGTCCTTGCCGCCGCTGAAGCCGACCAGCCAGGGGCGAGGGTCGTCCGGATACAGGCGGCGAAGGGAGTCTTTGATGTCACTGTAACTGCTGTCACCCATTGACGCGAGCACAATGCGCGGTCAGGGCATTTCAAGTCTGATTTTGTCCGGCGCGGTACGCAAGGCCGCGTGGTTGGAGGAGTAACGTAGAACACCCAACATCCAGCCTCCAAGCTCCAACCTCCGACTTCCAAACCGGAACGGCGCTTGACCGCGAAGAAGCCGCCGGAGACTGACCTAGATAAGGTTGCCTGATCGAAAATCGCTCTTCGTGAGGGTTCTATGGTGCCAGGGTATGTCCAGGCCGGTACCAGGGCTCCCCCAGACCACCCCGAGAGTGGGGAAGGAGGCGAGTTGTATTCGGGATGCTTATGGTGAACACCCTGGGGCGAGTGCGGAACGCGGAGTGCGGATTAGCCGGACAACGTCGCCCAAAGCCAACCCAAAGCCACGCGAAAGCAGGGCGAGAGTGTGGGGAACGGCCTGCGTTCAGAGCTGCGTCAAGCCCCGCACAGTGGATCTGCACGGCTTGAAGACCTGATGCGGCGACCTCTTTGCGAATCGGGTTGACGCGATTTGGGCGCCTACCAGAATGGGCTCATGCACTCGCGCACATGCAGCGCCGTGGTCCGTTGGTTTCTGCTCTGCCTGTCGCTCCTGTTCGCCGGCTCCGAGCTCATCGGCGCGCCTGGGGAAGCTGGGCCTGACCGGGATTTTTACCTGCCGGCCGACCCTAAGTACACCCTCGTGGATTCGGCTCAAGACTCGGTCCGGTTTACGCTGGGGAAGACCCTCCAACGGGATTCGCGGGGGCACCTGGTTTCGCTGTCTAGCTTCGTGGACCCCGAAGGGCAAGTGATGGAGTGGCACGATTTCGGCAACCTCGAAGGCCCGGGCTGGGCGGCCAATGCCGTGGGCGGCGCCTGGGAGATCTATACGCTGGGCGGATTCCTGCACAAACCGGATTGGTGATCCTGCGCGCGTGCGCGAAACACCATTACGGCGCCTATGGCTTCCTTTCCGAGGGAGTGGACTGGAACGACCATGTGGGCCAGAAGCACCACATCGAACAGGCCAAGTATGGGGCGATCCGCTACACGGAACCTTTCCTCAACAACCAGCACATCACCGAGCCGACGCTCTATTACCTGAAACACTGCGCGCGAAAGCAGCCCTCCGGCACGGCTACCGAGTGGTTGGACGTGGAAGGGAACCGTCTCCTCCGGCGGGCTCCCGCAACCGCAAGCCAGACTAACTGAAAAGAAAGGGCGCAGGATTTCGTCCCGGCTTCTCCAGATATCGCTGGAGCGGGGCGTCGGAAAGGGACAAGGGACTGGCCACAGGCGCGTGAAAATCAGGCATCCCGAGCCAGCCGCAAAGCCACCCCAAGCCGGGAATCTCACGCACTCCGGATCAGGCGGCCCGCCGCTCCTGCGAAGTCCTGGCGCACTCTTTCCGGAGCACCGCCATCAGCACCATGTTCTCGAACACCTTCCCTTTCTTCACGCGCTGGCGCAGCCGGGCCTCCCGGCTCATTCCGACTTTGGCCGGGCAGGGACACGACAGAGCGTGCTTTGGCTTGCAAATGGAGGCGGCTGCCCTTAATCTGTTTCCAACATGAAACTCTCCAACAAATTAGAAAAGGCCCTAACCGATCAGATCAACCTCGAACTTTGCTCTGCTTACGCCTACTACGGCATGGCGGCGTACTTCGAGCGCACCGCCTTCACCGGCTTTGGCAAATGGATGGAAGTCCAGAGCAACGAAGAACTCGGCCACGCGAGCCGGTTCTTCAAATACATCGTGGAACGGGGCGGCAAGGTGACGCTGGGGGCAATCCCGGAACCCAAATGCGACTACAAGTCGCCCCTCGAGGCCTTCAAGACCAGCCTCGGCCACGAACAGAAAGTCTCCGCCGCTATCTGCGCCATTTACGAGCTGGCCGGCGCGGAGAAGGACTACGCCACGTTGTCGTTCCTCAAGTGGTTCCTCGACGAGCAGGTTGAGGAAGAAAGGAACGTCGGCGACATCCTGGCCAAGCTCGAACTGATCGGCGACAGCCACAGCGGCCTCTATCAACTTGACCAGCAGGCCGGGCGGCGCGCCGAAAAGGCCGAGGAGGACTGAGTTCGATCTCGCGACCGCGCTTTCCTGCCGCCCCGGGCGGGTCAGTTGCGGACTTCGGGTTATGCCGTACCGGACGTTCGGTATTGACGAGGTGGCGCGCTACTTGCATCTGAGTCGCGCCGACCTTGACCGGCTGGTGAAGGACCAGGACATCCCATTCGAGCG
>Ga0074044_10005262_pt1 | contig 10556 bp, 7 predicted proteins | sample BogForMeECP23OM1_FD_94443 | JGI IMG/M metagenome (GOLD analysis project Ga0074044, IMG submission 94443) | Bog forest soil microbial communities from Calvert Island, British Columbia, Canada - Bog Forest MetaG ECP23OM1 | ecosystem: Environmental > Terrestrial > Soil > Wetlands ...
CCGCGAGGCGTGAAGGAAGGCCCGATGAAGGGCTATACGCCGCCGCCGCGCATGATCGTCAACAACGAACCGGCGCCGATCACACGCAACATTACGATCACCGAAGGAATCTCGGTGAAGGATCTGGCGGAGAAGCTCGGAATTCGCGCCAAGGATGTCATCGCCCGCCTCGTAGTGCGCGGTGTGTTCGCCACCATCAATCAGACGCTCGATGCCGAACTGGCCAGCGAGATGGCGCGCTTTTTCGGAGCGGAGACCGAGGTCATCACCTTCGAAGAGCAGGCCGCGAAGGATACGGCCGAAGCCACCGAGAGCAGCGAAGAGGGGGCGGAAACCGTTACGCGGCCGCCGGTCGTCACCATCATGGGCCACGTCGATCACGGTAAAACCACGCTGCTCGACGCCATTCGCTCTACGAACGTCGCGGAAGGCGAAGCGGGCGGAATCACGCAGCACATCGGCGCCTACAAGGTTCGCATCACCGATAACTCGTCTCCGGCCTTTGGCCGCGAGATCGTGTTCCTCGATACTCCTGGCCACGAAGCTTTCACACGCATGCGAGCTCGCGGCGCGAAAGCTACCGACATCGTCGTGCTGGTCACGGCCGCCGATGACGGCGTGATGCCGCAGACCATTGAAGCTATCGACCACGCGCATGCCGCGGAAGTGCCAATCATCGTCGCCGTCAACAAGATCGATAAGCCGGAAGCGATGCCCGAGCGGGTGAAAAAGCAACTGGCCGATCGCGGCCTGTTGCCGGAAGATTGGGGCGGCAAGACGGTTTTCGTCGACGTTTCCGCCAAGAAGAAGACAAATCTGAACCTGCTGATGGAAATGATCTGCCTGACCGCGGACCTGCAGGAACTGAAGGCGACTCCCGGCCGCGCGTCCAGTGGCGTGGTGCTCGAAGCGAAGTTGGATCGCGGACGCGGTCCGGTCGCAACCATTCTCGTGCAGAACGGCACGCTCCATGCCGGCGACAACTTTGTGGTCGGCAATGCCTACGGCAAAGTGCGCGCCATGTTCGACGACCGCGGACAAGCGATGCAGGAAGCGCCGCCTTCCACACCAGTCGAAATCCTCGGCCTTGAGAGCTTGCCGCAGGCGGGCGACCAGTTTGTGGTCGTCACTGACCGTGAGAAGGCGCGCGACATTTCCGAATACCGCGAACAGAAAGCGCGCGAAGCGGCTCTGGCCAAGAGTTCGCGTGTCTCGCTTGAAGGGCTGGCTGAACAGCTGAAGACGGCCGGCATGAAGGAACTGAACATCATCCTCAAAGCCGACGTGCAGGGCTCGGTCGAAGTGCTGGGCGATCTGCTCGGGCGGCTTTCGAACGACAAGGTGCGGCTGAAACTGCTGCGTTCCGGCATCGGCGCTATTACCGAGACTGACGTGCTGCTGGCCTCGGCATCGAACGCCATCATCATCGGGTTCAACGTCCGACCCGAGCGCAAAGCGCAGGAACTGGCCGACCAGGAGAAGGTCGACATCCGCCTGCACTCGATCATTTACGAGTTGCAGGATGAGATCAAGCGCGCCATGACTGGCCTGCTTGAGCCGACCATCAAGGAGACTTATCAGGGACGCGCGCAGGTGCTCGAAACCTTCCGTATTCCGAAGGTGGGAACAATTGCAGGCTGCCGCGTCACCGATGGCTTCATCAAGCGCGACTCGGAAGTGCGGCTACTTCGCGATAACGTGGTCGTGTTCAAAGGCAAGGTCGCGTCGCTGCGGCGCTTCAAGGACGATGCTTCCCAAGTCACCAGCGGCATGGAATGCGGAATTTCCATCGCCAACTATGGGGACGTGAAGATCGGCGACGTGATTGAGGCCTTCCTGACGGAAAAGATTGCGGCGGAGAGCATCGCTTAAGAACTATTCGGTTTTGTTTGAAGGTAAAAGGGCTGCGTTCGCAGCCCTTTTTCGTTGGCCCCCCTGGGCTCGATTTTTTGGAATCAATGAGTTAGCTGCAATTTTCTTGATTTCGGTCGCTCAGCTCAAACAGCGGAAGTCAAAAGAAAGGCGTGGCCCGTGGGCCACGCCTTTGTTGTTTGTAAAGTGCTGCGAAGGACTACTTGCTGCGCTTCTTCCACGCGGCTTTCCCCTTCGGCCTCACCACCACCGGTGAGAACTGAGTGTGCGCGACGGCTGCCCGAACGCCGCTCCCCGACGAACTTTGGGCTTCGAAGGACCCTAATCCGAGTTGAGTAGTGTCCGTCTCAAGGATGAGGATGGTTGCGCCGTTGTTCGCGACGTAATAGGCGAAGTCGAACGTGCTGGAGTTGGTTACAATACCGTGGCCGGCGACCGCTGTGTCGGGCGTGAGTGTTCCGGTGAACGAGACGTTGGATGTAGTAGACCCTTCATCGTTTATGTCCTCCGCGCCCGTGTAATTGCCGCTGCTGTCCACGGTGAACTCGGCGATGTCATCCTCCTCGAACAGGGAACTGCCACCGCCATTGATCGCCGAGAGATTCAAGCCGTAGCCGGGCGTGGTTGAGATGGTGGTGGTGCTGCCCTGGGGCAAAACGATGCCACCGGTGATCCCGAACTCGCCATCTGTAGGGTTATCAATTTCCAGCATCTCAATCCCGCCGCTGGAGGGATAGGCAGCAAACGTGGGTGAGTCGAGAAGTCCGGAGGCGCCGTTATAGATGCTGTCCAGGGTCAGCTCGGTTCGTCCGCCCGTGATGGTGGTGAAAGAACCCCCAGTCCCCGCCACCTCAGTGACGTTACCGGCATCGTTATAGTCTTGAAGAACGGCGCTAAGTGTGCCCGAGGCGGAGGTGAAGAAGCCCGCCATGGCAAGCGGTTCGCCGTTGCTGGTGGAGTCGAGGCCTTCCATGGAGTAGGCATACACGCCGTCGGGGATCGATGTCTGCTGCGTGAAGGCATCTCCGGCCAGTATCTGCGCGGTGTCGGTTTCGATGAACTTCAAGTGCGTGACATCGACCATGTACACGTCGAAGTTATAGGTCGCGATCAAATCGAAACTGGAGTTGTAAGCGCTAAGAGTGGCTGTTCCGGGCGATCCCGCGGTAACGGTGGCGGCAAGATTCAAGCCTGACAATCCTCCGGGGGCAGCGCCGTTGCTGTTAATGTCCGCCAGGCCATTGAAGGATATGCCCTGGGCACGAGATACGCTCGTGCTAAAAGTCCCAACCATTGCCAGCGGAGTACCCCCAGAGGTAGAGCCGGAAAGACCAAAGGAATAAGAACCCGTCAGGGCGCCGGTGGTTTGCAGATCGAGCGTTCCGCTGCCGCTCCCGTCGCTGTCGAATTCCGTAACCAGCCCGTGCGAAGGCGAGGTGAGGACAAAATCCAAGACGATACCCGTCAGCACGTCGCTCGAGGTAGTGAGGGTTACCTGCCCGCGGCCGTCGGCTCCAACGCTGTAGGCACCGGTAGCGGCGCTAATCGGCGTCGAGGAGTGCCCGAACGAGAGGCTGTTGATGTCGATGTTGCCTCCTGCTGTTACGTTGCCGTTCCCATCGGCTGGGAAGGAGCCTGTCACCGCGAGGAACTCGCCGTTGGTGGAGTCGACGCCGGTGGAAGAGAAGACGTAGGTGCCAGTCAGGCTGGCGTTGCTGAAGCCTTCCTTGTTAGTCGAAATTTTGCTGCTGCTGCCGCAGCCGGCTGTTAGGAACAGACCTGAGACCGCCGCCAGAGCCATGAGCAGGCGTGCGGCACACTTGGGGGACGCAAGGGGATTCATAGACACTCTCCTGAGGGTGATGACCTTTAGGATGCACTAAAACCCCGGCTGTGGGGAAAAGTTTCTGTAAAGAATGGTAATGGGGGAGTTTCCCCATGAAGTGGGTCCGCAGGCACAGGCGGATTCCCTGACTTCAGGCGCTAAACTTTGGTTGCTTCGGCCGGGGTTGGGGAAATGGCTGTCGTCGGCCTCTGCTTGCGCTTTTCGGCGGCCCAGGTGACTAGTCGATAGAGGAGCAGAATTCCGAGCACGAGTGCGTATTCTTCGGGCTTGCGAATGTCGGCTTTTACCAGCCACCAGTAATGCACTACACCGAGAGTTGCAGTCAGATAGATCAAGCGATGCAGGCGCTGCCAGTTCTTGCCGCCGAGGCGGCGGATCCAGCCGGTGGTCGAAGTGACCGCCAGCGGGATGAGCAGCACAAATGCCGAGAAGCCAACTGTGATGAAGGGGCGTTTGGCGATGTCCTTGAGCATTTCGTGGAGGTCGAAGAATTTGTCGAGCCAGATGTAGGTGAGGAAGTGGAGCGTGCCGTAGAAGAAGGCGAATAGTCCGATCATGCGGCGGACGCCGATGAGCCAATATTGACGGGTGATGCGGCGCAGGGGCGTGATCGAGAGGGTGGTCAGGACGAGAATCAGCGTCCAGTCGCCGGTGGAGTGAGTAATGACTTCGATCGGGTTGGCGCCGAGACCATCGTGCAGCGCTTTCCATCCAAGCCGGGCGAGCGGGACGAGCGCGGCGAGGAAGAGGGCGAGTTTGGTGAGGCGCAGCTTCATTCCGATTGCAGAGGTCAGAGGTTTGAGGTCAGAGGTCAGAGGTGAAAACAGTCGCCACAAGACTTGACTTCTGAAATCTGACCTCTAACTCTGACCTCTGACCTTCTCTTCAAAAGTTCTTCTTCAAATCCATCCCCGCATAGAGGCTCGCGACCTGGTCGTAGCCGTTGAACAGGAGCGTGGGGCGCTTGAAAAATTCTCCGAGGCGGCGTTCCTTGGCCTGGCTCCAGCGCGGATGATCCACGTTCGGATTGACGTTGGAGTAGAAGCCGTACTCGTTGGGCGCGGAAATCTGCCAGCTGTTGCGGGGCTGCTGGTCGGTGAACTGGATGCGAACGATGGATTTCGCACTCTTGAAGCCGTACTTCCATGGGATGACTATGCGCAGGGGTGCGCCATCCTGATTGGGCAACGTCTCGCCGTACATGCCGAAACAAAGCAGCGCCAGCGGGTGCATGGCTTCATCCATCCGCAGGCCTTCGACGTAGGGCCACTTCAGCACATCGAGGCGCTGGCCCGGCATCTGCTTGGGGTCGTAGAGGGTGGTGAATTCGACAAACTTCGCGCTGGGAAGCGGATCGGCGCGCTTGATCAATTCGCTAAGGGAGAAGCCGACCCAAGGCACGACGATCGACCAGCCTTCGACGCAGCGGTGGCGGTAGATGCGCTCTTCGGGAGCGGTAATTTTGATGATGGCATCGACGTCGAGGACTTGCTTTTTCTTGACCAGGCCGTCGATGGTTACCGTCCAGGGACGGGTCTTGAAATCTTTCGCCAGTGAGGCCGGCTCGTACTTGTCGGTCGAGAATTCGTAGAAGTTGTTGTAGTTGGTGACGTCTTTATAGGGGGTTTCCTTCTCCGTGGTGCTGAAGGAGCTTTTCTGGAGGCCGTCGATTTTGGCGTTGGCCTGGACCGTGAGGGGAGGCTCGGCGAGATCGCGGAAAGCCACGCCGGTCGCGGCCGCGGCGCCGGCAAGCGCCGCGCCGGCTAGAAATTTCCGGCGGTTGAGGTAGGTCTGCCGGGGGGTTATCTCGGAAGAAGGAATATCAGCTGGTTTTTTGATCAACATTGAATCCCCACAACAACTCACTATCCCCACTATTTATTACGCGTGGCGGGCGCGCTTGGATGTAGACCTGCCCTCTTGGCTACAGTATAGGACGCGGAGGGCGGGGAGAAGTTTCAGCCGGCGGGTTTGGATGCGTTTGGCTGCTTAATGCCCGGCTGGTAGGCTTTAGAGTTCGTGCTAGCTTTAGTGACCGAAGGCACATGGGGAAATCCAAGAAAAGAGCACTGCGGTCGAAACAACAAGCAGAAGCGTGGGGGTGTTCAAAAGAAAAAGTTGAGTTCGGATGAAGGGGGTCGCTCTGCGCCCGGGCTAGCGCCCAGAGGACGCGCGCGCGGTTCGCTTTTCGTTCTTTTTCTCTTTGCCGACGGCGATGTCGAGGGCGGCGCGCACCATGTAGCAAGCGCGGGTCATGCCGGCGGCTTCGGCCAGGGCATCGATTTTTTCGATCTGGCTTTCGCGCGCCGTGATGTTGACGCGCACCGTTGCATCGGGAGCGTCCACGCTCACCATGAATGCGATGGCGCTGTGCCTGGCCGCGTCCCTCGCGACATCGTCGAGCTTCGACGGCTCCGGGACCGCGTCTCCGTCTTCGATCATGCCCTGGATATGGAGCGCCAACGCCTCCGCCGCCATCCGGCTCGCTTCATCGAGGGTTTTTCCGGCGGTGATGCAACCCGGAAAATCGGGAAAGCTTACGCCGTAATCGGAATCCCGGTCCTTATGAAGATAGGCGATATATTCCATGGCTGCGGTCCGTTGCTCCTGGCCTCGATGGATTCCCCCAAGTTTGGTCTACCTCAGCTTGATCCCGGCCTGTTTCTCGATACTTTTTAGCGTGCCGATCGGTATGTCCCGGTTCGGGTGAGGCACCGTCACCCTGCCCTTTTTCGTCGGGTGTTTGAATTGCTTGTGGCTCCCGACCTGATTCACCTCATACCAGCCGTCTTTCTCCAGGTGCTTTATGACGTCCCGGCTGTGCACGGTTCCTCACGCGCTACAAGAAAACGATACACACTTTATACACACTTGTCAAGACGAGACACTCATCTAAAGCTCACGCAAGAGATAGGCTTTGCTACTTCTCCGCCCCCATCTGCTGCGCCAGATATGGGCCGATGCCCATTTCCTTGATGGCGTGGAGCTGGGATTCGAGGAAGTCGGCGTGGCGCTCTTCGTCCTTGAGCAGGCGCTCGAACAGGGCTTTGGAGCCGTCGTCGCCGGCATTCGAGCAGATCTTGACGGCATCGTTGTATTCGTGGACGGCTTCGAGTTCATCTTTCAGGTTGATCTCGATCTGGTCCTGGGCCTTCGAGCCGAGCTGGGGTTTCAGGCCGACGTTGACGGCGGGAAGGGCGTCGAGGAAGATGATGCGCTCGATGAGACCCTCGGCATGGCCCATCTCCTCGATGGCGCGGGCTTTGTGGAGATTGCCGAGGCGGGCGTAGCCCCAGTTCTGGCACATCTCGGAATGCGCCATGTATTGCACGATGGCGGTGAGCTCGGAACTGAGAGCGGTGTTTAGCTGCGCAATGACCTTTTTGTCGCCTTGCATGGTTGGGCCTCCGTGATGCTCGGTTGATCTTGGTTTGTTTGACCTTTATAAGACGTGGACACGCGCGAGGGCTGTGACCTAGAGCACAGGGAAACGGTTGAGAAGCACCAGGTTAGAGGATTCAGGTCAGATTCTTTCGGGCAATGCATTGCGCCAATTTGGGCGGAGCGCACCGTGGTAATCAACAATTCCCGAGTTGGGGCGTGGCCGGGGTGGGTTCTCCCGATAGAATGGACACTACTGTGGGCGTTGCCCCGGCACTGCGACTGCGTCGAATGCTGCGCACGGCTGGCCGGGAATGGCGATCGAGAAACGAATCGAGTGTGACGCGAAGAGCGCAATGCTCAACACTGGGCAGTTTGGCAGATTGAGAGGCAAGAAGTGGATCGCAGCAGCGGAATCGATGTGAGCGGAACAACTCCAAGCGAAAAGGATCAGACCCACATGCCGGAGTCGCCGCTGGAGCACGCGGTGTGTTCGCTGGAGGCGAGCCACGTGCTTGCCTGGGATGAGATCGCGAACCTGACGGCGGAGACTGGAAGTCCGGCCGAAACGCTGATGAACGTGGTCGGGCTGATCGCGCGGAGATTCGGCGTCGATGTTTGCTCGGCGTATCTGCTGGAGCCGGACCGGGCGAACCTGGTGCTGGCGGCAACGGTGGGGCTGAAGCCGTCTTGTATTGGCCAGCTGCGGATGGCGGTGCAGGAAGGGCTGACCGGCCTGGTTGCGGAGCAAGTGCGTCCGGTGGCAGTTGAGCAGGTGGGAAAGCATCCCCGGTTCAAGTATTTCAGCGAATCGGGAGAGGATCCGTATCAATCGTTTCTGGGGGTGCCGCTGATCGATCGCGGCGTGCTGCAGGGCGTGCTGGTGATCCAGACAAAAGAGGCGCGGACGTTTCCGGAGAACGAGATCAAGATGCTGCAGGAGGCGGCGGCGCGCGTGGCTCCCGTAGTGAGCGAGGCGCGAACCATCGACCGCTTTATTGCGCCGGTGCAGGAAAGGCTATGGGCGCTGGCTCGGAATTTCTGGTGGAGTTGGGACCACGATGCGGCGGGACTTTTCCGGGAACTTGATCCGAAGCGCTGGAGCCAGTTGAATCACAGTCCGGTGGCGATGCTGAAGGAGTATCCGCTGGCAAAGCTGGAGGCGCGGGCAGCGGAACTTGGGCTGCATAGCCGCGTCAACTACGCATATCGCCGGCTGCGTGAGTATGAAAACGCCGAGCACACCTGGGCGGCGCGGCGGGCGGGAGTTCTGCGGCCGCGGCCGGTGGCATATTTCTCGGCGGAGTTTGGCATTCATGAGTCGCTGCCGGTGTATTCCGGCGGACTCGGAGTGCTGGCGGGCGATCACATCAAGAGCGCATCGGATCTCGGAATTCCGTTGGTTGGCGTGGGTCTGTTTTATCCGCAGGGATATTTCCGGCAGCGGTTGGATCGCGACGGCTGGCAGCGCGAAGAGTACTTCGATACCGATATCACCCAACTGGCGCTCGAACCGGCGATTGGCAAGAATGGGCGTCCGGTGGTGGTGCAGGTCGATACGCGGCATGGATCGATCCGCGCAAAAGTGCGGCGCGCGCGCGTTGGGCGAATCGATTTGTATCTGCTGGATTCGGATGTGGAAGGGAACGCTCCGGAGGATCGCGAATTGACGTCGCGGCTCTACGGAGGCGACGGGCGCGTGCGCGTTCACCAGGAGTTGCTGCTGGGAGTAGGCGGTCTGCGTGCGCTCAAGGCGCTGGGGATTACGCCGGGAGTGTTGCATCTGAACGAAGGGCACAGCGGGTTTGCCGTGCTGGAAGCGATCCGGCAGCGGATGGAAGACGAGGGCATCAGCTTCGAGAAGGCAGTGCCGCAGGTATCGCGGCAGGTGGTATTCACAACGCACACGCCGGTGCCGGCGGGGCACGACCGCTTCAACGCTGAGCTGATTGAGGAGCATTTGGGGCCGCTGCGCGAAGCGATGGGAATTTCCAGCGAACAGTTCATGGGGCTGGGACGGGAAAATCCGCAGAGCAATGAAACATTCTGCATGACCGTGCTGGGCCTGCGGCTGTCGCGGCGGGCGAATGCGGTTTCGTCGCTGCATGGGGAAGTGTCGCGCGCGATGTGGACGGGCCTGACACCCGGCAAGTCGGAGGACGCGGTGCCGATCGGGCATATCACGAACGGCGTGCATGTGCCGACCTGGCTGGCGCCGCAGATGTTCCGGCTGTATGACCGGCATTTGGGCACGGGATGGCACCTGAAGAGCAGCGAGTCGAAGATTTGGGATGGAATCGACAACGTGGATGACGGCGAACTTTGGGAGACGCACCTCAACCTGAAGGCCCAGATGATCGACTTCGTCCGGCGGCGGGCAGTCATGCAGGCGGTGCGGCGCGATGAACCGGAACAGACGCTGCAGAAACTGAAAGGCGTGCTTAGTCCGGATGCGCTGACGATCGGCTTCGCGCGGCGGTTCGCTACGTACAAGCGCGCCAATCTGATTCTTACGGACATCGAACGGCTGGCCAGTATGGTGAACGATCCGAATCGTCCGGTGCAGTTCGTGTTCGCGGGCAAGGCGCATCCCATGGACGAACCGGGAAAGCGCGTGCTGCAGCAGGTGGCGCAACTGATGCGCGATTCGCAGTTTGGCGACAAGCTTGTGTTCGTGGAGGACTACGACATCAACGTGGGGCGGCATTTCGTGCAGGGCGTGGATGTGTGGCTGAATAACCCGCGGCGTCCGCAAGAGGCGTCGGGAACGAGCGGACAGAAAGTTGTGTTGAACGGTGGATTGAATCTCTCGGTGCTCGACGGCTGGTGGGCTGAGGCCTATGACGGGCTGAACGGCTTTGCCATTGGGGACGGACGGATGCACTCGGACACGAACGTACAGGACCGGCGTGACGCGGAAGATTTGCTGCGTGTGCTGCGCGAGGAATTGATTCCGCTGTACTATCAGCGCGACCGCGACGGGCTGCCGCGGGGCTGGATCAAGCGCATGAAGCGGACGATCCGGACGCTGGGATGGAGATTCAACGCGGATCGCATGGTGATGGATTACACGCTGAACTGCTACATTCCGGCGGCGGGCGGGACGTCGAGCGATCTGCGGAGGAACTTCTAGACAGTCGTCAGAGTCTTAGCATCCCGCGTCAAAAGCTGAACATGGCCTGCAGTTCGATCTTGCGATTGGCGGCCGCGCTGTTGAATGGCCCACCTGCCAATGCCACAGACTGTCCAAAGTTTTGTGAACTCAGCACGCCGATGGGAGGCGCGGGGTTCACCTTGTTCAGGACATTGCGCGCATTGACACTGAAAGTCAGGCTGTAACGCCGAGTGGTGGCGGGACCGCCGAACATGCCTCCGCGGCCGCCGGGGCCTCCGCCAAAACCAACGCCTCCTCCTCCACCACCACCGCCGCCGCGCGGGCCGCCGCCACCGCCTGGAG
>Ga0074044_10005263_pt1 | contig 10555 bp, 12 predicted proteins | sample BogForMeECP23OM1_FD_94443 | JGI IMG/M metagenome (GOLD analysis project Ga0074044, IMG submission 94443) | Bog forest soil microbial communities from Calvert Island, British Columbia, Canada - Bog Forest MetaG ECP23OM1 | ecosystem: Environmental > Terrestrial > Soil > Wetlands ...
AGAGATAATGAACATAAGGGCTTGGCGGGATGGAACTTTGCTGGCCTTGACTGGTATTTTGTTCTCGGCCTGATACTCGGCCTCGACTTGATTGTAGACAAGTTTGGTCTGTACGTTGCGCCTTTGATAATGGTGGGATCCAACTCTCTCGTACCTGGCGTAGGTCTTGGGATCTCGTTGTTTCGCCGAATTGGTCTTGGCGTGATAATTCCATTCTGGATGTTAGGCGTCATCATACCGACTATCGTTGCGATTATTGGGTCAGCGGCTATAGGTGTACTACTGCTGATCGGCATGGTGGCAGCGATCATCGGCGTCGCTCGTTGGGCCAAGAGACGTACCGAGTAAGTCACCACATGCTCCACAAAATTTTCCTGAATCGCTTCGAACTCATGTTGCCATTTGGAAGTAAAAACTAGTGAACCACTTAAGTTGGTCCGATTCGCAGACATAGACTATAAGATCAGGGGATGGTTGGTCTCTGAAAGTATGCCCAACGTAGCGGTGTCGTGGACGGGCGGCAAGGATTCGTCGTTAGCGCTTTATGAAGCAGAAAAGTTAGGCTGCAAGATTTGCTGTCTAGTCACTTTTGACCCAGGTCAGGGTAGTTTAATTGCCCATCCTTTCGACTTCATCAGACTCCAGGCCAAAGCCTTGTGTCTTCCACACTACTTACTCAAGGTAGATGATCCGTTTGACCGAAGCTACGAGGATGCTATCGCTTCACTTAGAGAAGAGCAAGGGATTGACACATTGGTCACTGGAGATATTGGTGAAGTCGCCGGGCATGATCCTAACTGGATCGTAGAACGAAGTGTGCACTGTGGCGTTGATGTGATTAGGCCATTGTGGCACCGAGAGAGACTTGAACTTTTGGAGAAACTTCTGACGCTTCGGTTCAAGGTGGTCTTCTCCTGCGTTAAGAACCCTTGGTTCACGGACGAATGGCTCGGGTTGGAACTGTCCCCGGATTTAGTGAAGCGTCTTAGAGAAATGAGCGAGCGTACCGGGCTTGACATCTGTGGGGAGCAGGGGGAGTATCATACCTTAGTTGTTGATGGACCACAGTTTAGGAAACGTATTCAGATCGAGTCATATTCGAAGCGTGTGAAGGATTCAGTTATGTACATTGCGTTGGAGAACCTTAAGCTATGTGAAAAGGACGCCTGAGTTAGGTGAAAGAAACAATACTGGACTACCAATGGTTCATGGTGTTCCAGTTCCCTCAGGTCTAACTCGGCCGCTACTACGTCTAACGAATTCCTTTACGCTGAACAAGATCAAGTAATCAACTACTCCAACTTCTTTGGACACCATCTCAACAAACTCTCTCACAGTCTTTCGTTTGAACCCATGAATCACTGTGTAAAGGTTGTATTCCCACTTGTTAGGTACGGTCCGACGTTCGTAACAGTGAGTTACGTTTTTGAATCTTGAGATGAATTCAGCAACTTCTCTAATACGGTTGCTGGGAACAGCCCAAACTACCATCGCGTTTGCGATTATGCCTACCTTTCTCTTCCAGATGAATATGCCAAATTTTCTAATGACGTTTTGTTCCTGTAGTCTTTGCAGCCGTTCTATGACTTCATCAGGATTGATTCCAAGATGCTTGGCTATGGGGGCAAAGGGTTCCCTCACCAAGGGTATTCCATCCTGGAGAGCAAGCAGGATTTCAATGTCCACGCTGTCCATGGCCCATCACATCTATGGAGACTCTAAACGAGTTGGAAACGGACATCTATCTTGAATATCTTAGTAGGTCGAAGATCCAGTACATCGTTCTCTGCGATATCGCATCCGTGCCTTATGTTTTCAAGTATCTTCTCTAATCCGACTACATCATGGGCTGCCACTGTAAACCAAAAGTTGTACTCGTGTTCGCGTTGGTGGCAATGGGATACTTCTGGACACTTGCTAACCAACTTGGCAACTTTTCTAATCCTACTCTCCGGTACCTTCATGGCGATTAGTGTCGAGGCTCTTAACCCTACGCGCTCTGGACTTAAGGCTGGTCCTACTTTTCTGATGATTCCCCTCTGGCATAGTTTACTCAAACGTTCTAGCACTTCTTCTTCGGTGATCTCTAATTCGTTGGCGATGCTTGCCCAGGGTCGAAGAGTCAATGGAACGACTTGAGCTTTCTCTAGCAATCTTCTGTCTATTATGTCGAGTCTGCCTGTAGTTTTCAATCTCGTTCCAACTGTCTCGATTTGTAGGCGCAATATGAGTTCGAATGAATTATCGTCTTGACCTCGTTCTCTTCAGGTCAGTTCATATCTTCTGCATGCATCAACGAAATTCCTGGCGATCTGTGGGTCGTACGCAAAGTGAATGTGCATGTAGGATGCTAGGAGGTTATGTTGCATCCAACCATCGCATCGCCCCGATATTCCTTTGCCAATCTTCATTTCGTACGCAAACTTTGCGTCGGCAGGCACATCTTCAATCTCTGAATAATGATACTCATGGCCGTGAAGAGTGAAGCCCACATTACTGAGTAAGTTCTTACGAGCCACATATGCGAGTGAATAGTTCAAGGATCTAAGTTTTGCACCCATGATAGTCTCTCCGCTCAATATGCCAACCATCCGACGCCGGCATCCATTTAGGTCCAACATGGATTTGACTAGATACATTAAGCCACCACACTCGGCATAAACCGGCATGTCATCCTCAACAGCTTTCTTTATGGAGCCACGCATTTGCACATTCTCTTCTAGTTGTTTAGCATAGACCTCGGGAAAACCGCCGCCCAAAAATATTCCATCCAAGTTGCTTGGTAGGCTCGAATCATGAATTGGGCTGAAAGGCACAACTTCGGCGCCGTTCGCCTCCAGTAACTCAATATTGTCTCGATAGTAGAAATTGAAAGCCTCGTCATAGGCAATCCCCACCCTGGTCATGGCTTTCGCTTTAGTTGGCGATTGGGGGTCCTCCTCTTTGACTTCTAGTTCATCAGCATCATTTGCGATTTCAAGTATCTGATCAAGTTCCAAATGGTTCACAATGAATTCTCTAAGGCCAGCCAAGAAGTCTGCAAGACTATCATGCTCAAGTGCGGGAATCAGTCCTAGATGCCGCGAGGGCATCGAAATGGGTGCCATACTTGGCAGGGCGCCGAGTACTCGGACTCCACTTCTTTCGATGGCTTCTTTGGTCAAGTCAAGATGTTTCTGACTTTTCACTTGATTCAGGATTACGCCTTTGACCTTCAACGTTTTATCGAAAGTTTTGAAACCATGAACTAGAGCAGCTGAGCTTCCAGCCATTCTGCTGACATCAACGACAAGGATAACTGGCGCATTCAGAATCCTACCCACCTCTGCTGTGCTGGCAGAATCATCAGAACCTTTCGCTCCGTCAAATAGGCCCATGACGCCTTCGATGATCGCAAGATCACACATGCGGCTGGACTTTACGAAAATCTCGCGTACGATTTCTCGTGAGGTCAGCCAAGTATCCAAGTTCTTCGAGTAGACCTTCGTTGCCGCCGTGTGGTAGCTCGGATCAATAAAGTCAGGTCCAACCTTGAACGGTTGAACGCGTAGTCCTCTGCTGGCAAACGCGTTCATCAATCCCACAGCCACCGTCGTCTTCCCCGCTCCGCTATGAGGAGACGCGATGACCACTCTAGGGATCTTCATGGAATAATGCAACACCGAATCTAAATATTCTAAAGATGAATGTCCGCGGAAACACCAACCATTAAATCAACTGTGAAGCTAAAAGGTTTGGTTGGTTTATCCATCCATGACACCTAAGATAGGCTTAGTCCTCGTCGGTCACGGCAGTGAGTTGAGCTCATACAAGGAGATCATTGACAAACTTGCTGCGATCATTAGAAAACGCTCGCCCTTCATGATAATCGAAACTGGGTTTATGGAACTCAACAGTCCGTCTATTCGTGATGCTCTATCGAGAGCGGTTGAAGAAGGTGCGGAGAAACTAATCGTCGCTCCCGTTCTCTTGGGTGAAAGCCGTCATACTACGCAGGATATTCCGAGACTTTTGGGGATGAAAGAGGGACAAAATCGTGGAACGTTGTTCTTCGAGGCACGCGGGGAGGTTCAGATTGCATACTGTGCGCCGATTGGTGCAGACAGTCGACTGGCTGAAATAATACTCGATAGGGCCACCAAAGCGTTCAAAGATTTAGGTCTCGTGACAAAGGTCGAGTCTAGAAGCGATGCTGGAGCTGAAATTTTTGAGTATAGCTTAAACATAGTTAGGCAAATGTTAGCCAAAGACTTCGAAACAATGGATCCGCTTATAATTCCGATAGTGGAGCGGGTTGTTCACGCCACTGCCGATCCTGAATTTGCGCAGTTACTGATGTTCAGCAGGGATCCTGTTAAGAGCGGCGTAGAGGCGCTGAAGAATGGTGTGGATGTGATAGCTGACGTGAGGATGGTCGAGAGCGGAATAAACGCGCGAGCCATCCAACGGTTAGGAGGTAGGATACTCACGTACACGGAGGACGAGAGGGCAATAAGCTTAGCAGAAACGGCGAAGATTACGCGTACAGCTGCTGCAATGCGAATAGCCGCTGAAGATGGGATGGATAACAATATTGTCATCATTGGAAACTCGCCGACGGCGGCTCTGACCATTGTTGATATTATCAACCAGAAGCTTGCTACGCCGGCTCTCATTATTGCGACACCTGTCGGCTTTGTCAAGGCAGCAGAATCCAAAGATGCAGTCTCAAAACTCTCAATACCCTCTATAACTACACGTGGCGTAAAAGGTGGAAGTGCCGTTGCCGTTGCTATCATGAATGCACTTCTTACAATGGTTCGCTAACCCTACTTACTTTCGAAGGACGATTGTGATAGATGCAAACAGGTTTCACAACAGGAGCCTGCGCTGCCGCGGCAGCGAAAGCAGCCACGCTCACACTCTCTATCGGCCCAGTCAATGCAGTCAAGATCAAGAGTCCTTCAGGGAAAGAGATTGAGATTCCGATTAAGAAGTGTGAAATCATATCCCCCAGTACAGCCAGAGCCAGTGTTGTGAAGAATGCGGGCGATGATGCAAAGTACGATGTCACCCATGGCATCGAGATATGTGCTACAGTGAGTCTTCGCCAAGGCACTGGGATCGTCATCAAAGGTGGGGAAGGCGTAGGCATAGTCACCAAGCCAGGATTGCAGGTAACCGTGGGGGAACCAGCAATAAACCCAGTTCCCAAAAGAATGATTATTGAATCCGTGAGAGAGGCTCTCCCTCCCAATACCTCAGCAGAAATCACGATAAGTGTTCCAGACGGGGGCAAGGTTACTAGTAGAACCTTCAACCCCAAGCTTGGCATAGTGGGAGGCATATCCATCCTAGGCACTACAGGAATCGTGAAACCACGAGCTCTAAGAACCTTCATCGAGTCCATAGTCACTCAGATAGATGTGGCGGTAGCCCAAGGTCATACAACTCTAATTCTTGTTCCAGGTAATATCGGTGAGAAATTCGCACAGCAGCTTCTAGAAACACCGACAGACACCATCATTCAGACTGGAGATTTCATGGGCTACATGATCAAGAAAGCTGTTGAAAAAGGCGTGAAGGAGATCGTTATACTCGGCCACCCCGGCAAACTCGTAAAACTCGCCGCTGGAATCTTCAACACGAACTATCGTGTCGCAGACGCAAGACGAGAGGTCGTTGCCGCCTACGCCGCCATGGCCGGCGCTCCCAAAGATACCATCGCGATGATTATGCAGGCGAATACGACCGAGGAAATGGCGAAGATCCTAAAGCAAATTCACATGTCCGAAGTAACCTTTAACCTCATCGCCAATGCAATCAAAGATCGCGTTACTGAGAAAATAAACGGTGAAGTTAAGGTTAGCACCGTGATAGTGTCCCTCGACGGCACTGTCCTAGGACTCGATTTCAACGCAAGAGGACTGAACTATTGGCGAAGATCTTCCTAATTGGAGCTGGGCCAGGCTCAAAAGAACATGTGACGCCCGCCGCAAGGAGAACGGTCGGCAGGGCCTCGCTAGTTATCGGAGCTAAAAGAGCCCTAGAATTGTTTCGAGAAGATATCAAAGGCGACACCTATATTCTCAAAGCCGAGAACTTTGACGAGATAGTTCAACGAGCCTTAAATTTCGCTCAAAAGGCTACATCAGTTGCACTGGTCTCAACCGGAGACCCAACCTTCTTCGGACTTCTGAAGCCAATACTTGAAAAATCCCCGAAGGATCTTGAACTTGAGATAGTGCCTGGGATAAGTTCCATACAGGTCGCTACCTCCCGTCTACAGATTTGCTTAGAAGAAATAGGCCTCTTCCTCAGCTTCCACGGCCGCCCGAACGAGGATAAGGCTAAGCTTACAGAAACCGTTAGAAATGGGAAGCTGGCTGTGATTATTCCAGACCCAAGATCCTTTCAACCTGATCAAATAGCAAAGTACCTCATTGATTCAGGTATCGATCCCAGCACACCAGCCGCCGTATGCGAGAACCTCACCTACGCTAACGAGAGAATCACAGAAGGAGACCTACTAATGCTTTCTTCTGAAAAGTTTGGACCCATGTGTCTTATGATGGTTGGAACTTGGATGCGGAGAAGACTCCGCGACGCCACCAAATAGGTGATACACTTCATGTGGAAATCTCGCGCCCCAGGCATTCCCGATGAACTCTTTGAACGTAGCGAAGAAATACCGATGACGAAAGAGGAGATCAGAACCCTGACGATCTCTAAGGCCAGACTGAGGCAGGGCGACAACGTGATCGACATAGGATGCGGAACAGGCAGTCTCACAGTTGAAGCCTCAAGGCAAGTATCACCAGGAGGATTAGTCTACGCTATTGACAGAGACAAGAAAGCTATTGCCTTAACCCAAAGAAATCTCACAAAGTTCGACCTTAGAAACGACGTTCAACTGATCCGTGGCGAGGCAACTCGCGCACTCAGAAGACTCCCCACCGTTGACGCGATTCTAGTTGGCGCTGGGGGGGAAAACTTGGCGAGAATAATTGATCTATCTTTCAAAAAGCTGAAACCGGAGGGACGCATCGTGATAAACGCCATTCTTCTTGAGACAGGCTGTATCGCAATGGCCGAATTGGATAGACTAGGGTTCAGGGATATCGAAGCAGTACAAGTCACGATTGCCAAGAGCAAGAGAATTCCACAAGGAACAATGATGTTGGCAAGAAACCCGATCACAATAATCTCAGGCGTGAAGAGGAGATATCGAAAGTGAAAAGCGGCAAAGTCATTGGGGTAGGTGTAGGACCGGGAGATCCTGACCTTCTCACCGTCAAAGCCATTCGTACCCTTCAGGAGGCGGACGTAGTGTGTGCTCCAACCGGGAATTCAGCCGGACACAGCCTTGCTCTTAGCATCATAAGGCCGATACTAGAGGGCAGGCAATCAGCTCCTGAAGTCATCACGCTCGCCTTTCCCATGGTCAGAGACAAAGCGGAACTTGAGAGAGCATGGACTGTAAACACAAATAGAATTGCCAAGTATGCCCAGGAAGGAAAACTGGTCGCGTTTGTTGCTGTCGGGGACCCCAGTCTTTACAGTACCTTCACGTACGTAGCAAGGGTGCTGAAGATGAAATACCCCGAGATTCCAGTCGAGATAATCCCAGGCGTCACATCCCTCTCCGCTTGTATGGCAAAGGCTCGTATACCCCTCGCATTCGGAGAAGAGACCCTTCTCATCACGCCAAGACTGAACATGAACCTGTTGAAAGAACAAAGTCGCCTAGTTGATAATATCGTCTGGATGAAAGGTGTCAAGAGACTTCCTGAGACTATCAAGATCCTGAAGAAATCTGCGAGATTCTCAGATAAATCACAGATCGTGATCGGTAAGAGATGCTCTCTCTCAAACGAAGAACTATGGAAAGGAGGGATCGAGGATGCCCTCCACTTGAAATTGGAGCAAGATTACTTCGCAACAATGATAGTCAGACGAAGACCAAGTGATGCCTAAGATGGAAAAGGTATACTTTGTCGGAGCCGGACCAGGCGAACCAGAACTCTTGACCTTGAAAGGTCTAAGGTTGCTGAAACAGGCCGACGTGATAGTTTACACTGGATCACTGATTAACCCTTCAATACTCAACTACACCAAGTCAAATGCCCAGAAGCATGATAGTGCCATATTGAATCTTGACGAGATCGTTGGATTGATTGCGCAGAGTGTTAAGCAAGGTAAACGAGTAGTCAGACTATGTGGCGGTGATCCAAGCCTCTATGGTGCAACCCAGGAACAGATCGACATACTCAGAACACAAGGAATCGAGTGTGAAGTTATTCCTGGAGTTAGCTCCTTTCTAGCAGCCGCGGCCAGCCTAAAAAGAGAGTTAACGCTGCCCGGAGTCTCCCAAACTGTAATCATCACTAGACCGGACGGTAGAACCCCTACACCAAGGAGAGAAGCCATCAAGACGTTAGCCAAGCATGGCGCTACCATGGTCATATTCCTAGGAATCCAAAAGATTAGGAAATTCTGTAAGGAACTGACAGAAGGCGGTTACCCAAGGAACACCCCTGTCGCGGTTCTCTACAAAGTGACTTGGCCTGAAGAAACCATAATCAGAGGAACAATCAACAACATAGCCAGCAAAGTAGAACAATCAAAAATCTCAAAGACCGCAATTGTCATTGTTGGCAAAATCCTCTCTGAAGGTGATTACGACCGCTCGAAGTTATACGACCCTCACTTCACACATGCTTACCGAAAAGGCGGTACAACCCAATGTTCGAAAGAGGCGTCGCAATAGTCACATTAACAAAATGGGGCGTTCCTACGTCAATGAACATCGCGAACGCCTTGGGGAAAACCCAGATCAAGTGTAAATTGTACGCGCCGAGGCAATTATGTTCAGGCAGCATGTCCCCATTCGATGGGAACCCACGCGACCAATTCGCCAAACTGTTCAATGACTTCGATGCGATAATTGCAGTGATGGCAGTCGGGATCGTAGTGAGGAGCATAGCCACCCTCATTGCCAACAAGAAAACTGATCCGGCGGTTGTTGTTGTCGACGACTTGGGCAAGTACGCGATCAGTCTTCTCTCGGGCCAAATTCGCGGAGCCAACAGACTCGCCAAGATTGTTGCCAAAGAGATCGGCGCCATACCGGTCGTAACTACGGCCACAGAACTCCTTGGAAAGAAATCTGTTGAAGAGATCGCCGAGGAACACAATCTAAACTTAGTAAATTTTGAATCCCTAACTCTGGTAAACTCCGCGATAGTAAACGAGCGCAGAATTCTAGTCGCCGCGATTGGTGGGGTAGCTTGCCCGAAGATAGAAAACGCCGACCCTAAATCTATCTCCAACATTGATCAACTCAAAGAGATGATGAAGAACTATGATGCGGGCATAGTCATCTCCCCAACTATTCTACCACTTGAGGGCTTAACCAAATCTGTGGCTCTCCTCATAACCAAGCTATCCACTCGATCGCCTGAGGAAAGCAGCCCTTGATTTCGAATTATGATGAAACAGAGGCTGTGCGATGAACGAAAGAATTGCAGCTAAGAAGTCTACAGCAAAAGGAAAAGTGACAGTCGTCGGTATCGGCCCGGGAAGCATAGATCATGTGACCAACAGGGCCATGGTTGAGATCTGTTCTGCGGATTCCATAGTAGGATTCGGCTTTTACATCCAACAGATTCGTAAAGTAATTCCGCCAAGCACAAGAATTTATTCTTCAGGTATGGGTCATGAAATTGATCGCGCTTCGCTTGCTTTGAAACTGGCGTCTAAGGGGAAGAAGGTGGCTGTAATTAGCGGCGGAGACCCTGGCATTTACGGAATGGCTGGCCCAATCCTTGAGACTGCAAGAAGATTAGGATTGGACGTTGATGTCGAAATTATTCCCGGAGTGACGGCGGCAACCGCAGCAGCCGCTAGTCTAGGCGCTCCCCTCATGACGGACTTCGCAGTCATAAGCCTAAGCGATTTACTAATGCCTCGAAAAAAAATCTTAGAACGCATCAAGAAGGCGGCCAAGGGAGATTTCGTGTTGGTTCTATACAACCCTCAGAGCCGAACTAGAAAAGAACCTCTCAGACTCGTCCACAGAATGCTCATGAGATATAGGAAGCCCACCACACCAGTTGGCATCGTAGCTGCCTATGCAAGGAAAGGAGAGAAAACTGTAATCACTACGTTGGATCGAATGCTAAACCATGAGATAGATATGACGAGCACAATAATTGTTGGAAACTCGTCCACAGTAACTTTCAATGGCAAGATGCAGACTCCACGAGGATATTACCCTTCAAACTGACTAGCCCCCGAAAACGTGAAAGGCTGCTCCGATTAAGGAAGTAGCTCTAGGACTTTACCTTCAGAATTATCGCAACCCCGAAAACCGCCATTGCCGCCAGGATGAGGAACATGGGATCATATGACTTGAATGTATCAACAGCGATGCCAATCATTAAACTGCTCATGAAGATTCCAACGTAACCCAGCATATCTATCAATCCTGACGCGGTTCCAACTTGTTCTTTCGGAAGCAGAACTGCAGGATAGGCGAAGTACAGCGCTCCGGAGATATTGAAAAGGGAGAGGA
>Ga0074044_10005264_pt1 | contig 10554 bp, 7 predicted proteins | sample BogForMeECP23OM1_FD_94443 | JGI IMG/M metagenome (GOLD analysis project Ga0074044, IMG submission 94443) | Bog forest soil microbial communities from Calvert Island, British Columbia, Canada - Bog Forest MetaG ECP23OM1 | ecosystem: Environmental > Terrestrial > Soil > Wetlands ...
ATCTGCGTCGCGTCCTGTCCTCGTTACGTCGACTACTACCAACACACCCGCACTCATCTTTCGCTCGACAAAGATTGTCCGGATCCGCGCCCGATCCAGCCGCGCAGGGTCGGGGGAGTCGTCGCCATCCCAAAAGTCGGCGGCTTGCATCATCGCTACGAACGTCTCGCCGCCTGATTCGTTCCAGATTCCTGCTCAGCAAATAGCTGTGCAGAAATAGCTGTGAAGCGCCGCCGTGTCAGGATCTATGTGTCGTAGAGTTTTTCGATCTCGATCAGGCTGGACCGCTTGCGTTCCGATCGCAGCCTGTCTCACCCGAGCGATTCGATGGCTATTCTCGCTACACGACTCAAGTCTGGTTCAGACGTAATTTTTGGTAGGGACGAGCAGCGATTCGTAATCGACGAACATGACATTTGCAGATGGAGAATCCGCGAATCGGCACACTATCGGAGTCGTGACGGTATCGATCAATAGGCGCGGTCAAATCGCATACCTCGGCAGTGTCGTACGCATTTCGCGATAGATTTTGCCTTTCGCGAACGCGGCGAGCCTCGACCGCAAAAATTCTCCAAGCTCTTGCCGATACTGTTTCGGGCATGGCCCTTGCACGTGATTAAGTGACTGCTTAACGCAATTAAGCATCTGCATAAGTAGCTCAGAATACCGTTGCAAGTGAGACAGCTATGAGTGTTCGCTACATCGTAGGGCTCGCGCTGGTCGGATGGTATCTGATGTTGCCGCCGATGGGCTCAGTAGAGTCGCGACGCAACCCGTCTACCGGGTTTTACGTTGCTTATTCGACGCAGCAACTGAATACGTGGGAGATAGCAGGGTCATATGCAACTGCCGCGGAGTGCGGAAAAGCAGTCGAACAAGCCAATCAACTATCCAGGCAGAATTGCCCCGATTGCTCTGCGGTTGCCTCGTGCATCGCGAGCGACGATCCGCGCCTTAAATCAAAAGACATCTGGCAGTGAAGGATTCCTGAGGACGCTTGCGTGATTAAGTGATCGCTTAATATAATTAAGCATCTACATAATGGAGAGCAGACGACGGTGCAGCAGCAGCGCGATTTGAATCGCACCCGGGAACGCATCATGGCGGCGGCGCAGAAAGAATTCGCGGCGAATGGATTTGCCGGCGCGCGGACTGACGCGATCGCCCGTCGGGCGCACGTCAATGAGCGCATGATCTTCTATTGCTTCGAATCCAAAGAGGGGCTTTACCGAGCCGTGCTCGCGAAAAAGCTGTCGGCCAAGGCAGCCTTGATTGAGTCGATGCCGGACGAAGATTTCGCCAGCAGCCTGGTGCGCGGGTTTGACGAGTGTTGTGACGATATCGACTCGCTTCGGATGTGGCAGTGGGAGGCGCTCGACAAGAGTAACCGCAAGCTGGTCGCGGAAGAGGAGCGGCGAACCTTCCTGCAATCCGAGGTTGCCCACTGGCGGCGAGCGAAAGCCAGCGGAATCTTACCTCCCGACGCCGACGAAGAAATGTTGCTGCTCGTCAGCTCGGCCTTGCGTGTGTTTCCTCTGGTCTTGCCCCAGGTCGTCTCGCTGGTTACCGGGATGGACCCGCTCGATCCCGAGTTTCGGCAGAGATGGACTGCCTGCCTTGCATGCATCGGGCGGCAGCTCTTCGCTCCGGATGATAAGAGCGGCGACGCGCTCGATCACGAGAAGGCAGACAACTCGGCCGGAAAGGCTAAGAGGCAAATCAAAAACGCGCCAGCAGCCTGACGCAACGACGACCTTAGCATCAGAACCTCACGGCGATAAGTGATCACAGGTAGTTGGATGAATCACGTTCAGATGCGGCGATTACGATTGGCAGGGGCACTCGCGGTACTGGTAGTAGCTGTCCTTCCGGGGTGCAAACAGGCGGTTGCACCGCAGGCGCCTCCGCCGGCGACGGTCACGGTCAGCCAACCGGTTCAGCGTGATGTGGTCCGTTGGGATCAATACAGCGGATATCTCTCGTCCCCTACAACGGCCACTGTTAGCGCACGGGTCAGTGGACTTATCGAAGAGGCCCCTTTCCAGGAGGGTGCAATAGTCCACGCCGGCGACTTGCTGTTCAAGATTGACCCGCGTCCGTTCCAGGCTGATCTCGACAACAAGAAAGCTGCGGTGGCCCAGGCCAGGGCGACTGCGGTCAAAGCCAAGGCTGACTTCGGCCGTTCCACCGAGCTCCTCAAGGCTCAGGTGATTGCACCGTCGGATTTCGACGCCACCAAAGCCTCGTACGGTGAAGCTGCCGCATCGTTGAATGCGGCCGAGGCAGCGCTCGAGACCTCGCGCCTCAATCTGGAATGGACCGAAGTGAGGGCTCCCATTAGCGGTCGGGTGAGCCGAATGAACGTTACGGTCGGCAACCTGGTTAACGGTGGATCCGGCCAGGCTACGACGCTTACGACTATCGTCTCGATCGATCCGCTCTATTGTTACATCAACGTTCCCGAAAGCGCGGCCCTGCTTTACCAGGAGCAGGCACTGAAGGAGAGGAAGGGCAACGTCGCAGGAGCGAACATTGCCTGTTCTCTGCAACTGGAAAATGAGACGAATTTTCCGCATCAGGGCGTGATCGACTTCGTTGATAATCAGGTAGACGTGAATACCGGAACGCAGCAGATCCGCTGCGTGATCGGCAACCCGACGACGATACTGACGCCGGGACTCTTCGCCCTCACGCGGATCCCAGCCAGCGGACGTTACCAGGCGATCCTGATTCCGGATGCAGCGGTGAACGCCGACCAAGACGAGCGCTACCTTCTCATCGTCGGAGCCAACGACGTAGTGCAGCAGCGTCCGGTCAAATTGGGCGCGCTGTTCGGCATTCTGCGATCGATCACTGACGGCCTGAAGCCGGGTGATAGAGTGATCGTCAACGGAATGCAGTTTGCGCAGTCCGGCGCGAAAGTCATCCCGCACGAGGTGCCGGTTCCTACCCAATCGCTGGACGCACTGGACAGTATCGCGGCCGGGCCGCCGATGGCGCAGACGATTCCCGAGATGCGAACGGCAGCTCAGTCAGATTTGCGACCTTCCTCCAAGGTGCGCCAATGAAGATCGCGCACTTCTTTATTGACCGTCCGGTCTTCGCGATAGTCCTGTCGCTAGTCGCGATCATCGCCGGTTCGATCGCGGTGTTCACGCTGCCAATCGCCCAATATCCGCAGATCGCGCCGCCGACCGTCACCGTCAGCGCTACCTACCCCGGCGCCAATGCGGAAACTGTCGCGAAGACAGTAGCTACGCCGCTCGAAGAACAGATCAACGGCGTCGAGAACATGCTCTACATGTCCAGCCAGTCGACCAACACCGGGAACCTGAACCTGACGGTGACGTTCAAGGTCGGTACCAACCTCGACGTGGCCCAGGTGCAGGTGCAGAACCGGGTCGCTATCGCCCAGCCGCAGCTTCCGCCAGAAGTGCAGCAGGAGGGGATCATCGTCAAGAAGGCTTCGCCGGACATAACCCTCGCGATCGCTTTCTTCTCGCCCGACGCGTCGCACGACGCGTTGTTCCTCAGCAACTACGTGACCCTGCAGGTGAAGGATCAGATCGCCCGGCTGCCGGGCGTCGGCGACATCAATCTGTTCGGCGTGCGCGATTATTCGATGCGGCTGTGGCTCAATCCAGACGAGATGGCGGCGCGAAACATGACCGCGGGTGACGTCGTCAATGCGGTCAGAGAGCAAAACATCCAGGTGGCTGCAGGAGTCGTCGGCGGGCCGCCGCTCCCCAAGCAGAGCTCCGCTTTCCAGTACACGTTGAACGCGCAGGGCCGGCTCACCGATCCATCAGAGTTCGGCGACATTGTCGTCAAGGTGGGCGCCGACGGCCGCATCACGCGCTTGAAGGAGATCGGCCGCGTCGAGCTGGGCGCCGCTGACTACGGCACCACTGTTGACTACGACGGGCACCCTTCGGTCGCGTTGGCCGTTTTCCAGCTACCGGGCACCAATGCGATCGACACTGCCAACGTCATCTACGCCAAGATGAAGGAGCTCAAGAAGCACTTTCCTCCAGGTGTGGATTACGCCGTCGCACATGACACCACGCCCTTTGTTCGCGAAAGCATCAAGGACCTGATCCATACGCTGCTTATAGCCATCAGCCTCGTGGCCCTGGTCGTGCTTGTGTTTCTGCAGAGCTGGCGGGCTTCGCTGGTGCCGATTCTGGCGATCCCGGTTTCGTTGGTCGGCACGTTTGCAGCCATGTGGCTGGTTGGATTCTCGCTGAACATGCTGACGCTGTTCGGGCTGGTGCTCGCAATTGGAATCGTAGTGGACGACGCGATCGTCGTGGTCGAGAACGTGCAGCGTTGGCTCGACGAGGGAGCTAGCCCGCACGATGCGGCCTTCAAGGCGATGGACGAGGTTACTCCCGCCGTCATCGCGATCGCTTTCGGCCTCTCTGCCGTATTTATTCCGGTCGCCTTCATTCCGGGTATCACCGGGCGGTTCTATCAGCAGTTCGCGCTGACGATCGCGTTCTCGACTCTGCTCTCGGCTTTCATCTCGCTGACTCTCAGTCCTGCCCTGTCGGCTCAGCTGCTGAGACCCCACGGCGCCAAACAGGACTGGCTTACGAAGGGGCTCGACCTCGCGCTTGGCTGGTTTTTCCGGCTGTTCAACAAGGGCTTCGAGCTGACAAACCGGTGGTACATCAAGTCGCTGCACTACGTAGTCCGTTATGGAGTCATCACTCTGATCGTTTACGTGGGATTGGTTTATCTGGCTTACGGCATGTTCAGAATCGTGCCTACCGGTTTCATCCCGACGCAGGACCAGGGCTATCTCATCGCGAACGTTCAGATGCCGGACGCGTCGTCGATCGACCGGACCGACGGAGTGATGACGCAACTGGCTAACCTGGCGTTTAAGACCAAAGGGATTCGGGACGCGTTCGCGGTTTCCGGTTTCTCCATCCTGACTGGCGCCAACTCATCCGCAGCCGGGCTGTTGTTCGTACACTTGACGCCGTTCGCTGAACGCGCCGGCAATTCCGATCTGACCGCTGACGCGATCGCAAAGCGGCTCAGGCAACAATTCAGCAAGGTGGAGGGAGGACAGGCCGTAGTGCTGATGCCGCCGGCAGTCAGTGGGATTGGAAACGCAGGCGGTTTCACGATGCAGGTTGAGGACCGTTACGGCACTGCGACGCCGCAGCAGCTTCAGGCAGCGGCTCAACATGTAATCGACGCGGCCCACAGTCGGCCCGAGCTGAGCAGATTGTTCTCCACCTTCCGCGCCAGCGTCCCGCAGATTTACGTCAACGTCGATCGCGTCAAGGCCAAGCAGCAGAACGTCGCGGTCACGGACGTCTTCACGGCACTGCAAGTCTACCTTGGCGGGTTTTATATCAACGATTTCAACTATCTGGGGCGTACGTGGCACGTGATGGCGCAAGCCGACGCGCCATTCCGCGCCACCGTCGCACAGGTGGCCCAGCTAAAGACCCGCAATCTCGCCGGCCAGATGGTTCCATTGGGTGCGATATCCGAGCTGAAGGACATAGTAGGGCCGGACCGCTTACAGAGATACGATTTATACACCTCGGCGGACATCATCGGCGCCGCCGCACCCGGTTACAGCAGCGGCCAGGCCCTCGCCGCTATGCAGGAGGTCGCTGACGCGCAGCTTCCCAAGCAATACAACTATGAGTGGACGGATTTGGCCTTCCAGGAGAAGGCCGCCAGCGGCCTGGCGTTCCTTATTTTCCCTCTCTGCATCCTGTTCGTGTGGCTCACACACTCGGCGGAATACGAAAGCTTTGCGCTTTCGACTGCGATCATCCTGATCGTTCCGATGTGCCTACTGTGCGGCATTACCGCAGTCTGGGCCCGGCACATGGACAACAACATTTTCACTCAGATCGGTTTCGTGGTGCTGGCGGGAATGAGCGTCAAGAACGCCGTGCTGATTGTCGAGTTCGCCAAGCAGCAGCAGGAGCATAACCCTTCCATGAAGGCGGCGGATGCCGCGATCGAAGCTGCCCGCCTGCGACTGAGGCCGATCCTCATGACGAGCTTCGCGTTCATCTTCGGCGTGATTCCGCTAATCGTCGCCACGGGGGCCGGCGCCGAAATGAGGCAGGCTCTCGGCACGGTCGTGTTCTTCGGGATGATCGGCGTGACGTTCTTCGGAGTGTTCCTGACGCCGGTTTTCTACACGGCGATCCGCTACTTGACTGATCGTCAACCTGTACCGACAGAGACGCCGCTAAGGGGCGTCCCCACGTATGCCGTCAGCGAAGACAGACTGGCCGTCGGCGCGCACCGGTAGCCTGACGTTTTGATCATCGGTGCCAATCACGCATCGACGCGGCTGCGGTGCACAAGTTCGCGGCGCTGGGAGCCCGAGTCTTCGTCGCCTTCTTCAGAGAGATATCGGCTACAACCAACAATGCTGCTCTCAATACCTTTCTAAGACGATGAGTAAGCTTTGCCCGCTTAACCTAGGCGCAGCAATCAGAAGAGGTCGGGCGTTTCGAGCCCCGGCCTCTCAGATGCCAGCGTTGGCGTGGGTCCGTTATTTCTTGGTGCGTGCCGTCGACCCGTAGCGCGTGCTGAAGCATTTGCGGCATCGGCGATCACGCCGTTTGATGAAACTCGGCGATAGGTCGTCGCTACCGCAGTATCGGCATACAAGCTTCTCGGGTTTCGCTGTGTCCGGCTTTCGCTGACTTCTAGTGGACGCTTGGCGGGCTGCGGGGCGCCGTCTCTCTTAGTCACCTTCGCCGGTTTCTTCACGGTCACGTTGCGCTTGGTTCCTTCCGTCTCTGTCGATCCGCTCATCTTTGTAGCTCTCCTAAGCCGTATCGGCTCGTGTGGACATTTGCTCTGTTCTGCAGACGAAGCCTGTGTGTGGCGAATTTGTAATTCTGGCAGAAGATCGTGCGATAGCGCAGACTTGCGAAGCAGCTGTGTCTAACTACAAATTGCGAATGCGCCCAGGAGCCTGGAGTTTTTGAATTCGCGGACGCAATATCGCCGGTATGCTTATTCTCGTGCGATCGATCGTTTCTCGGCTTGTATGCCGATTCCGCAATCGGGCGGTGGTGGAACTAGAGAACCTCATCAAGAACCCGAAGATTCGCAAGCCATCGATGAAAGCGAAACAATGGATCGTGATCTGAGGAAAGGTACTGCGGCGGGGTCTGCTCCGCGATCGCGTGATTGAACATCCGGCAGATGGCGGGACCGTCGAGATTCGCCGACGCGACGCCAAAAGCCGATGATGCGGCGGGTGAAGACGTCCATCACGACCAGAATCCAATAACTTTTGAGCAGAATCGATTCGCACCGAAAGAGGTCGACGCTGCACAAGCTGTCCTTGGCGTGCCCGATGACGGTGAGCCACGAAGGACCATCACCGCGTGGCACAGGTCTGTAGTGCCGGTTGAGTATGCGTCGGACGACATCTTGATTGATCTCGACAGCGAAAGCTCTCGATATTTGCTCGGCAATCTTGCGGCAGCCGAAGCGGAGGTTTCGCCGCTTCATCTCGATAACCGCGCCGATGAGTTCTCTGGACAGATCTTTGGGTCCGGGGCGCCGTCGCTTTCTCGGCCTGTAGAGCAGGCTGTACTTGCGCTTCACCAGGGCGCGGTGAAAGCTCAGAAAAGTGGAAGGCTTCAGTATCACAGCCATCTTGCTGATCCGCTTGGGTGATACCAAAAGTGCGCAAACTCCTAGCACCAGCCGATCCCAGGAGGTCAGATTCAGCGAACGCCGTGCACGCTTCATGATGAGCAGCTGCTGTTTGACTGCCAGTGATTCTGCTGCCACTGCGCCAAAGACCGCTCGGTCTGGCTAGCTTCGCCAGGGTCACCAGCAAATGGGCGAACAAGCTGAATAGGTCCGGCATCAATGCGAACCTTAACAATAGGTGAACGATTCACAAGATTGCGCTACCGAAGTGTTCTCTGCCAAATTTAGCAATCCGCCAGAGACAGGCAGCGAAGAAATAACAGCACTGCTCCTATGAATCAAAACCGCCCATCAGCGATTGCAGCGAGTCGATTAGCATCTCGCAGCGATGATATACTGATTGTGTACCGCTATGCTCCGCGAGGGATCGCCGCGGGGAAGGCTGGATGACATAACGCCCTAAATGGCTGATGACCGTCATTCTGGACGAGATACTGGAGTTTTATGAATACCAGGCGCATCGAGACTTCAGTGAAAAGCTGGAAGGATCGCCACTAACTCAGGTACGCTTCCGGAGGATCGTCGAAAAACACAAGGGCGGAATCTCGGTGGTAACTGTCGTCCGCGCCGTCGCGGCTGACGGCGGCGAACTGATGAATTGAAGTCTCAGTCATGGGGACCAGAGAAGTCAAAATGTATTCGGACTACAAAAGTCCGTTCGCCTACCTGGCGTTCGAACCCGGACTCGAGTTGGTGAAGCGCTACGACGTTCGAGTGCGCTGGATACCCTTCCAACTGCGCGTAAAAGACAAGGGTGAGCGCAGCCTCTACTCGGAGTACAAGACCAGGTACTCATACCTCGACGCACGGCGCTGGGCGAAGTCACGAGGCTTGGTGATCCGTAGTCAACTCAAGGTCTATGACACGCGTATCGCGCTGATCGGTGGACTGTTCGCACAGAAGCATCACCGGTTGCTGCCTTTCAACCTCAAGGTCTATGAACTCTTCTGGAAACGCGAGTTGCTGCCGGACGATTCGGATCAGATCGCGGCGGTAGTCTCTGAGGTGGGACTCTCAGCCGACAAATACCGTGGCTATCTCACGGGCGAGGGCGCAGCCGATTATGAACGTGCACAGGAAGAGGCTGCCGCCGACCACATCTTCGGGGTGCCGATTTTCGTGTTCGAAAATGAGCCGTTTTGGGGCCACGACCGCCTCCCAGTGCTCGAAGAACGGTTGGTAGAAGCTGGCCTTCAGCTCTGATTGGACCGAGGGCAGCCGCTCCGCCAGCGGCTGGGTCGGTTGCGGCAGCCGGTCTCACTTAGGCGGATCAATTCGATAGCAATTTCTCGCAGCCGCTCGTATTCCGGTTCAGATATAATTTTTAGTAGTGACAGGTGCAAAATACTATCGAGCATCGTCACCGGTGAGCACGCCGTCGCCGGCGAGGCAGTGTCCCGACTGCCGAAGGTGAGAATTCGAGGTGAGGATCATCGAACCGTGTGTGTGGCGAACTGCTGATTCTCGGGAAATCAGTAATTCGCCACACACAGGATAACTACATTAGAAAGGAGGCAACCAGGCCCCCTTGCTTCGCCTAGATTGCGATTCTGAACTGCCACTGACATTATCTATCCGGCGATCTACTTAGCGGCTCACACAACCAGGACAGTTGGCGCCATCGGCGTCCAGACAAAGGAGCACTCCTTGGATCTTCAAAAAGTCGTGTCGGATCTAACAGCAGAGAAGGATAGGCTCGTCAGGGCGATAGAAGCACTCCTCGAATCGCCCTCAAAACGCGGTCCAAAGAAGAGTGTGAAGCGCTCGCAAGCAACGGGTAGGCGTCGCGGCGGAATCACGCCGGAAGGTAGAAGGCGGTTGTCGCTCGCAATGAAGAAGCGCTGGGCAGAGCGCAAGAAGAAACGCTCCTAGCGCAAGTACGGCGATCAATTGGTCTACGGCACCTCGGTTGAGGTGCCTCAGCGCAGAGCGATGGAACGTCTCCGTCGTTGAATCCGGCGGGGCCGGATGCGACTCAAGCAATGCGAGACTCAGTTCCGGCTGGAAGTGCCGCCGCCCGGATCCTTCGCGTTGCGTTCCAGGCACCAACGGTCGATAACCTCGGCGTTGAAACGCCAATCGGACCCGATCCGAAAGGCCGGCAACTCACCGCGATGAAGCAGCTTGTAGACCGTCGATGGATGCACACGCAGATACTCGGACAAATCCTTGACCGTCATTACGCGCGGCAACCTGTGTGTGGCGAATTACTAATTTTCCCCAGAATCAGAAATTCGCCACACACACGATTTTACTCGGTTTCACAAGCTGGTACTCTCAGCCGACCATGCCGATTCGCGATGCGGACGCAATTCATTGCCGCGTCCTTGCGGTTACCTTCCGCTCGCCTTCCGGCCATCTTTTCAATGCGAGAGCCCGCCACATCAAGCGAGGCGCGCGCCCAAGTTCACATTTTTGCTCGATTCAAGTTGTTTACTTTCCTTTGGATCGCGTTTTTTCGAAGGCACGAATGTCCTTGCTTCTGCGTCTATATGGACACGGTAACCTGGCAGTCGAGGCCTACGTTCAGCAGCTCAAGAATTCCGTTAACATAGATATGCGCCGAGGTGGCCTGAGCGAATTCAAAGTGGACGATCCCATTATCATCCGTATAGGCGGTCAGATTATTTTGGGAAATCTTGTTCTTAGTACTTTGAATTAGAATCGTCACCAGCGCGCGAGAAACTGGGCTATTGCCCTCGTCTACCACGCGAATATCCAGATGCGGCAAGTGCTTTAGCTCGCGTCTCGTGTGGTGTCAGTCTCGTTAGTCGCAGCAGTCGAACAGAGTGTGCGCTGAGAAAAGTGTAAAATCGACTGAGACTTTTGATTGCG
>Ga0074044_10005266_pt1 | contig 10553 bp, 15 predicted proteins | sample BogForMeECP23OM1_FD_94443 | JGI IMG/M metagenome (GOLD analysis project Ga0074044, IMG submission 94443) | Bog forest soil microbial communities from Calvert Island, British Columbia, Canada - Bog Forest MetaG ECP23OM1 | ecosystem: Environmental > Terrestrial > Soil > Wetlands ...
TCTTGCTGAATGCGCCGGATTTCAAGCACACAGTTCTCGAGCGTCGCGGCCATTTTTTGGTGCATCTCCTGGGGATCGCTGCCTTCCACGAAGTAAGGCGTCCAGCCGTAGCCCACAAACAGGGATTCCAACTCGTCGTGCGAGATGCGGGAAAGCACGGTGGGATTGTTGATTTTATAGCCGTTAAGTTGCAGGATCGGCAGCACCGCGCCGTCCCGGATCGGGTTCAGGAACTTGTCGGAATGCCACGCGGCGGCCAGTGGACCGGTTTCGGATTCTCCATCTCCAACCACGACGGCCACCAGCAGGTCGGGATTGTCGTACGCGGCGCCGAAGGCATGAGAGACGCTATAGCCCAACTCGCCGCCCTCGTGTATCGAACCGGGTGTTTCCGGTGTGCAGTGACTGCCAATTCCCCCGGGAAAGGAAAACTCCTTGAAGAACTCGCGCATTCCTACCTCATCCTCGCCCTTATTGGGGTAAACCTCCGAATAGGTACCCTCGAGGTAGGCCGGGGCCAGCACGCCGGGCGCGCCGTGCCCCGGCCCGGCCATGAAGATCGTGTTTAGATCATACTTTTTGATCAGCCGGTTGAGATGGATGTAAATAAAGCTTAAACCCGGACTGGTACCCCAGTGCCCGAGCAGCCGCTGCTTGATATGATCCAGTTTTAGCGGTTCGCGCAGCAGCGGATTGGCGCGCAGATAAATCATCCCCGCCGCCAGGTAATTGCACGCCCGCCAGTAGGCGTCAATCTTGCTGAGTTCATCCTTGGACAATGCGGGTGACGGCGCCAGGCTTGTTTTGTCGCGCCGAGTTCCTTTTCGATCGTCTATTACAATTGCGGTTTCTCTCGTATTCATGCTTTCTCTCTTACTGTTCGGATCATCGACCCGGACCGGTTGTTTTGGTGTTAAACGGTTTTACTCGTTGCTGTTAAATGTCTCTGGGGGATATTTTCGGTTCCTCCTTCGGAACGAATCAGTCGCGTGGTCTCGCGCAGAATCGTCAAATCCTCCCTCGTTGAAATCACCAGGATGCGCCCGTGAGAGGCACAACCGGAGATGTCTGCATCGGGCTTGCAGTGCGCGTTGGCGATCGTATCGAGTTCCAACCCCAGATGGCCAAGGTTTTCGCAGACGAGCTCCCGGACCTGCGCGGAATTCTCGCCGACGCCAGCCGTGAAGACCAATCCATCAACCCCACCCAGCGTTGCGGCCATCGCGCCGACAGTTTGCACTAGCCGGTGGATATAGACTTCCAAGGCCAGGCGAGCGTCAGGATTGTTCGGGGCCTTTTTCAGGATTTGGCGCATGTCAGAAGAAAACCCGGAGAGGCCAAGCAGGCCGGACTCGTAGTTCAACGCGTGATCAAGTTGTTCCACAGTCAGCCCCTTGCGTCGCAAGAGGTAGAGCAGCACGCCCGGGTCCAGGCTGCCACTGCGCGTCCCCATGACGACTCCCTCAAGCGGGGTGAAGCCCATGGACGTATCTACGCAAGTGCCGTTGCGGACGGCTGACACGGATGCGCCATTGCCCAAATGAGCAATGACGAGCTTGGAACCGCTCCGACCCAACATCTCAGCCGCCCGCCTGGCGCAGTAGGCGTGGCTTAACCCATGAAATCCGTACCGATGAATTCCCCACGCTGTCGTCCAGGCCCGCGGGAGGGCGTAGGTTTGCGCTGCCGCAGGCAGAGTGGTGTGGAAAGCGGTGTCGAATACGCCGACCTGCGGGACCCAAGGCAGAGCTTGCTCGATGGCCTGAATGCCCCGCAGGCTGGCCGGGTTGTGCAGCGGCGCCAGTTCGCTCAGTTCGCTGATGGCGCTCTTGACCTCGGGCGTAATCCTTACCGCCTCGGTGAACCTCCTGCCTCCGTGAACCACGCGGTGCCCGACTGCGTCAATGTCTTCGATGCCATCCAAACCGGCTGAGGGTCCGGCCTGCAGATCGGCCAGGATGCGCCCAAGGGCTTCGCCGTGCTGGCGCAGATGCAGTTCCTCCCGAATCTCGGGCTGGCCCGCGCGCCGGAAAACTAGTCGCGTCGGCCGGGCCGTCCAATCGATGCTGCCTTCGGCCAGGAGCCGCTCCTGCTCGGCCTCAAAGAGGCTGAACTTGAGGCTGCTGGACCCGGAGTTGCAAACGAGGATCTTCATGGATCCTTTTCAGGAAGCGCCGTCATCCCACTTTGCAGTGAAGATGAAGGCGTAACCGGCCAAAAACCAAAGCAGTATGAGCATCTATTCCTCCAGAGTTTATGAGATGCCTCTCTTGAACAATGCGAGCCCCTCTAACGGAAAGAGCCACGAACGCTTGCGCTGCTTGGCTTTTGGGGCTCCGCGTCTGGCAAAATGCGCCAGGCGAATGTCGTGGACGATGAAATCACAGCGCTCATCAATGGCACTGGCAATCCGTATCAACTTTTGTACGTCGCGCCGCGGAATTTCCACGCCGAGGATCGTCAGATCGCCCTCCCCGATATGTCCCTTGACTTCAGCTACGCGGTAGTCCCCCGTGCGCAAGACGTCGGCCAACTCCGGTCCTTTGGACGTGAGGAGAAGCACCATTTGGTTGCCAAAGGCCAGGCGTTGCTCGATGACCATCCCCAGGTAAGTCCCTGCCGCGAACCCCAGCCCGTAGGCGACAGCATACACGGGCTGATTCATGTTCAGCAGGACCTTGGCGACGGCGCAGATATAGACAACCGCCTCGAAGAACCCGAGAACTGCGGCGAACGAGCGCCGGCCTTGGATGACCGAAACCGTGCGGATAGTGTCCAGGGACACATCTGTGATCCGGGCCAGGACGATCAGCCAGAACGTTACGAATACGGTAATGTTCATTCAGCAAACGAGGATTCTCATTTTCCGAAGAACCAGGTCAGGCCGATCCACCCGATGACGTCGTTCAAACCAAGGTTCGGCTTGCTAATCCCTGCGCAGGACATGTGCATATACTTGGCTTCACCCGTCAGCGCGAGGTTGTTGCGCAAAAACCAATGCACACCTGCGCCGAGTTGCTCGTTGAACTCGAAGGTGCCGCCGAGGTCCGGATGCTCAATCCCGGTCCCCGTGACCCCGGCCCCGCCATCCAAAAACGGAATCCAGCGTGATCCAGTCGCAAAGTTGTAGCGCAAATGAGGCGTAAGTCCCAATAGCCACTCGCTAGACGGAGAGTACTGGGCGCCCCCAAATAGCTCTATTCGGTATTCGAAGTTGCCACGATACCAGTGGTCCTTACCGAGCACACGCCCCCACATGTGGCCGTACGACAGGCTGGTCAGAGCCAGGTCGTGGGCTTGGGTACTCCCGAATTTTGCCATCCCCACGCCAACGCCAGCCTCCACGCTGAACGTGTGGGTAGTGGAACGAAAGCCTTGCCCCACACCATCTTGCCAGACGCTCTCGGCAGGTCGCTGAAACTCGAGCGCAGGTTCAGAGGTGGGATTCTCCGCTGGCGGCGGTGACAGGAGTTCAGCGCTGTTCGAGCATGCCAGTGTGGCGGCCCACGCGGTTAGAAAACACGATCCGAATTTGTATGATTTAGTCATGACTTGACCTCCTCGCGATCAATCCTCTCGGACCATCGCGACTAGTAATGTTGATTGTTTTGTTTTTCGTTTGAGTGGGTTCATGGTGACTGGGGTATTCATTTATGGTTTCCTCGCTTGATTCATTTCAGTTGCGAGGCTGAAAGGAGATTTTCTCGGGCTTTCGCGCCGCTTTGGGGATAGGATTGGAAGCGGAAGCGTGCAATTGCCGGGAAGAGAGCGCGGCCGGACGATGAACCGGCCGCGCCCCGGAGGGCGAGCACATCAACCCATGTCCCTGGAGCGAGGGCGACGGCAGGAAGATCTTCGTACGATGAACAGCATCGATCGGCCCGGGCATGGTTTTGGATTGCTTCGAAACGCGATGAACATTCACCTTCCTGAAACTGACTCCAATCGGAAGAGGTCGGTGGCGCGTTACCCGCCGCACACGAACCTCGAAGCTTTCGAATGCGAACGGAGTTGTCGGCACGAATAACCGCTGTGGTTTCATTGCGGCGCGAATCAGAGTATTCATAGCACTGGATCCTTTCAGTCAAGGGCGCCTGCGATGCGCGCGGACTCTTGCTGCCGCGACAGGTGGTGCGCGGACCAGGCATCAATGGGCGTAACATCGGGGCCAGGATTGAGTGTGAACCGGACAAGGTTCTTTAGATTCAGGATCGCGGTGCCGCCCGGACGCATGCGGAAATGGACCGCGGCCGCGGAGAACAGCGTGCGCAAGCGCTGCAGCCGTTCCGCCGGCAAACCCACCTTGATTTTGGCTGCCAGAAATATTCGGGTCCCGCCGGTCATCTCCACTTCCACAAAGACCAGGGCGAATTCGCCCGTCTGTTTCGGGCTCCGCCGCCGCTCCAGCCGCGCCGGGTCGTTGAGATGGCTTCGCTCTCGGAATTCGTCCTCGGACAACTCGACCACGTCCAAAATGTCGTCGGGATGTTTCCACGGAGGGAGAGCTTCGTCGATGAGGTCAACACGATTGACTCGCGAAGCGACGAAGGTCGTCAGGGAATAATCCCCGGCAATGGTGATACTGTTGGAGGCGAACACTTTTGTGGAGTGGATGCCCTTCAATATCGAAGCTACCTGGGCCGGGCTGTCCTGAAAAAAAGTTTCGACCGAACCTGACTGAGTGTGAATTCGAATTTCCATATTGCGCATGTTCAAGTGTCCATTCCCCCCGTAATGCGACGGATAGCTCTCGACGTTCGCCAAAATTCTTGCGCCACATTCGTGATGGCCGCTTTGGCGCTTGAAACTCGATTATTGTTCATAATGTTGAATGCAATTCGCAAACAAACCCCAGTTACGCAGCTAGCAGGCCAACTACCTACCACGTGCAGAAAGTGCTCAGTTTCATATGCTAATGGCTTGGAAGCGTTTCGTGGGGTGAAGCTCGAAATTTAGAAGGTTCGAAAAAGCAATCGTTATTGGGCAGCTTACGGGAGGCAGCCACGCGATAATCCCCCGCACGCAAGACCTCGGCCAACTCCGGTCCTTTGGGGGTGAGGAGAAACACCAATTGCTTGCCAAAGGCCAGCCGTTGCTCGATCAGCATTCCCAGGTAAGTCCCCGTCGCGAGCCCCCTTTAAGCTCTTGTCATTTAAGCTCTGCTGGAAGCTGGACGCTCCTGGTTTCGGTTTTCGGCTTTTCCTGCTGCATTCCGCACTCCGCACCCGCTGAGCTTTGGAATTTAGACTTCAGACTTTGGGCTTTGGACTTTAGCCTTCAGCTTTTCCCGACTTTAGCCTTCCTCCATTCCGACGGTTGGCCGATGGCCACCGTCCCAGAACCTGCACGTCCCCAGAGCCGGGCTTGCCTCGGCACGTCGCCTGCACTTAACTATCCCCACGCAGAGACGTCCAACCACACAAGACATCAGCTGGTTCCTTGATCTGAAACGAAACCAGCAGCTTGAACTAAATCCACCCTACCAACGCCGCTCAGTCTGGACCCTCAAAGACCGGCGCTTCTTCCTCGACACCATTTTCAAGGGCTAACGGCTGACCAAGCGTATCTGCCCTCTCCGACCGGCGAGGAACTCCCAATTCCGTCCTCGTTAAGGATAAGTCTGTAGGTGCCGAAAGTCCTGTCATAAGAGGATTCCTTGAACATCCTCTCAGCCGTCCGCATGAGATGCCAGGTGTGGTACCGCGGATAGAACAATGCCCAAATCAGGCCCCAGCCGAGGACAAGTATTGCGGCAGTCTTGTCAGCAGAGTTTTGGCAAAGGATGAGAATGCCAAGAAGCCCCATCAGCACAGGAACACTGAGGTGTCCCAACAGCCGTGCCCTCCGAACCGTTGGCGAGTGGCGGTAATACTGTGAAGCCAGCGCCAGGGCGTCCTGTTTGCTTACAGTGAAAGAAGCCGAGGTCATGAGCCTTTGACAGCACGTTGACGTTCAGCGATGCGCCGCCAGCGACTCCGACTTGAAGCCGAGGGCCAATCGGCAGATTCGCTGGAGCAAAGGTTAAGCGGTATGGAGCACCTTCCGATGGGTGTAAAACAGCTTTGATTCATCGGTCAATCTATAAACCTCGCGGAAGAGATCTTTCGCGAGCTTTGTGAGTATGAGTCTGTCAGATGGCATCGGAAAACTGCGGACGAGGAACTGCTGCTCGGGCATTATCGGGCTGAGCTGAGTCGATTGGAGCCCGTGACGTGCGAAGAAACCCCCCGCTGCGGCCTCTCGTGGTGCAGCCTTCTCCATAAGCACGTATGCCTGCACTGCTTTACGACGCATCCGAGCGATATGGAAGGTGAGCCGCTTATCCGGCGGACTAACCACTAGTGTGAACCACAAGGCCCGAGACCGGAATGCCCACTGGACATATTTTCCAATTTCGAAGAGCCTGCCACTAACCGAGCCGCCGCTCGACCGCAAGCGACTCAGGTCGAGGAGCGGCTGAGGTCCTTGGCGCTCCAAAACGTCGCTCAGATCTTTGCACCCTGGGGGCAACGTAAGGCCGCGTTTCCTGTAATTGACGAACTGTGACATGCGTCCGATGTGGCTTAACGACGCTGCGCCTGAGCCGCGCGGCAAGTGACGTATGACAAGAGAGAAGGCGCAAACCGCATCGGCTCCAGACGCTTGTTCGGCGCGGGGATCATTTGCTAAGGGTGGACTTGAGCAACTGCTCAGGAACGAAATCTAGGAGCCGGAACTGATGAACGATGGTTCCGGGCTCCGGAACCGCATCATCGCCGGCGCCCTTCAAGGCGCTATCGCTTAGGTCAAACTTGGACTCGGCTATATCCTCAGCGGAAATGGAGAAGTAAAAGGTGTTGTCGTGCTTCTTCCCAAACGATGGGGTGTCGCTTGTGGCAATGAGCTTGCCTTGGTGGTAAACTTCAAGATGGGCGACGTGATACATCCGTGTCGCGACATCGTGCTTGATGGTGAAGTCGATGAGGCCCGTCTTGCCCTTTGCCACCTTTATAGACCACTCCTTGGGGTGCTCGCGCACATAAGCGAAAGTCACTTGTTGATTGATTGTCAGGGCCAAAGCTGTCGAGGCGAGTGTCGCCGCGATGAAGCAGCCCAGAACAAGCAATTGTCTTTTCATATACAAGTACGACACTTCAACCAGAGGTTTCTTAGAATCTTCCGAGATATTCAGCCGCCGAACGCGAAAGGTCAGGCACGCGAGCTTGCGAGCGCTGCCTGCACCGCTTGGTTGGCCATTCGCTTACACGATCTGCTTTCCTGCTTCCGCTCCCACGGACTGGTCGTAAACGGTTTCCACCGTGACTTGGACAACGTACTGGAGCGGGGGCAATTTCTGTGGCGCCTTCTTCAGTTCTTCCGCCATCCTCTCGAACAGCGGGCCTGACTCCAGCAGTTCCGCGGAACCTTTGATCTGGTAGCCCTTGTACTTCGTCATATCCGCGACCGTGACCGCGACTTTGGGATTGGCCTGGAGGTTTTCGCGCGTCTTCTTCGAAAACAGATCGGCAAAGACAATATGCTCATCGTCAATTATCTTAACCGACCCCTTGGGTGTCGTGTTGGGCATGCCATCGGATGCGGCTGTCGCCACCCACGCCATTTTGCCTTTCAGGAAGTCTTGCACTTCTTTTGGTATTTTCGCCATATGGTTCTTCTTTCTTCTTGTTGTTGCGTTACTTTCTGGTTCTGGTTTCCATCAACTGTTTCAAAAGTGTCGTCGGTACCCGTGGCCAACGTACAAGCAGTGTATCCGCCGTGCCCGGATGCCGGGGAGCAGCGAAGGTTCGTGAGAGGTTGGGGGGGCATGGCGGATACACTGCTGTTGAACTGAACTGCTGAGCCAGTGATGGCCGGCGAACCAAAAACCTAAAGCTCCCCCTTAAACCCCCTGTAAACAAGGGTAAAGTATCACAACTCTCTGGATCGCGCAACCGAACGTGTAAGTCCTCACTTGCGCCATCGCCCGAGGCTGAGCCTTCATCTACCGGGAGTATTCCACAAAACCCAGACATGTCCATAAGTCTCCGCGAAGCGGTTTAGTTCAACGAAAAGCTGACCGATGGCGAGGAGCGCGCCACGGATGCTCGACTTGGAACATGCGGCTGACCGCGCTCCTCGCCATTCGGTCAAGCGTCTGGTTCGGCCTTCTTGTTGTCATATCACGATGAAGACCGCACAACACATGGCCAAGGCTGTGAAGGCCGTGGCTACAATTGCCGCGGTTCGGGACTCCGTGCGCCAAGACCAGATGCACCAGATCAGAGCCGCAACCGCCAAGGCTCTGTATCCGATATCAAGCTGGTCTCGTATAGGGCCGACCTGCGACAGCACGCGGTGGAAGATGTCATCGCTATCCTTCGAGAACCGGGACGGCACCCAATGCGCCTGGCCACACACGCGGAACACGAACAACGAGAAGCAAGCGAATACGACGCTCGCGATGGCGCGTCCAGGGACCGGTCTTTTCGTGGGGGAGTCGCTCATGGCGTGCTAGTTGGCCGAACGACCCGGCTCAGGCAGGCCGGGCCAACGGTGCCCGATTGTCAACGGGGACGCGATCCCGGCCTTGCCTGGAGCCGGATGGTTGGGCCTTCGTGTCTTCATACTCATCCCATCCCCGACGCCAGGATAAATACAACCAGGATGGCCCAGCCGACAATCTCGAAAGCCCAGCGCTTCCACATGCCGACGAGAATGCAAGCCAGCGAGAACAAAGCAAGCCCGACCGATGGGAGACACTCACGAACGCCCCAAACGACGTGCCGCACGGGAGGCGCAGCGGAATGATCAACGACTATCCTGCCCGCGCTCGGGACTGCTATGGCGACCAGCAGGGCTGCAAGAATGAACGCGAGAACCCCGCGTGTCCACCACCACCAACTACGGTTTGAGTCTTGCATGGGTATGCGAGTCGGCCCAACGACCAGGATGAGCCATGAGGAGGAGCGCGTCAACGGCGCCCGAATGCGGAACAAGCCTGAACGCGCTCCTCCTCATTGGCTCAATCCGTTTGGTTGGGCGGGGTGACCATGTCTCTTTCGGTAGAAGTCCAGGAACAAGAATCCAAAAGTGAACACAATGAACCAGAGCAGTCCTTGGACCAGGAATACCGTCCACATACCGCATCTGCCTTGCAGTAATATTTCGGCCTGGTAATGAAGCAAGAAGCCAAGCGAACGCGCCGTATCCCAATCGTGCGGGTCAGCCACCGCGAGGAGGACTGCTCCCACGCCCTCAATGACAGCGCTGGCAATCAAAGCTCGAATAAGAACGTTCATGATGCCGCCCAACGCTGCGCCTGAGCCGCGCGGCCACAGGCGTAGGAATAAACAAAAAGCGCCAACCGCGTCGGCTCCAGGCGCTTGTTAGCGCACCCGTCAATAAATCTCATAAATCCTGTCCGTCACCAGACGGTAGCTCGTGTAAGCATTTCCGGGAGCACCGCCGCCACTTGGACTCGGCCTGTAAGTCTCCGCTCCTGCGCCAGATACAACCTGCAAGCCAAAATATGGAATGCCGCGCCCGCCTGTCGAAGCGAGGCCGAAAATCTTGATGCGCACCACCGCAACCTGGGGCTTATCCTTGAAATCCCGCAACACCCTCGGGGAGTCGAAACGCACCTCCTGCGGCTTCAGTGCCGCCAGTGCTGACGGCAACGTCTTCGGGCCGCCCGTGTACCAGAAAAAGGTGCTCTCCCGGTACTGCTCTGCTAGCGCATCGCAATCCTTTTGAATCGCGGCCCAACCGCCCACGGACCGGACTCTCTCCAAAACCTGCTGACGCTGTCCTCGCCGTTCGACAGAGGCCGATGGGCCCCTGAAGGATGGCAGAGCGGGCAGGAAAAGGAGGATGGCGGTGGCGAGGACCGCTAGGACCGCAACGGCCACCATCGTGCGCTGTGCTTTGCCTAACATGGCACCATGTGCGTTCATGTCCATGCTAACGCCGCGGGTGAGCCACAGCCGCGAAAACCAAGGACGTGACTATGCACGACGAACACTCAAAGACCACCGATCCGGCTGTTGGCTCGACCCGCTTGTTGAACTAAGCCGCTGCGCGGCGAGCCTGGGTCTACGGATAGGTCCTGGGCAGCAGCGCAGCGCGGCTTCATGGGCTGACTCTACTACTATTATGGTGCATGAAAAACACCAATCATTCACTCACCAACAACGCCCACATTCAAACCCAAAACCCCGGCCCGTGGACCCCGCAGTCCCTCGCCAGCATTCGGACCACGGCGCGGGACTACGCCAACCCAGTTGACTACCAGCACCCGTACCCCTCCCTGGCCCGGTTTGCCGAGCACCTGGCGCTGAGCTACGACGCCAATCGCACCCGCCACTCCTACTACCGCCAACTCCGGCTCATTCACCAACACCTCGGCTGCGATCCCGCCACGATCACCGAGTCCCAGTTGCGCGACTACTTTCTCGGGTCTTCACGGAGTCGAGTGGGTGAATTTGGGGAGCGGAGGGCAGTTTCAGGCCCTATTTGACGGGCGGAAATGAGGGTTTGATGGTGCTCAAAATCCGTTACGGTTGGTGAATGTCAAA
>Ga0074044_10005267_pt1 | contig 10553 bp, 10 predicted proteins | sample BogForMeECP23OM1_FD_94443 | JGI IMG/M metagenome (GOLD analysis project Ga0074044, IMG submission 94443) | Bog forest soil microbial communities from Calvert Island, British Columbia, Canada - Bog Forest MetaG ECP23OM1 | ecosystem: Environmental > Terrestrial > Soil > Wetlands ...
AGGCACGGAAGGTAAACGAAGCGTCGCCGACCCGCACCGGGTCTCCATTTTTCAAGGGAGCTTCGCTAACCCGCTCGCCGCGCACAAAAGTTCCATTCTGGCTGCCCAGATCCCGCACCTGGAAACTGCCATCCCGCGTTTCGATCGCGGCATGATGACGCGAGACCGAGGAATCGGCGAGCACAATATCGTTGTCGGTTGCGCGCCCAATCCTGGTTTCCTGGTTTTGTATCGGGAAGCGATTGCCCGCCGCATCGATCAGGACCGCGGCGCCATTCGAGGCTACCGCAGGCGGCGTCACATAAGTTTGCACCGGACCAGATTCCACTCGTATCGGCGATGACGACGGCTTCACACCGCGCAAATGAAAACTCAGTTCGTACGATCCGATGCGGATACGATCGGCGTCGTGCAGTGTCGCGCTCTCGATGCGCTCGCCATTAAGGAAGGTTCCATCTGCGACTGCGAGGCCGCGCAAGACATAATCATTGCCCCGCCGCTCGACCACCGCATGCCGCGCCTGCACTGCGCTGTCGCCGAAGAGGCCGACCGGATTTTCCTCGGCGCGTCCGATCGAGGAAACTGCGCCTTCGAGGCGATATTGCCTGCCTTTGAGGCGGCCGGCATCGACGGTAAGCCAGGCGGCCTTGGTCAGCTCCTGAACCAGTCCAATCAGCAACCCGATCATCAATCCAATGAGGCTCAACCCGATCAGCCGTGAAGGTAATCCACCGCCGGTAACCCGATTGATCAGATCGAAGCTCAGCCCGCCCGCGAGACCCCCGATAAATCCCCCGGCGGCGCCCTTGATGATGTTCATCACCGGGAAACTGAATGACCCGACCATCGATCTGATCTGAGGAATGGCGGCGCCGAAAAACCCCGCGAGACCGACACCAGCCCCCAGCATGGTGCCCATCATCGTCCACGAAGTCACGCGGCCAAGGACCAGGATCGGAATCGAACCCTGATGGGCAGTGCCCCATCCGCCATAGCTCAGGATGCTGGAGAAAACGATGTTCGAGTAATAATTGGCCGGTAGCGCGAGCAGGAAGCATACGCCGAAGCCGAGGATGAAGCGGTTGCGGACGGTCCTCGAGAGTTGGAGCTTCTGCTCGTCAGAGGCGAGGATCAGCCCGCCGATCAGTCCAGACAAAATCGCCATGGTGACGTAGGACGCGATGATGTCGGCGGTGCTCATCACATCGGTCAGGTTGCGGCCATTGCTCGCGAGTTCGACCGGGAGCCATCCGATCGCGCCGCCCGCGAGACCCGCGAGGGCCTTGTAGGTCAATTCTCGATGGTTGATGGAATTGTTCATGCGTGAAATATGCCCCCCATAATAACCCGCTCCCGAAAGTCGGCCAACGCCATGCCGGGGCTGCGTCGCCGCGCCTCGGTTGCCCATTTTGCGGGAAACGGGGCATGATTCTGCTTCTCTAATTTTAAGCATGAGGCGGATGGAATGCCTGAAAAGACGCTGGTGCCCGAGGCTTTTGGCCCCTTGCAGGGGGTAAAAATTGTATCGACCGGGACGCTCATCGCGCAGCCGTTCGCGGCCGAACTGGCGGCCGAAATGGGCGCCGAAGTCATCCAGGTCGAGCGCCCGGGGAGCGGCGACGCGGGGTGGCGGACCATCGGCATCCGATTCGATGCCAAAGACGGTGGTGATCCCGTTTCGACGAACTTCATCCAGGAACGGCGCAACGTTTTTGGCGTCACGCTGGATTTTTCCAAGCCGAAAGGCAAGGAGCTGTTCCTTAAGATGATCGCGCGCGCCGACATCTGGATGGAGAGTTCCAAGCCCGGCTCGTACTCGCGATGGGGTCTCGACGACACGAGCGTGTTGAGGGTCAACCCAAAGCTCGTTATCACCCACGTCTCGGGATTTGGGCAAAACGGCGATCCCGACTGGGTCTATCGCGCTTCTTACGACATTGTGGGGCAGGCGGTCAGTGGCACCATGTTTCAGACCGGGTCCGCCGACCCGGAGCCTCCGATGCGCGCCGCGCCGTGGATCGGCGACTACATGACGGCGATGTTCACGCTATGGTCCTCGCTGGCCGGGCTGACCTATGCGCGCTCGACAGGGAAGGGACAGTCCATCGATGTCGCGCAGAATGAGGCGATTCACAAAACCCTCGGCGGCACGATGCTGGAATACTTCCGGAAAGACATCGTGCGCGAGCGGTCGGGCAATCGCGCGCAGGGCTTCCAGCCCCTGGACGCGTTCCAGGCGAAAGACGGATGGATCGTGCTGGGGGCGCTGGGCGAAGAGAAGTTCGACGCGGTTACGCGCGTGATCGGCCTCGATCCGGCCGAGGAAAAATGGAAGAACGCGCGCATCCAGATCGAAACCATCGAAGGAATCGAATGGGATGCGCTGCTGCGGGGATGGATCAACGAACACACCGCTGCCGAAGTCGTCCGCGCGATGAACGAGGTCAAGGTTCCCTGCGCGCCGATCATGTCGAGCAAGGACATCGCACAAAACCCGCACTACAAAGCGCGATCGATGCACATCGAGTGGGAGGATGAGCAGGTTGGGCGGGTGAAAGGCATCGGCATCGCGCCGAAGTTCTCGGCGACACCGGGACGAATATGGCGCGGGTCGGTCGGCGTCGGCCACGACAACCAGCGCATCTATGGCGAGGTGTTGGGCGTGCCGGCAAATGAGCTCGAGCAACTACGCCGCGACAAGATCATCTGACGCGCTCGCGAACGAACTGACTATGTACACGCCTATGGATACATAGGTATGGAGCTTGAGTTCGAATGGTCAGAGGCTAAGCGACTCAAGGTCTTGAGTGATAGAGGCTTGGATTTTGTCGACGCGCGTGATCTCTTCGATGGTCGTCCTGTTATTTCAATGCCATCGCCACGTGGAGATGAAGAACGCTGGCTGAACACTGCGGAGCTTCATGGACGACTAGTCGTCGTAGTCTGGTGTCGGCGCGCGGAGCGCATTCGGGTCATCACCATGAGGAGAGCGAGAGATGCGGAAACGCGGCGATATCGTGAGCTATACGGATAGCGAGCTCAAATCCATGCAACGGCGAGGTTTAAGCCGCACTGACTGGAAAAGAGTCGATGCGATGACGGAGGCGGAGCTCGAGGCTTCGATCGCCGCCGACCCCGACGATATCCACGAAGAGCTCGATTGGACCAAAGCCTTCATCGGGCTACCCCCGCGCAAGAAAGACATTCACATTCGTATCGATAGCGACGTGCTCGATTGGTTCAAACAGTCGGGCGAAGGCTACCAGACGCGTATGAACAATGTTTTGCGCGCGTTCTTTGAGAGTCGTCAGCACCGCGGAGCGAGCAAATCCATTTTACCGAAACGAAAGCGCATGAAGCACGCGAACTGAGAACGCCACTCTCAGTTTATCGTAGAGCTATGGAATATACCGAGCTGAAGCCTCTGATCGCCGCTGGCAGGTACTTCGAGGGACCGCGCTGGCACGATGGAAAATTGTGGTTCGTCGACAGTCTGGCGAAGAAGTTGCTGCGCGTCTCGCTTACCGGCGAATGCGAGACCGTATGCGCAATCCCCGGCATCGCAGGCGGAGTCGGGTTCCTGCCCAGTGGCGATCCCGTCATCACCTCGATGTTCGATCGCAAGCTGCTGAGTTTCATCAATGGTGTGGTCTCGACACTCTGCGACCTTTCAATCATTGCCACCGGAACCATCGACGACATGATCATCGATGGTTCCGGCCGTATCTATGTGGGTGACCTTGGCTTCGATCTCACCAAAGGGGGCAACCACGACGACGGCCGGATCATCCTGGTAACGCCCGGTGGAGAGGCACGAGTGGTTGCCCGCGCGCTGCACTTCCCCAATGGCATAGCGGTATCGGAAGCCGGGAAACGCCTGGTGGTTGCCGAGAGCGACGGCAATCGACTCGCCGCATTCGCCATTTCCGACAACGGCGAACTCGATTTGAGCAGACGCTTCGGTAGCTTCCGCGAGCCTGATGGTATCTGCCTCGATCGGGAGGCCGCGGTGTGGACCAGCCTTTTTCAGGAGGACGCGTTTGTGCGCGTCGACTCAAGGGGAAGAATGCTGGATCGGATTTCGATTCCGGGCCGCCGCGCGGTCGCATGCGCACTCGGTGGCGAGGATCGACGCACGCTCTTCTGCCTCAGCGCCGAAACCACGCACGAGGACCTCATGCGCGGTAAATCGAATGCCCGCATCGATACCGTCCGCGCGGAAATCTCCGGCGCCGGCTTCCCCTAAGGCTATCGCGGCACTTCACACAGGGTGACCATGAACTTGCCGCTCGACGCGCGCGGGATGTCGCTCATTTGTTCGAAGGCAACCTCTGCTGCTTCCCACAGACCGTCCTCGCGCAACGTCTCCCGGATATGATTTTCGCGCTCGGGAGTGAGCGCTCGATCCGCGACATAGCGCACGCAAAAGCTGACGAACGATTTCTGCACCAGTTGGAAGAATTTCAACTCCGGAAATTCTCGCAGGGTCCCCACCGCCGGCCAACCTGAAACCAAACCGCCGTCCGGCCGCCGGAACAGGTTGGCCTGGCGCCCAAGAATCCGCGAAAGCCGCGGCAGCGTGCGTCCACATGAACATTCTCCGCGCGCCGCAACCGCGTAGTCGCCGATTTCGTAGCGCACCAATGGCATCAGGAAGTTCTCCAGCGTGGTCACCAGCACTCGGCCCATCTGACCGGAAACAACCTCCCGTCCGGTATCGTCAACGACCTCGACCAACACGTGTTCGGCATTAATATGATAACTGCCCGCTGGACATTGAAACGCGATGAATGCCTCGGTCGATCCGTAGTTGTCGCTGACGTCGAAACCGAACAGCCGTCGCGCGCGCTCTCGCATCGAATCGTCTACCGCCTCGCCGCCGCATAATGCTCGCCGCAGCAATGGCAAGCGCCGCCCGGTGTCTTCCAGGACGTGCAGAATTCCATCGATACCACTGGGAAACCCATACACCGACAGCGACTGCGTTCTTTCCAGAATGTCGACCTGTTCCGTGAAAGGCGTCGCGGTGGGGAAAAACTTGACGCCGACGAAGGCGAACCATCTGATCAGCTCTCCGATGGCTTGGTAGTCGGGATCTGGCGCGGCTAGCAGTCGCTGACCGGCGAACCATGCACCGCGCTGGAGCGGGTTCCATCCGGTCATGCGTAAGTAGCGGATCCTCGCTGCGTTGCGGCCCGCCTGATGCGACGAATCGAACAAAAATTTGACCGCCGGACCGCTGGTTCCCGACGAGCGCTCACCAACGAATCGAGCATCGGGGGGATAGATGGATGCTACCGAGCGGCTGACAGCTTCAACATCGATGCGCTTCAGAATCGGAAGCTGGGTCAAGTCAACTGCTTGTGGCGCGGCACCGAAGCGGTCCGCGTAGAAGGGAATCCTTGCGGCAGCGCGGAACGTTTTTTCCAGTTGTTTCGCGCGATACGCCGCGAGCTGGTCCGGCTTCCAGTATTGCGATCTGAGGAGCGCGGCATAGCGCGGCGCAGCTTCGACCAATCTCGCAAATCCACCCACAACCGATAGGCTCCCACCAAACCTAAAGAATCCGGGTCGGCTACGCGCCCGAAGTTACCTTGCTCATGAAGGTGTCGACTGCGCGGCCAAAAGCAGATTCGTCCTCGTAACGCCCAAGGTCGAGGATGAAGTAGGTCGCGCCGGCTTCACGATCGGCATCCAGCTTCGCGCGCGCCGCCGCGGAATCCTCGAGCCTCATCCCGCGCCGCACGATGATTTCCGGTGCGGGTTTTCCCGCCGCGGTGACTTTGGCCTTGAGCGCATCGACCGCGGGTTTCATCTCGGCAGTGCGCAACATCGGATGCCATCCGTCACCGAATTTAAGCACCCGCTCTTGTGCGGCGGCGCTATTACCGCCGATCCAGATTGGCGGACGCGCTGGTCGCGGGAGGAACACAAACGCGGGAAACTTTACCAGCTTGCCCTCGTAGGGACGCGCTTCCTGGCTCTCCCACAAATGATGCAATACCGCGAGGGTTTCCGTGGTGATTGCGCCGCGCTGCTTGATGTCAGCGCCGAGCGCCTCGAATTCCGGCTTCATCCATCCCACCCCGACGCCCAGGATCACGCGATCGCCGGAGAGTTCCTGGATCGTCGCAATCTGCTTTGCGGTCAACACCGCAGGCCGATACGGAACCACCAGCACCGATACCCCGAGGCGAATGCGTTCGGTTGCGCCCGCGAGAAATGCCAGCGTCGCAAGCACGTCGAGGTAGCGGCCACCGGACCCTTCCGTTTGATCGGGTGGGATACACAAATGGTCGGATACGAACAAGGCATCGAAGCCGGTCTGCTCTGCGATGCGCGCACATTCGCGGATGGTTTTGCGGCTGGATTGCGGACCCATGTTGCGAATGGCGATTCCATACTTCATCGACGGTTCCTCGTAGAAGTTGCAGAAGTCCCCCGCGGCTCTCCCGCGCGGGTTCCTGACAGTGTAATGGATATGTCGCGGAAACGCCGCAAACAGTCCAGACGGAGGAAAGAGTGGGGCGTCCCTCGGCAAAATCTCGTAAGGCGTATAATTTCGACGCGCTGCTCGACGTCGCGGTGCGCGTGTTCCTCGAGCGTGGCTACGACGGGAGCTCGCTTGATCAAGTCGCGCGCGCCGCGGGAATTACCAAGGCCAGCATCTATTACCACGCCCGCGGCAAAGAAGAGCTCCTGCTACGAGGTGCGGGGCGCGCTTTCGATGCGCTATTCGCGGCGCTCGCAGAGCCCGCCGCCGCAACCGGTCCCGCGGTCGTGCGTTTGAAGCATGTAGTACAGCGCACCATCGAGATAACCATTACGATGACGCCGGAAGTCGCTCTGCTGCTTCGCGTGCGAGGCAACACGCGCGCCGAGCGGCGCATCCTTGAGAAGCGGCGCGAGTTCGATCGCCTAATGGCGGGTCTGATCGAGGCAGCGCAGAAGGAAAAAAGCATTCGAAACGATATCGACCCGCGCCTGGCGACGCGGCTGCTGTTCGGAATGCTGAATTCGATCACCGAGTGGTACCGGCGAGAGGGGCCTCTGCATGCGCCGGAAATCGCGGATGCGGTCTTCAAGCTCGCCTTCGCCGGCCTCGAGCAATGAATGGCGCATGCGCCCGAACTGCTCATTGCGCAGGTCGGCTCATTCGGTTAGCGGATCCTGCGCGACCAGCACTCGGAGTGGAATTCCTTCGATGTTGGTAGGCACCTTCAACGGCTGTTCGAAGCGGGGCTGACTCACTCGGACCACGATCGCCAACTGACCATCGGGAAAACTTTCGACCCCGACGCCGATCACGTGGTCCGCGCCCGCAATCATTTCGAGCTCGTGCCGATGCCGCCGCGTTACATCCTCGACGCCCACCAACCTGACTCGAACATGATTCAGCTCCTGGGGCACCTGCCGGCCGATTTCGGGAACGATTTTTCGGACGCGCACCACGATGGCGCCATCGTTGGATACATAAACCAGCAATACCCCCGGAATCTTGATCAGCTGTGGGCCATATTCCTCCAAGGCGCCGTGCGCCGCCGTATAGGTGTAGGGCGCGGCCTGGTCGTAGACGACCTGCTCACCGGCGATCAGGAGCGTGGCGAGGGCGAACATCACGAGTATGGGCATCGCGATTCTGAAGACAATCGCGCGGCGCACCCTGATTTTTCCGGCGCCAGCCATCCCAACCATGGAGCTAACAGATTTGCGCCGCGCCTTGTACCGTGAGCTTGCCGATTGCGCCGCGACAGTGTGTACTTCCTGCGATGAGAACCAGACCCTTGCGAGTGTGTCTGTTGATGATCGTGGTCGCGGCTGCGATTGGCGGGGCTTCGGGATGCGGCGGCATCAACCAGCTTCCGACTCTCGACGAGCAGGTGAAAGCGGCGTGGAGCGAGGTGCTCAATCAATATCAGCGCCGCGCCGACCTGATTCCCAACCTGGTTGAAACGGTCAAGGGCTATGCGAAGCAGGAGCAGCAGGTGCTGACCGAGGTGACCGAGGCGCGCGCGAGGGCTACGCAGATGCAGTTACCGCCCGACATCCTGTCGAATCCGGACAAATTCAAGGAATTCGAGCAGAACCAGGCCGCGCTCGGCGGCGCTTTGGGACGCCTGTTGGCGGTGAGCGAAAAATATCCTGACCTGAAATCGAACCAAAATTTCCTCGCCCTCCAGTCGCAGCTCGAAGGCACTGAGAATCGCATCTCGGTAGCGCGCCGCGACTACATCTTGGCGGTGCAACAGTACAATACCTATCTCAGGACTTATCCCGGAAAATGGATCGCGGGGTGGCTTTATCCCGATATGAAAGTTCGCGAAACCTTCACCATCTCGGAACAGGCGCAGCAGGTACCGCAGGTCAAATTCTGATGCTTCCGCGACGCCCGACGATGACTGGCCGTTCGCACATTGTATGGACCGTGCTGCTGCTGGGCTTCGTGCTTCGAGCGGGGGTCGCGTTCTCGGCCGACCTGAAGTTCCCTCCGCTGACGGGTCGCGTCGTGGACGATGCGGGAATTCTCAGCCCTTCGACCATCAGCGAGCTCGATGAGATGCTCGCGCAACATGAGCATACGACCAGCGAACAGATCGTGGTGGCCACCCTCGGGTCGCTGCAGGGTCATTCGATCGAGGATTACGGATACCAACTCGGGCGTTCCTGGGGAATCGGACAGAAGGGCAAGAACAATGGCGCGATTTTGATCGTCGCGCCGAACGAGCACAAGGTCAGAGTCGAGGTGGGTTATGGGCTGGAAGGGCAACTCACCGATGCCGCCAGCCGCGTCATCATCGAGAACTACATAACGCCCCAGTTCCGCAAGGGCGATTTCAACGCGGGCGTGCTTGCCGGCACCGGGGCCATCTTGCGCGCGCTTGGTGACGATGCGGCCGCGAATCTTCATTCGGAAGCGCAACCGATCGCGCAGCCGAGCGAGATTAATTCCCCGTCGTTCTCGCCGTTGCTCTGGTTGCTCCTGATTGTGATCATCCTCTTCATCGTGTCGCGCCGAAGCCGCTATCCCTATGTCATGCGACGCGGCGGGCCATACCTCGGACCGGGTGGCGGCTTTGGCGGTGGCTCCTCAGGTGGAAGCGGCTTTGCCGGCGGTGGCGGATCATTCGGCGGTGGCGGCGCGTCGGGGAGCTGGTGAGGATGGCAATTCCGCTGACCACCGAAGACCATCGGCGCATCCGCGAGGCCGCGACCGCAGTCGAAGCGCGCACCGATGCTAAAATCGCCATCGTGATAACTCGCGTCAGCGATCGCTACACATTGTATACGCTTGCCGGCGCGGCGCTCGGCGCGTTTACCGCCGGCGGGCTCGCGATTTCCGCGCGCCCAGCCATCAGCGGCAGGGAGCTGATTTTCATCGAGCTATGTATTCTGGTGGTGCTCGCCGTGGTGCTGGATGTTCTCCCAATTCGGCTCGCGCTGGTGCCGGAGCGGGTCAAGCAGGCGAGCGCGCGCAATCTCGCGCATCGCGAGTTCGCGGCGCACGTGGTGGCCGATGGCGCGCATCGGATGCGAATCCTGCTGTTTGTTTCGATTGCCGAACGCTACGTGGAGATCATCGCCGACCACGCGACGCATGCGATTGCGCCCACCGGAACCTGGAAGCGGATCGTCGATGATTTCGTCGCGGCAGTAAAGTCCGATCGCATTGCCGACGGCATCGTCACGGCCATCGAGTCATGCGATGCCATACTGCCCAGGCGTTCCGAAGCCTCGAAAGCCGACTGAACCGTCGCTCTTCAAATCCTACGACTTTGGCGCCCACGGGCTGCGCTGCTTCGCGAAAAACGCGCTCAGGCCCTCGCGGCATTCGTCGGTCAGATGCGGTGCGGCGGCGTATTCGGCGGTCGTCATTGCCATCGCTTCGGAGGAGAACTCGCGCAGCAGGGATTTGGAGATCACTTCCGCCTTGGGGCCGTTGAGGGCAATCGAGTTGACCCATCGCATTGCCGTCGGCATCAGCTGGTCTTGCGCAACGACCTCGTTGATGAGGCCGATTTCCTTCGCTTGCGCCGCGGGAATGAGATCGCCGGTCAGGATTAGGTAGCGCGCCTGGCGCTCGCCGACCAGCCGCATCAGATGAAGCAGCACCATGCCGGCCTGGATGCCTACCTTCATTTCGGGATAGCCGATGCGCGCTTCGGGGACCGCGACCACCATGTCGCATGCGCTGAGGAGTCCGGCGCCACCTGCAGTCGCGGTACCATTGACGGCGGCAATCGTAGGCTTGAGCGATTTGAATACGCGATCGATGAGTTCCTCGCCGCGCAGCGCGCTCTCCCAGACCGCGCCGCCGCGGTCGAACTTGATGGAATCCAGTGCCGCACGCAGCTCCTTCAAATCCATCCCCGCGCAAAATGCCGGACCGCCACCGGTAAAGACAATCGCACGAACTTCAGGATCGCTTTCCGCGCGCTCGAACGCTGCCGCGATCCCAGCCAGCATCGGAATGCTCAGGGCATTGCGCGTCTCGGGATTATTAAGCGTGATGACTGCGGCTGGATAACGAGCTTCGTACTGAACAATTTCTGCCA
>Ga0074044_10005268_pt1 | contig 10551 bp, 6 predicted proteins | sample BogForMeECP23OM1_FD_94443 | JGI IMG/M metagenome (GOLD analysis project Ga0074044, IMG submission 94443) | Bog forest soil microbial communities from Calvert Island, British Columbia, Canada - Bog Forest MetaG ECP23OM1 | ecosystem: Environmental > Terrestrial > Soil > Wetlands ...
CACAACTTTAGTCCGCGGCAGGTTATTCTCTCGAAGTACCTGGTAAAACCGTAGACATGGATCGCAACCAAGCAATCACCCTCGTTCGCGAGACCTTCACGGAGCGATTCGAGGAAGCACGCTTCCGACACTTTGTTCGCAATCTCGTCAATCACCTCGACGAAACGTCTCGACTTCAGTTTAGTGGGAACCTCATCAAGCGAGCATTCGGTGAACAAGTTGGGCACTACTCGCGTCTGGGTACCTACACCGATCCGCGCGGCGAGCGAGTCGATTGCTTGGTCATTCACCTTCGGAAAGACACAACACTTGCGCGAGGACGCGTTACACTTCGAAATTTTGTTGCAGACTACCTGAGCACGGGGCACGGCCAGGGCAAAGCGGCCGTTATCGCTGCGTTCGTGTCTCCGGCAGAAGATGATTGGCGTTTCTCCTTCATCAAGCTTGACTTCATGCTCGAAACCACCGAACTAGGCATAGTGACGGAGCGCGCACAGCTCACACCTGCTCGGCGGTACAGCTACCTTGTCGGCAAGAATGAAAACTGCCACACAGCACAGAAGCAATTCCTCGGACTCCTAGAGACCGATCACACCGATCCTACGGTTTCTGCCCTTGAAGCGGCTTTTAGCGTTGAAAAAGTCACAAGGGAATTTTTCGAGCAATATCGTGCTCTGTTCGAGAAGAGTCGAGCTGCTCTTACAGAATTTCTCGATACAGTTCCTGATATTGCGGGCGAATTCGATCGTCGTGGAATTACTCCTGATGACTTTGCAAAGAAGCTACTGGGCCAAATTGTCTTCCTCTATTTTCTCCAAAAGAAAGGATGGTTTGGAGTCGAGCGCGGGAAGGCGTGGGGGACTGGGCGCAAGGACTTCATTCGGCACCTCTTTCAGAACCGTAACGACTACGGGGGCGGTGGTCGCCGAGACAGGCGATCGTCGAACTTTTTCAACGATATTTTAGAACCTCTCTTCTATGAAGCTCTCGCTGCTCCACGAATCGACGACGATCACTACTACTCCCGGTTTGACTGCCGAATCCCATTCCTCAACGGCGGTCTCTTCGAACCACTACATGGATACAAATGGGTAGAAACCGATGTTTTGTTGCCTGACACGCTGTTCTCGAATGACCAAATGTCCGAGGACGGCGACACTGGTACCGGCATTATCGACGTTTTTGATCGTTACAACTTTACGGTAAATGAAGCTGAGCCGCTCGAACGAGAAGTCGCCGTTGACCCAGAGATGCTGGGGAAGGTTTTCGAGAACCTTCTTCCCGAAAACCTGCGGCATGGCACCGGCACGTACTATACGCCTCGTGTTGTGGTTCATTACATGTGCCAGCAAGCACTATTGGACTATCTTGCTTGTCGGGCTCCTGACATCCCTCAAGATATATTGGCCGTCTTCTTGCGCCTCGCCGAACGTTTTGCTGACTTCGAAGCGCAGGAGACGAAGAATCACGCAGACAAGCGACTCCCAGAAGTCATTAGCCAGCATGCCCGCGTCCTCGATGATCTGCTTGCCTGCGTTACAGTATGTGACCCAGCCGTCGGCTCCGGAGCGTTTCCCGTTGCGATGATGCACGAGATCGTTCGAGCACGTGTGGCTTTAACGCCTGCTTTGGAGAAGATCTCGGACGTTGGTGTGGTGGAGAAATCGCGCTCTTCGTACACCCTAAAGCGTCAAGCAATTCAGCAATCGCTCTACGGTGTTGATGATGACCCAGGGGCAGTTGAAATCGCTAAACTTCGGCTCTGGCTCTCGATGGTTGTGGACGAAGACGAGATCAGCGATATTCAACCGCTACCAAACCTCGACTACAAGATCATGCAGGGAAACTCCCTAATCGAAGAATTTGACGGAGTCCGCCTTCTCGATGAACGTCTCCTTCAGCAAGATGACGATGATGGGCGGTCGCACCGCGTTGGAGAAATAGAGGAACGCCAGCGGTGGATTCAGGAACATGTTGCTTCTCTTCAATCGGCAGGCCAATTGAGCCGCAAGTTAGCAGCCGACTTCAAAGAGGAGGCCGCCGAGCTAGCTAAGGAGCGTAAGAATATTCTGAATGCGCGGACCAAGGGAAAATCCAAACAAGGTGAGTTGGGTCTCGGATCGAGGGGTAGCCTTAAGCGCATTCAGCAACTGCACGCACAATTGTTTGACGAGTCGTCCCGTGTTAAGAAGGAACAACTTCGCGAAGAACTTGAACGATTGGAATGGGACTTCATGCGAGCTACCCTACAAGAGCAAGGACGAGAACAAGCTCTCGTGGAGTTAGAGCATGCCAGTGCGAAGCACCGTAAACCATTCTTTCTTTGGAAGCTACATTTTGCTGAGATTTTCCAATATCGCGGCGGCTTCGATGTTGTGATTGCGAATCCCCCTTTTGTCCGTATGGAGATTATCAAAGATCTGAAGCCCGCTCTCAAGAGAAGGTTTCCGCATGTATTTTCTGGCCGAGCTGATTTATATGTCTATTTCTTTGGCGTCGGACTCGAAATCTTGCGTTCCGGCGGATGCCTTGCTTTCGTATCTAGCAACACTTATCTCAACGCGAAGTTCGGCAAGGGTCTGCGTCAGCACCTTCTGGACAACACAACGGTTATCACATTGATTGACTTCGCTGAGACCAAGGTCTTTGATGCTGTAGTTGAGCCGTCAATCATGGTGCTGCGAAAGGTGAAACAGCCGGATGCGGAGGTTCGCTGTATCAGGTGGAACGAGACGCAAGCCCTGGACGAGCTACCTGAGCTCGTCACCACCAGATCCCAAGTCATTAGACAGAAATCCCTGTCGGCAGAACCGTGGCGGCTCGTGGGCGGCGCCGAGTCACGCTTACTAGAGCGGCTAAACCGTGGCAGGCCTTTGAGAACACTCGCGGAAGATGGAATCCTCTATGGCGTCAAAACTGGACTTAACGACGCTTTCATTGTTGACGACACAAAGCGGCGAGAACTTTGCAAAGATCCTCGTTCACAGGAGATTCTAAAGCCGTTCATCAGAGGTCGAGACATCGCGCGATGGACCGTCCGTCCCACCGAAGCGTGGCTAATCTACGCATACCACGGGATCGACATCGACCGTTACCCGCTGGTCGAGAAACATCTTCGGACCTTCAAGACAGAGCTTGAAGGAAGAGCGACCGAACAGCAATGGTTCGAATTGCAGCAGCCGCAGTTCAGATATAGCCAGTCTTTTGCCAAACCGAAAGTGGTGTACCAGGATATCTCTCGGACGTATGCTTTTGCCTACGACACAAGTGGTTGTTTTTGCGGGAACACCACATACCTTTTGCCCACTTCGTCTTTGGCCATTCTGGGTATTCTGCAGAGCAACGCGATTCGGTGGTGGACGCACACAGATCAGGGAGTTCCCTTCGGCGGCTTTTTGCGACTCCAGAGCCAGTATATGGAACGGTGTCCTATTCCCGTAATGAGCGAACAGCAGGAAGCCGCCGTCTCGCAGCTCGTCGAATATGTTGTGTGGTTGCACCGGCTCGACGGCGGAACCGTGGACGCAGCGTTAGCCACTGCAAATATGCTGGTGTCGGGCTACTTTGAACAATGGATAAACGCCCTCGTCTACGAGCTTTTCTTTCCTGACGAACTTCACAGTGCAGGCTTGCAATTTTTCCAGTTCGTGCAGATGGCCAAGCTCCGACCATTGTCTGATATGGCAGGCGAGAAAATGTCAGAGATTAAAAGTTCTTTCGAGGCTCTATACCAGCCGAATCATCCCCTTCGGCAGAGTCTCTATCGTCTTGATTCCCTGGAAATAGTACGCATCCTTGAGGGCAAGGAATGAGAGTGACAGGCATCGAGATCGCCAATTATCGTGCGTTCCGAGGCGACTCGTTCAAGCTAGACTTTTCCGAAGGAGAAAACCTTCTCATATACGGGGAGAACGGCGCTGGTAAATCATCCTTCTACAGTAGCATTCGAGATTTTCTAGAGGCCGCAAGCGACCGTTCGTTGAAGATCGAAACTCATCGCCACCGCTTCAATACTCTTCCACCTTCGATTCGTCTAAGACTGGACACTCGCGGCCAGCCCTTTGAATGGTCGGGTACCACCAGGGAACAAAACTCTGCAGAATGGCGTGACATCGACAAAGGCAAGGGTTGCCTAGATTATAAGCTGCTTTTTCAGTTGCACTACTTGCCGAAAGCCAAGGGTGAAATCGATCTCTTCGATCTAATGATCGATACTCTCCTAGCTCACTACATGAATCCGGCCAGCAGCCCCAGTAGGACATTCCGGGACGAGTGGAACTCGTTACGAGAGTATTTTCGACCTTACAAACGACGGCCGCCCAACCTGGACAATCTCGTAGGTGTCTTCAACGCTGGCTTTGCCCGTGTTGCCGAAGAGACCGCCAGAAAGGCCTCCACTCTAGTCCAGAAGTTCGATGTTGAGTTGGAACTAGCTTTCAATTTCATCCCCGCGCACTACGACTGGAGCCCGAAGTATTTGTACCCCCCGAAAGTCATAGTTCGGCCCAATTTCCGTCTACTACAGCACCCCGATTATGACCGCTTTTTTAATGAAGCCCGTTTGTCGGCCATAGCAATCTCCATATTCTTCGCCGCGGTGAAGGATTGTCCTGTCGCAGGTCTTCGGTTGCTTGTTCTGGATGACATTCTGATCGGGCTCGATATGGTTAATCGCCTCGTTGTGTTTCGGGTAATGGAGGAATTGTTCGCCGACTGGCAGATTATCCTCCTCACCTACCACAAGGCATGGTTCGAGATCCTGAAAGAACGCACGGGCGCTGGACGGTGCCAACTTCATTCGAGAATATCTCGCGATGAAATCCGTGACGGTTCCGTTTCGAGCGGACTACCAGCTAGGTGAACTCTGGGGGTGGGCTTTCCCGAACGGAGCCCTCGATGATACGGAGCGCATGCGGTTGAGGGTCGTCAAACCCTATCTTCTTGGCCATGTCTCGCCTGAACACTTCGACCCTGCGCGATTTGAAAGGGCTGCCAATTTCTTATTGCAGACCGCCTATTTTCCTCTTCTTAAACTGCTTGGTTACCGCGTTCAACAGCTTGACCAACCGTTGGAATCTGTCCAACCCTAAATCGAACCTGAAGCCACTGGGTTCTCCTCACGTAGCCTGGTTCGATTCCCTATCTTTCTAGCCCCGTTGCATAACTCTCTCTTTTAAAATGCGCCTGAAAATATGATCGCAGTGTACTGGCGAATCAAATCCTCTTTCTGGAGTGCACCCTCGGGCCGATACCACTGGTGAATCCAATTGATCATGCCCAACAGAGCAAACGCGGCGGCGCGTGGTGTTACTTGTCCTCTTCCGTGACGGGCTTTCTGTACCTCCGCTGCAAGGCTCTCAACGAAGTGGATGTAGTCCTTCTTCCGTGCGTTGATCCGTTTGTGCAGTGCCGGGGGTAATGGATGATTTTCGTGGAGCATGACCGTAATCTCGCGATCAGCAGCGCTCAGAACGACTTCAATATGTAACCGGATGAGCGCGCGCAGGCGTTCTTCTGGATCTCGGATTGCCTGCACCGCGCTGATCACCCTCTCCTCCGTAATGTCCATGGCGTGGCTCATTATGTGGAAGAGAATTTCATCTTTGCTCCGAAAATGATGGTAGAGGGTGCCTTTGCTGAACTTGAGCGCGGCCGCCACGTCGCTCATAGAAGTAGCGTCATAGCCTTTTTGGTTGAAGAGGCTGGCTGCGGTGCGCAGAATTCCCTGACGTGAATCAGTCGAGTTGTTCCGAGTCATTGTTGGAAATGGTATCTACTGGCCACAGGAATTGTCACCTTGCGAATCCAGCTCCTTAAGCAACTCCCCACAGCCCGTCTAGCAGCGAGTCTCGGTATCAATGTACTCTCTCGCAACTCATGCCACCCGAATTGGCACCTGAAGAACAGGGCGCAGAGGCTCCAGTGAATTTCTGTATCTGAGAAAAATCTGATCGTAGAGATCTGGCATCTGAATCGCTCTTACGCCGACAATGAGCGCATACGGCAATCACGGATCGGCTCCTTCAATTCATGAAGTCCAACAAAAGGTGATATACCTCGATCTGGCTCAAGTCCCCTTTTGTGCGCTCGTGACAGGAGCTCTGTACTGAGTCCAAGCCGTCCCCAACCCAGCCGGTCGCTCCCCAAGCCGGCCGCCCTGCGCAAACGGCAAGTTGCGTGCGACGACTCATGAAACCATCTGCGAGTCGCGTAGCCCAGGTACTACAGCTGTCCGACTGTACGTAGCCGATCATTCCCGCTGAAGGCCATTCGGACGCGTAGGTCCCGTCCACCAACATCTGCAAGCCGGCAGCTCCGAAGTACTCGTTGACAGAATCCGAACGATAGAGCCGCTTTGCCTCAATATGGAATCTGGGTCGCCGACCGTGCATGGTCCGAACAAACTCAATGTCAATCCGCGGGCGACTCTTGCCATGGCGATTGAGAAGGTTCTGTGGGGGATCATCGAGAATCTCAACGTGTTCCATCCATGACTCGGCATGCTCGCTTTCGAGAAGTGCTCGGGCGGTCTTCACGAGTTCGCCGGTGATGTGGGGTTCCTCCGCAGTCTTCAGAACGGTCCGATCCAGATTCACATGCGACCGCACAATAATGGTCATGCAGTTACGTACAAAAGCAGATCGATAGAGAGTTTGCTGTTCTTCTGTCGGAGCCACGAACATCAGCTTGCAGCTCCTGCAGGCAAGGGTGTTTGCAACTGGAGCGAATCTGCAATGATCTCTCCCGCATCCTGCATGGCCTGTGTTTTAGTCCAATGAAGATGTTGCAGTGGCTTCAAAATATAAGTTCGAGAGCCGTCATAAACACGAAGATTCCGGTTGAAGTAAAGCCATTGGGATCGACGCTCTGTTAGGTAAGAACGAGCCTTTGCAAGGCTTTCAGCAGCTTGGTCCGACGCATCGCAAACTTTGACAGGTTGCGGATCTGTAGCGGCGGGAACAAGGGTTACCGCAATCAGGCCCGATCCGTCACCAAATAAAATTTCGACCTGATGCCTCGTGGAACTCGATTTGCCAACAAACGTATCAAGTTCACTCCGCAACATCCGGCCATACATCTCCAATTCATCTCTGGCCGGTGAACCAACTGCAGAGTCTCCGGTCTTTCCCCGCGTCAAGCCAAATCGAACCCGAACTAAATCATGTACAGCGGCTCTTCCGCGAGCCGAGAGTTTGAGACTATCAAACGTCAGCTCATTTAGGTCTCTGGTCAAATCAGGTCGGTCGAAATCGTCTTCGTCCCTAGTTTCTCGTGAGATCCGATCGTATAACTCGTCCCATCTCGTCAGCTCCGCAGAAGTTTGGAATGGCAAGGGCAACGATCGGAGCGCCTGGAGGGTGCTTATTGATTTCTGAACGCCTGCTTGTGTTGTCGTTAGGAATTGATGGTAGGCGACGAAATCAGAATTAAGATAGAGCGCCAGTGCCTGCAACAACGATCGGTTTTTTGTGGGAGAGTAGATGCCAATCTGTCGCGATGGCACCACCAAAAACTCATTGGAGTAGACTGCGAAATTTCGCGAAGCACCCACGATTACATGGGGGGAGCGGCACACGCTCAGCTTAAGGGTTATGCCGGCCCTTTTACTTAAAAAGGTTTCTGAGCCGTCAAGCTCTTTAAGCACCACAGACGGAAATCGGAACAGATAACGCCGCCCTTTTAACTTCTCAACAATTATTGTTCTCTTCCCGGCCAACTCCGAGTGCCGCTCCGCGTTGTTTGGATTAGCGTCATCCGCGGCAATAAACTCGGGCCCCTGGGAAATAACCAAAGCTTTCTCTTTCTCGAACGTGCCGATCGATGAAAACCGGTTCTGAGTTGTCCGAAGCAGTCTTGTGTCCGCAGACGACCCCCACATAGCAATCTTCCACGCAAGCGGCTGCCCATCCGCGACCTCTCTATAGTCGACTTCGCGAACATCACTGGCATTAACGACGATGTTCCATATCTCTTTCCGACCGCTTCGCCTTCCCATTTGGGTTGCCGGGTCATTAGCTATCAATGGCGAGTACATTTCAATTAAACCATCCGAATCATCGCTCTGCGACGCCACAGATTTGACCGCGTAGAAGAACGCGGCCGCCGGCAAAGTCGCACGTCTTCCAAACAGCACATTCGTAAGATTTGCAAAATTACCCACTGACCACAGTTGATGTTGTTTAAGGAACACCTTCCGAAACTCAGTCGACTCGTATTTGAATAAGGTCATTGCCGGCAAAAGGAGCGCAGCACAGCCTGCTGGGTCAAGGAACTCTGAAGCTCGCCAAGCGAAGGCTTCAGCAAGCTGGTTCCCGCCCACTGGACATTCCTTGCGATTCGTCTCCATCCACTGCCACGCAAGCTGGTCTGTTTCGTCGAGCTCCTTGGGTTTTAGATCTTTCCAAGGCGGATTGCCCACTATCCACTGGAAGGGTCGTTTCCGGGCATTCTGATACCAAGGTGCATTGTTATCGAAGGTGTTAGAGGAAAATATGTTACTGCCGCGTAACACAGGAAGCTTGAACTCAGTCTCGGTCAAGTCAGGTGGGTTCACGTATTCAAGCAACGTTAGCGCTAGACTCAGTTCTGCGATTTGGCAAGCGTCCTCGTCAACATCGATACCAAAAATGTGATTCGTGAGAAGACGCCCAAGTTCTGCCGGACGCAAACGCCGTCCAAGCTCCTGCCTTCGCCGCTCGATGAGCTTGCGATAACACTGAACTAGAAATGCTCCTGATCCACACGATGGATCCAGCACCCGCATGCCTTGCTCAAGTTGTTTCTTTGAATCCAACTTGTCCAGCATGAAGTTTACAAGTGGTACCGGTGTGTAATATGCACTCCTTGTCTCGCCCTCCGACTCACCTGAAGGATGGACGGTATCGTGGAGAAAATGCTCGTAGATGACCGACAGTGTTTCGACTGGAATGAACGAGAAATCGTAAACGTCAAAGAGGGGAAGCTGTCCGCTCACGGCTTCCTCGCCCTGGAAGACCGAGGCTACTTTACGAAGTCTTTCTGCTCCAAATTCTCTAATCTTCGCTTGTGAAAGCGGGAAGACCGAGCCATTCAACCAATCGTCAACATGTTGAACGAGATCCAGAAAAGAGTTCAATCTCGCTGAATGACCAAAAATGCACGCAGGATCAATGCCCCACTCCTCAAGCCGGTTGTCCGACAGAATTTTTCGTTGTCGGAGATAGTGGATATAAACGAATTTACCAATCATGCCATGCGCAAGTCTTCGGTCTGTGACGCCGTCGTGCCGCAACCAACTGTCCAAATCGCGCAGGTTCGCCAATAGCTGTAAATCCACTCGTTTCTCGGGGGTGACTGAGCTTCCTAGCTCCTTCCACATGGATCCTGAGTCAACTGACTCTGCTTGTAAAGCTGACAGATGGCCGACGACCCGATTGAAATTATCAAGAACTTGTAACGCTCCCTGTAGTACGTCTCCACGAACATCACGCTCAAAGCGAAATCCGGGATACAGACGAACCCATCCAGTGCTAACCACGATAAGGAAAGGTACTGCATTCTGATTCCATACTCTGCGATGAATCTCGCGAGCTTCTGTCTCTGAATTCGCTCGACAAACGTATACAATCGGAATGTTTCCCTGCGAGTTCCCATAGGCGGCAGCATTCAAAACGTACGCGCCCTCTAGATTGCACTCCGCGCGTGCTTTCCGAAAAATGTGTCCGAAGTCGCGATCCAAATCGAGCGCATTTCCGACAACAAAGTTCGGCGAACCCGCATAGTGCAGCGACTTTAGGATGGGATTGAGATCCATTTTGATAATGTCAGACCTTCCTAATAATTCCGGCCAACACGCCCATTACCCGAGTTCCTGCTGCAGCGTTCAATGGGATCTTAATATCGCGAAATGCCGGATTTTCCGACTTCAACAGAAGACCTTCCGGCCTGCGGTAAAACCGCTTTAGGGTGGTCTCTTCCTCAATCAATACTGCTGCAATCATTCCGTCTTTGACGTCAGATGTCGTGTCCAGCACAGCGATATCGCCGTCAAAGATGCCTGCGCCAATCATGCTGCTGCCGTGGACTCGAAGAGCAAACAGCCCACTCTTCTTAAACAGAAGCGTCGGCAATGCAAGCAATGCCTCAGTGTCTTCAACGGCAAGCGTCGGGTTTCCGGCGGGAATTCGGCCTAGCAAAGGAACACGAACCAAATCAGCATCGCTACGACTGTTATGTCGCACCACCAACCCGCGCGACCGTCCCGGCACACGGTGTACAAATCCTTTTTTCTCGATGAGGCGAAGGTGCTGCCGCACAGCATTGGGGCTTCTAAATCCAAAATGCTTTGCAGTCTCCTGGAGGGTAGGGACAAAACCAGTTTGGCGTTGACGATCCTCAAAGAACGTCAGCACCTCTCTTTGTCGAGCCGTCAATTCTCCGAGTTGCCGCATTCTTGATATGATACTGCCTAGATTTACAGTATAACGACAATTTTCTCGCGTGAATCTCAAAACGCATCTTACACTTCGATTGGCGAACAAGCTGTTCCAATTTCTGAAATCCGACTGATAG
>Ga0074044_10005270_pt1 | contig 10546 bp, 7 predicted proteins | sample BogForMeECP23OM1_FD_94443 | JGI IMG/M metagenome (GOLD analysis project Ga0074044, IMG submission 94443) | Bog forest soil microbial communities from Calvert Island, British Columbia, Canada - Bog Forest MetaG ECP23OM1 | ecosystem: Environmental > Terrestrial > Soil > Wetlands ...
CAAGACCACCATATTGAGTTATTTGTTATTTTTCTTACGTTTTCTGAATAGTTTACAATATCATTGATAATAGAAATTAATTCTTCACCATATTCTGGTTTTTTATCTAATTGCTCTGAAACACGTTCTAGATAGTCAAGAATGTTCCAAAATATAACATTGTTTTGTTCATCAAATTTTATTTTATCAGGAAGAAAAACCCCTTTTTCTTTCAAAAGTATAAACCATTTTATATTCTTTTCATTTCGAAAAAAATAGTTGCAATAGGTTGGAACTTCCAGGATGTTACATAAGGTTTCAACAACTTTTCCTTGAATATTTTGAATTTCACCTATGCGTTCTATTCTCTCAATAATAGCAAAATATGATCCGACAAGCCGCTCTAGCACGTTTTCATATTTGTCCCATATTGGTTTAACTTCTTCTAATGATCTAGGCTCTCTCCATGCACCACTCCGATGCGCGTATTTATGTATATTTTTTGTTGCACTGTGCCAACTTTTTGCTAGTGCCATTGAATTCTTCAGAGCCTAAGGAAAATAAGATTGAAGTTCTATTTCTACTTTTGTCGTCTTCATCTGGAATATAATCAACTGCTAACACATCTCTTAAACCACCATCTATTTCTCGAGCAGCATGCATTAGAAAGTATGCGCCATTGGGAATATTCTCATAATAAAATTTAAGTCCAGCTTCATAGAAACCAGCTATTTCAGAACCAATGGTTGACAGACCTTTAAAAATATTATTTTGTTTATCAGTCCAGCTATAATTCATTTATAATCCTCTTTAGCTTAGACAAATTTCTTCTATATGAAGATATAAAATACTTTACTTTTATTTGTTTGATTTACAAGATATAATTTCTTATGTCTTAACGGAATTCCGGGGACATAACACTTAATTCAGCCTTTAAAAAATAAACGGGACAGGTACAATTATTCCCATGGCAGGAAAACGTAGTACGGGTCTTCAGACCCGTTAAAGCGCAGCTAAAGCAACGCACTACATTATATCTTCATCCACCTGCGTCGCTTCGCGACACCACAGCCTGCAAAGGACACGCGATGACATCTTTATTTCAATATCACCAACACATCAGTCTGCATCTTTTTTGTCCTTCGCTGGCGGGGGATTATGGGCGACCCCATGCGCTCCCTATACTGTCAAGGAAGACAAGAAACAGTAGGAATTTAACCAATTTCCTGTCTTGACTTTGGGGATGAGTTCATAATAGAAAAGAAAAATAATAAAGAGTATACCTTAAAAAGGAAGTTCTTATCAATTGGGAGACCTAGAACATTCAATGTCAATATTGGGGGTAAAAAAATGAAAATATTTACAGCTGCTATATTAGGTGCATGTTGCATTAGCGCATTATTTCTCACAGGCTGTGCTAGCGCAGTAAGCCTCGAAGGGAATTTCGATATGAAGGCTTTCCGTATTTCGTGTGGCTTTCAAAGTGCGTGCTACAGGAAAGCTGCCGCACTTTGCCCAGACGGATATACATTGGGGGGACAACAACTTACTGATAACCAGTACATAATCGTCGTTACGTGCAAGTGAGCCTCGTTAACTCAAAAAAATAAACGGGACGGGTACAATTATTCCCACGGCATCCTTTATGCGCTGACATGTGCAATTTTCAATATAGCTCTTATTGTCCGCCAATCAGTCGTTTCATTCGCCGTATGCCAGAGCAGGAAAACTTATATTTCAAGACCTGACCCTAATTCTGTCCTTCTTTGAAAATTAAGCTTATTGTCTAGTTTGGAGTATAGCCATGTTCAAACAGCACATCGTTATCTGGAAATTCCATTGAGTTACTGATGGTTTTGTTTGTGATGCCGGTTACTATATCGTTCTTGTCAAAGCTTATTGTCACCTTTTGCGTTCTATAATTTATGCTGCTGGAAGCACCGGTTCCCGTACTTGTTTGTGAGATCGTGTGAGTATATATAAATGTTGTTAGATCATTTTTTTTTGATATTTTATCAGGATCCCCCAGCAACTTAATGACCTGTGCTTTTGTGGTTACGCCGCGCTCTATTTGATAAAGGTCAGCCTGATCTATTGGACGTCCAAATGATACGCATCCGGCAATAAAAATTGCCAGCAACACGGTTAAGGACTTTTTCATAGTGATTTCTCCTCTTAGTGCACATTGTCATGTATTGAGGATCAGATGTCATACAAAGTAATCTCGTCGGCGTTCAGCGGCCATGGCCTCCAACACCAGATCCAGCTTTAATTCCTTCTCCGTCGTAGTTACCATCTGGGCTGTAGGGTAATATAATCTGCACTTTATATTTGCAGTTTTCGTCTTTGTTGTTCTCCCAGAGATTTGGCCAGTAATCTATCGGCAGGGAGACAAATCCAAATGTCTTGACGCCGACTTTTATTGCATAATTGCTAAAGTATTGATAGGAGTGCCTTTCCATCATCGTCAGCTCGTCAAGGCTTTTTATAGTCTCCTCACGCGGGTAGTCCGTGCAAACCTTTGCGCCTTTTTTAATAAAGACTAATCCCACAAGTGTTTTGTCTGAAATACCTTCAGGATTGTACAACTTTATTATACGCTCGTACTTACCGCCCGGTATCTCATTCACTTCCTGCATCTTGATGATAGTGCTGTAGCCGCCGCAATTTATCAAAACCAGTGCGCCTAGTCCAAGTGATGTGTTTCTTATTACGTTTTTAAGGTTGGGTTTCTTTATCATTAACCTTTCTGCCACTTTTTGACGCCACATTATGTTTTCAAAAAAATCGGAAATTTAGGGACTAATCTCATTCACTAAAATTATATACATTCACGCGATGATTTTCAACTAATATTTTGATATACACTTAATATCGCATACTTGTTACTGCGAGAGAGTGTATGAAACTATAACAGATTTTTTATAGACGTAAATTTAATTTTGCCTTTATAATTATCTTATTAGCTGATGACTTTTTTTATTTTTAAATTTGATTAACGGGGGTAGGGGTGGCTTAGTAATTTTTTCATCGTTCTGATATTAACGTTTAGTACATTAAAACATTGCCCTCGTTTGTGTTATGAATATGAAAAAAAGAGAGTAAATAAGACAATGATTAAGAGGTATGGGGGCATATTGGGGGGCTTGATGAAAAATAAGCTACAAATAAATATAATTATTATAAATGTTTAATAAATTAGTTCGACTCCCGCCGTCGCGTACCTTGCCTATAAATCGACTTTCCTTTGAAGCACTGCAGCGATTGATTGATTTACATCGTCCAATGCGCTGGGCTGATGTTGTTAGCCGTTCCATATACCAATCTTATAAGAAAGGCAGGGAACAAGAGATGGTAAGTAAGCCTACTGTATGTCATCAATACGGGCAGTCACATCTTCATGGTCCTTGAACTTAAAACCTTTTTCTTCGAAGAGTTTCAGGCAGGTATCTACTGCGCTTGCGTCTAGCGTAATTCCCCGTTGCTGTTTGATTTTTTCCAACGCAGCCTTTGTTCCCATCGCAGCCCGATACGGCCGGTGGCTGGCCATGGCTTCAACCATGTCTGCAACTGTGATAATTCGTGATTCCAGAAGTATTTCATCACCGGAAATTCCCAATGGATATCCTGACCCGTCAATCTTTTCATGGTGTTGATAGACCATGTCAACAATTGCGGGAATAAAGTCGACTTGTTTTAATATATTATAACCCACCAACGGATGAGATTTAATCAGGGAAAGTTCAATGTCGTTCAATCGTGTCGGTTTTGTCAAGATTTCGGCTGGTATGTATATTTTCCCGATGTCGTGAATCAGGCTACCCATACGAATCAAGTCAATTTTTTCGGCTGATAAACCCATGTCGACGGCAATCGCGGTGGCCAGTTGTGTTACCCGCCTTTGGTGACCTGCTGTGTAGGGGTCTCGTGATTCAACGATAATGGAAATAGCGTCAATGGTACTACTCATGACAGATTCCAGTTTCTCAAAGCTCCTCTTGAGCTCCATTTCCGATTTTCTGATATCGGTCAGGTCTTTTAATATGCCAACCAATCCGATAAAGCTGTTTTTTGCATCAAAACTCGGCGCGCCGCTGATGCTGAAATATCTCTCCGAACCATCCTTATGAATAAGAATGACTATATCTTCTTTAATGGTTTGCTTCCCGTTTCTGACTTCCTGAAAAGCTTTATCATATCTCAATGCGTCTTCTTTTCTGGCAATATCCCCAAAATATTTACCGAGGATTTCCTCGGATTTATATCCTAAAATTGTTTCAATTGCCGGGTTGATATAGGTAAATTCCCCTTTGATCCCTAAGGTATAAATTATATCCGGTGCATTTTCGCTGAGTGATCTGAACCGCACCTCGCTCTCTTTTATTTTCTGATAGGCGACGGCGTTATTGATGCTGACGCCGATCTGCGGAGCAATGCCCATCAAAAGGCTCATATCCGTCTGGCTGAGCGGCCTCTTTGATTGCACATTATCCACAATCATGATTCCCATGGATTCCCCTTTATAAACAATGGGAACGCAGATAAAAGATTGTGTGCCCATGTCGCGCACGAAATCAAGACTCTTCGATGAAAGATTATCCTCAATTTCGGAAACGTCATTGATTAAGATTGGTTTTTGTTTTTTGAAGGCAATTACCGCCACACCCTTTGAGTTGGGGTTATTAAGATGAAATTTGATGTTCTTCAGGTAATCTTCATGTTTCGGGTTATATCCGTAGCTGTCCGTGTAAATAAGGCAGTCTTTTTGCTTGTTGGCAAGCATGATCATGCCCCTGTCGAAATCCAGTCTTTTTCTCAGGGATACCATTATGAATCTAAGCAGTTTATCGATCTCCAGGATCATGGCGGATGCCTGGCCGATTTCCTGAATCAGCAGGGCCTCATTATATCGTTTACTGATTTGGTCCAGAAGGCGGTCAGCCGTATCCCCCTGGTTTTGAACATTGGCGAGCGATTCTTTCTTTTCCCGATATTCGACATACAGCGTTATGCTCAGGGCTATAGTGATATATGAAAAAATCAGTTCATCCCAATTATCGGAATTAAGAATCATCAAGAGTATGGCACAGAGAATAAAACCTAAAACAAAATAATAATTTCGAATTTGTTTCCAGAAGAAGGTGCGTGTTTTTTCCCAGGTAACGATATAAAGGCAACAATCACCGCCCTTGTGAATGCAAACAGGATGTTCGACATTGGCAAACTTATTGGTGAAGAGCTTTGCCAATGACTCCATTGTGCCCATCCGGTAAACGCACTGATAGGGTTTTTCAATCACTCCCGGTTTCACAGTGGCTGTCGCCTCAATCTGATTAGCTCCGATGTGTTTTATCTTCAAGGCGGTTGCCCGGCTGATGCGCGCGTTAATTTTTCCCAGTAAGTCATATGCTGTCGACGGATTAATGAATCCCATCAAATACTGTCCCAAAGCCCCGGAGGCGCGGGAGGTTGTGGAAAAACGTCCTACTTTTCTTGCGATGTTCGGATCTTGTGTCATTTGCACGAGTATTTCGTGGAAACGATCGCTCTGCTTCTGAGTAAGCCAGTGGCCCTCGTCATTGAGCTGATAGGTTTCAATCTCCGCATATTTTAAAAGGGGGGCGATATCGATATCCGGAAGGTATCTTTTCACATACTCGACGTAGCTATTGATAATTCGGCTATTATAAAGAGGAGTGTCAGTCATCATTTTTTCAGAAACTTCTTAATAAAAAAACGAATTAAGAATTTAAGCCTCACTTTGGTACTTGCCATCATATATTCACCATACTCCCTTCCATAATTCACATCCATGATCCATAGATTATATTGTTTCTCAAAAGGAACTCCCTTTGCCTCTAAGTAACTTGCCGGATAAACCAGAATGGGTATTTTGTCAATCGTAAAAAGGCCGGCCAGTTGGGAGATGGCAGACGACAGTACTTCCCATGGCAAGGTTCCGTCGTTGACCAGAATCTTGATCCCATTTAGGAAGTCTGACAGGCTAAAGCCCGAATCCGATCTGTTGGCAATGAGCACAGCTTTCAATATCCCCTTGTGTTTCAGCGAGAAACCTACACAATTTCTTACAAACCCGTGCCGGGCATATAGATGCGACAGAGATTCTGCGCCTTCTTGCTCTTTGCCCAAACGTAAAATATCCAGTAAGAGGCCTCCGGAGACATTCCGGTAAAACAGATCCAATTCACCGGTATCAGATGATATAAACGGTTCAAGCGACCACCCCTCCGGGAGCGGTTGGCGGACACTGGACGTCGGATAACTTAGATAGGAAAACAGATCGAGGGAACAGGCGCGCGGATCGTTGAGATGTCTGGCAAAACCGCCGAAAAAATGATCAGGAAAACTGTTTTCGGGGCGAAAATAGAACATCATATAGTCCATTCCTACGGCAGGGAGCCGATAGAGACCGTCAAAATAACGGATGATCTGTTTCAGAATTTGCAGACCGACCCGTTTATTGTTGAGCGGCATTGCGGCAAGGTGATGAACCATCCATGTACGTTCGTAAGACCGGATCATAGAAACATGTCCGTAGATTCGGCCGTTTCGCTGGTAGGTCATCTGGGCGATGATTTCCGGATTATCATGATAAAGTTTCCGATAGGTTTCTTTCATGGTTTGCCTGTAGGATTGGACCAGATCATATTTTTTAGGATAAATGAACCCGCTTGCAAAAAGAAATTCCCATAACTGATCTACATCCACTTCAACAGCAATATGAGTGTTCGGGTCTATCGTATTCATGATAATATGACTCAAGCGGTTATAATCTGCAATTGCCATATCGAGGATGACAAAACCATAGTAGCGACTTTTTTTTCTATCTTCACGACGGCCCAGAACCTGGGCCTTGCATTTTATTTTCAAGATTCCGGCATAGTTAATGGTCAGATTAGGAATGATCATCCCGGATATGAGAACATCCTCATCGGCTGATAAACAAACGGCAAAGCCCGAGGTTGAAAGATCACGAATATCCATTTGGATTTTTTCTTTTGTTGCCGGATGATCAAAGGTGATATTCGGCAAAGGAGTAATCTGAACGCGGGGATTGCGCAATTTCTTCTTAAGAAAACGATTCGTTTGGTTGGTTTCCGGGGCAAAGACAATATACCGTGCTGTGTGATCAAATTTCTCCCGGATGCAGTTACAGGATGCCGAGAAAATCATCTGCCCATCCCGATAAAGATTGACGGTTGATGGGGAAGTGGCATTAAACCAGCGGAAAGAGCTGTTTATTTCCGGTCTAACGGCGACGCCAAAGGCTAGTGAGCTGAAATCAACAAGACGGCCTTGAGCCCAAAAACCGCTTTGCAGCACTTCGACCTCGACGCCATGGCAAGGATAGCGTCTGGCCCGGCGCTGACCAACAATATACCCCTTATCGGGTACATAAATGGTAAAGTGATTCTCTTGCGCGTCCTTGAGCCGGGCGGGAATGAGAAACACCGATAGCCCGTTCGTGAGCATGATATTTAAAATAGTCGCATTTTCCCTAATGTGGCGGTTTTCCACGGGCCAGTGGCAGGTCATCCCGCCGTTGCTGCAAGGTTCCTGATGGGCCGCAACGAGAATATCCTCCTTATACCGGGGGTGATGAAGATGCACGTATACCGTGCCTTCCGTAAAGTGATGATTATTCCACAGATTAATCAGTTGTTTCTGCTTGATGGTCTTGGCGGTCTTGAGATTTTGGATCAGGTTCTGATTGTGGAAAAGCAAAGGAGTGGTCGTTTCGTCGCGTTCAGCTAAATTTTTAATTTCTCTGAATGTTGGCTTAATATTTTGATCCATCCTAAAACTCTCCATCATGGATAAAGGTTCCCGATTTATCGCCGGCTGTTTTCCAACAAGAGGAAATCAGTACAGCCGTTGCTTCTAATGGGTTAATGGGTCTTAATTTTTCATTGGTTCTTTCTGATAAAGTTTAAAATTTCTGTTGCGACTTCCTCCGTCTTTTCAAATTGTATGCCATGGCCGCATGCCATTGAAACCATCCGGTTCCTGTTTTTATCGGAAAATAAATGCCCGATGAATTGCATGACTTTATAGTTGTCCACAATTCGATCATGTTCCGCCATAATCGCCAGTACAGGAAGATGATTCTGCAGCATGGCTGACCAGGACAGTTCCTGAATTTCATCCATGATGCTAACTGATTTTAATGTGACCAGGGTGGTTTTGAGAGGGTCTTTCTCAATGAAATCCAGCCACTCATCAATCAATGTAAAATCGGTCGCTTCCAGGGGAATAGGGATACAGGCATGGTTACGTTCCGGTTTTATTTTGAATGAGGCAATCATCTCCAGGATGATTTTCTCAGAGACACTTAAGACAGAGCGGAAGCGTTCATTCCAGAAAAATCCCGGCGTCAACAAAATCAGGCTGGAGAGTTCATCTCCCAGTCTGGCTTCGGCAATGGCGGCGTATTGGGCTCCTTGGCACCAGCCGGCGAGGTGTACCCGCTTGAAGGACCGCTTCAGGGATTCGATTTGCGTCACCACATCCCCGATAACTGCCGTAATGGAACTCAGGTCGCCCCGCTGTTCGTTTAAACCGCACCCCCGCCGGTCGGGTGCAACAACGGTTATGTCCGGTGATATGGATTGTAATTTATTCGCCAGCGGCGCCTGCCAGCCTGAATGACTCATGCCTCCGTGTAAAATCAGCACTACATCGTCACCTTCAGCACGGCCCCAGCGCCGGTAATGAATCTTATACCGATCGGGCATTTCAAGAAAGCAGATGTCAGGTGCGCCGTCATCCATTTCACTGGGCATGCGGCACTGTATCCCAAATCCGGCAATCCAGTTTTCAACCGGTATGACCTTTAGCCCCTGAACTGTTTTTAGATAGTAGGGTGAACGCAAATCCAGCAGACCATCGTGCCCGAATCTCAGCATCGGTTCTGCCGGTTCCCGATCCACCAAATAATCGCCGAATGCCCCCTCATGGGCGATGAGACTCTCTCCGGCTGCGCCGGAGGCCACAAGAGCAGCCCTTGTGAGCAAAGAGGTTTCGCCCACATGGCATCCGATAATGACCGGCCAGCCCAGTTTTTTGAGCTTTTCAATCATTCTTAATGCCCTGATAAGACCGCCTACCCTCGATACCTTGATATTGGCTATGAATTTTCCTTCAATATTCCGGTAATGTGACAAATCATCGATGGTGCAAATACTTTCATCCAGAATAACAGGGAGACCCGTAGCGGCGCTGAACTTGCTGATATCTTCAACATGCCGCGCTCCCACAGGTTCTTCCACAGCGAATATTCTGCCAGTGCCGAGGGCCAGGATAAAGGCTATGGCTTCGTCACAGCGATCCTTCCACAAATTGTTGGCGTCAAGACGAATACGCGGGGAGGGGACGTGATGTTGTGCGGATAGTGTTTCAAGCAAATCGAGCTTTTCGATATCCCGTTCCAGATTGCCGCTTAACTTGATTTTGAAATCCCTGAGTCCGCGAATCAGATATTGATCGACCAGGGTTGTATATTTCCATTTTTTGTCATCTCCCAGCACGGCAGTGTAGTGGCCGCAAAGTTTGCCATCTTTTAGTCCCAGCATTTTTTCAACGGTGCAACCCCTTTCCCGGGAAAGCAGGTCAAGCACGGCCATTTCTATGGCGCACCATGCCGATGGGTAATTATCGATTGTTTTTTCATTCCGCTGTGCCCATTGTTTCAGATCTTCCAGTGTTTCGAAATTCACTCTGCCATAGGAAAAATTTTCCCTTATCCATGAAAGACTCGCGTCAAGTTCATCACCAGCCACATAGATTCGCGGACAACCCTCACCATATCCGATGCTTCCATTTCTTTTGGCATGAACCCAGATGCTTTCTCCTTCGTTGCGGGTTGCCGCGGCATGACGGATGGTTGTTTTCAAGGCCAACCGCAGTGGCTCAGCTTTGATCTGTAAAGTCTGTCTTGTCACACCTTTTTTCTCCTCATCTTTTGATAAAATACATTTATCCTATAACAATATATAATGGAGAGTTCTTTAATGTCAATTAAAGATTTACATTAAAGATTTACCGATATAATATCGTGTGCGTTTCCAATGCTTGTTGCAGGGCGGAATTGTTTTCGTTATGAACTGGAGTTTCACATTTTTGTCGCGGTTGATGCTTAATATAATAAAGGAAACAGTCGATTATTTCTTCCACAAAGTTTTAAGTAAGGGACTTGCTTTTTTTTACATGGAAGAATTGAGGTTTGCGAGTTGAACTGTTCATAACGTTATGGCTGAGAACAAATCCTGTCTTTCCCGTTTTTCTTCGCATTGTACATGAGCTGGTCCACCCGGTGAACAAACGCTTTCATCTCTTCCTTCAACCTGTACTGCGACAGACCCGTACTCACTGTCAGATGAACTTTATGACCCACGGGGCAAAAAGCTTCTTTTCCTAATTCCGTTTGGATTCTTTTGGCCGTCACAAGGCCCTCTTCGCTTGATGTCATCGGCAAAATGACCGTAAATTCCTCACCGCCATAACGATAAGCGGAATCAGTCTCACGCAGACATCGCTTGATCACCTC
>Ga0074044_10005271_pt1 | contig 10546 bp, 12 predicted proteins | sample BogForMeECP23OM1_FD_94443 | JGI IMG/M metagenome (GOLD analysis project Ga0074044, IMG submission 94443) | Bog forest soil microbial communities from Calvert Island, British Columbia, Canada - Bog Forest MetaG ECP23OM1 | ecosystem: Environmental > Terrestrial > Soil > Wetlands ...
AAATTGCGCAAGGTGGATATCCACCAGATCACCTGTGTGCTGGCCGAGGACGGCCGCTGGATCTCGTCCACCCGGATCTGGCGCGGCGAGATCGATGTCCACGGCCACCTGATCCCTGCGGAAAAACCGGATAACGTGCAATAGTGACCGGATGCCTCCGGGAAGGGGCGTCCCGGGGAAATCCCGTTATATGATATAACTGGTCAGGTCTTTTGTGATCACCGAATCGCAGTAGAGGCAGCGCAGGCCTTTCCCTTCGGGGAGAACCGCGAACCTGCTCCTGATGGGCTCGTTTGTCCGGGTGATGCAGCCGGGGTTCGGGCACCGGACACTCCCCACGATCAGCGTCGGTATCTCGACACCCTTCTTTTCGCAGACCTTAAAATTACGGATAATATTGATAGTCGCCCGGGGGGAGATGAGCGCGATCCGGTCCACCTCCTCTTTTGAGAGTTCCCGATTGGAGATCTTAACGATGTCCTTTTTTTCCATGTGCCGGCTCGGGACATTGGTCGCAATCGAGAGCGCTTCCGAAGTCGTCCCGACAATCCCGAGGATCTTCACCACGTTGAGCGCTTCGCCGCCATCGATGTGGTCGATCACGGTGCCGTTCCTGATGCGCCGTACAAGGAGCCCCTCCCCTTCGTCCTCGCCGGTCTCTGCGGGTACGATGTGCTTCATCCCATCACGTCCAGCAGCATGGCCATCCGCACCGGCACACCGTTTTTCGACTGCTCGAAGTACCGGGCGTGGGGGGAGGCATCGAGCCGGGGGTCGATCTCGTCCACCCTCGGGAGGGGGTGAAGGACGATCAGGTGCTTTTTTGCCCCCGCAAGGAGTTCGGGGGTGATCCGGTAACTGGAAGCGACATTGAAATACGAGGTCGAGTCCGGGAACCGTTCCCGCTGGATCCTCGTAACGTAGAGAACATCCACGTCGTCGATCACCTCCCCGATATCGGTATGGCCGATGATCTCCATCCCCTTTTCTTCGAGGCCTGCGGCAAGGGAGGGTGGCAGTTCGAGCCCGGGGGGGGAGATGGTGTGGAGACGGACACCGTACAGGGAGAGGGCAGAGGCAAGCGAGTGGGCCGTCCGGCCGTACCGCAGGTCGCCTACCAGCGCCACGTCGATCCCGTCGATTGGCATCGACTGCCGGATCGTATACAGGTCGAGGAGTGTCTGGGACGGGTGCTGGCCGGCACCATCCCCGGCGTTTATGACCGGTACTGTTGCGAACTCCGCTGCGAGCCGTGCCGCCCCCTCCTTCGGGTGGCGGATGACAATTGCATCCGCGTACCCGCTGACCACCCGGATCGTGTCGGCAAGCGTCTCGCCTTTTGCCATCGAGCAGGCCTCGACGCTGCTGACCGAGAGGGAGGTGCCGCCGAGGCGCGCCATCGCGGATTCAAAGGACATCCGCGTCCGGGTACTGGGTTCAAAAAAGAGGACGGCAAGGATTTTGCCGTCAAGGGCGTTTGTATCGAATTTTTTCTTCCCGATCTGTTGTGCGTGATCCAGCAGGCGATCGATTGCGCTGCGGTCAAAATCCCCGATGGATATGATGTGATGCGTGGCCACTCCTCCCGCGCGAGTTTGCTTTCAGGATCATATGCACATCCTGACCTAAAGTACCTATCTTCCCGCAAGGCCGGTCTCCCGTACGGGGAAACGGGAAGAATGTTTTTGACAGGAATGATATTATCCGATTGTTGCCCATTTTATTCAGGAAACTGCGTTTATTTTTAGCAGGGACGTGAGGCATGCAGATACCCGTAGCGCGGCCGGTGATTGGCCCGGATGAAGTGGCGGCTGTGTCGGACGTACTGGCGTCCGGCATGCTGGCACAGGGAGAGAGGGTTGCCGAGTTCGAGCAGAAGTTTGCCGCGTACTGCGGCACCGCCCATGCGGTGGCGACAAACAACGGGACTGCGGCCCTCCATGCAGCGCTGCTCGCCGCCGGTATCGGCCCCGGCGACGAGGTGATCGTGCCGGCATTCTCGTTCATTGCGACGGCGACTGCGGTCTCGATGTGCGGCGCAAAACCGGTCTTTGCCGATGTGGACGAGCAGACCTTCAACATCCGGCCGGAACAGGTAAAAGAACGCATTACGCCAAAAACAAAGGCAGTCATCGGCGTCCATCTCTTCGGCCAGCCGTTCGATGTCGGACCCGTTCAGGAGATCTGCGAAGCGCATAACCTCCCGCTCGTGGAGGACGCGGCACAGGCCCACGGCGCCCAGTACCATGGCGTGAAGGTGGGGAATCTCGGCCGGTTCGGCTGCTTTTCGTTCTATGCCACAAAGAACATGATTACGGGGGAGGGCGGGATGGTTACGACGAGCGACAAGCCATCGGCCGACCGGCTCCGCCTGATCGTCAACCATGGCCAGAGCGAGAAGTATCTCCATACCACGCTCGGCTACAACTACCGTATGACCGATATCGCCGCCGCGATCGGGATCGTCCAGCTCAAAAAACTGGACAAGTTCAACCTGCGCCGGAGGAAAAACGCGGAGTACTACGCGGCAAACCTTTCGGCAAAAGGACTGGTCAAACCCCAGGTCGCCGACGGGGTCCAGCATGTGTACCACCAGTATGTCGTCCGGCTCACGGAGGAGTTCCCCCTCTCCCGGACGGCGTTTGCGGACTACCTGAAAACAAAGGGCATCGGGTCCGCGGTGCACTATCCCATACCCATCCACCGCCAGCCCCTGTACGCACCGGTGGCCGAACCCGACCCCTGCCCGGTGGCGACCCGGCTCGCCGCATCGGTGCTCTCCCTGCCGGTGCACCCGTCACTGGATACAAAAGACCTTGCCTACATTTGCGAAACGGTAAACAAGGTGAAATAATATGGATGTCGGGGTGATCGGTGTCGGGACGATGGGGAAAAACCACGTCCGGGTCTATTCCGAACTCAAGAGTGTGGCCCATCTCGGAATATGCGACGTGAATGCACAGGCTGCCGAAGCTATTGGAAAACAGCACGGTGCAACCGTTTATCCAACGGTCGGGGAACTGCTCGCGCACGTGGATGCGGTGAGCGTCTGTGTACCGACCCAGCACCATGCGGCGGTCGTCCGGCAGGTCTTTCTGGCAAAGAAGCACGCGTTTATCGAAAAACCGATCTGCGCAACGGCGGCCGAAGCACGGGAGCTCATGGCGGTCCGCCCCGCCGGGATTACTATCGGCGTCGGTCATATCGAGCGTTTCAACCCGATCATTGCCGAGATTAAGAAGATCGTGACAAAACCCCTGTACGTGGAGCTGAAACGGCACAACCCGGCGTCAGCCCGGGTGACCGGGAGCTCCGTGGTCGAGGACCTCATGATCCATGACATCGACATCATCGTCAACGTCTTTTTCCCGGATCCCTGCCACATCCACTCTGTCGGAAATGCCGATCTCTGCAGCGTGCTCATGGAGTGCGGCGGCGTGCCCGTGGCGCTCTCGGCAAGCCGTAAGGCGTCAAAGAAAATCCGGATGATCTATATCGAAGAGGAGGATTTCACGGTCGAAGGCGACTTCATGAGCCAGGAGGTCACCATCTACCGCAAGCCCGGCCGGTACCAGTTCGAGAACGAGCGCTACGTGCAGGAGAACATCATCGAGAAGGTGATGGTAAACAAGGTCGAACCCTTAAAGGTGGAACTTGCAACCTTTATCGACTGCGCAAAGAAGCACGCGCCCTTCCCGGTCACCCCGGAACAGGCGATCCGCAACCTCGAGGTAAGCGAGCAGATCCGGGCCGGTTTCCTGTCCGGGGCACAGTTATGACCCTCGACGAGTTGATCAAACAACGGGGGCCGATCAGAAAGATCGGCGTGATCGGCATGGGGTACGTCGGTATCCCTGCAGCCGCACTCTTTGCGGATTCCCCGGCATTTGAGCACGTGTACGGGTTCCAGCGCGACTCGCCATCATCAGGCTACAAGATCGCGATGCTCAACCGGGGCGAGAGCCCGCTCAAAGGCGAGGAGCCGGGTTTAGAGGAGCTCCTGAAAAAAGTGGTCGGTGCGGGAAAGTTTGTGTGCACGTCCGATTTTTCAAAAATTGCGGAGATGGACGCCGTAACCCTTTCCATCCAGACACCCTTCAGGAACAAGGACGATCTTATCCCGGATTTCACGGCCCTCAACGAGGGCATCAGGAACGCAGGCCGTAATCTCAGGCCCGGGATGCTTGTCGTGCTCGAATCCACAATCACCCCGGGCACGACAACCGGCCCGGCCCGTGCCATGCTTGAAGAGGAGTCGGGCCTTGTCGCGGGAGTGGACTTTGCGCTCGCCCATGCCCCCGAACGGGTGATGGTGGGCCGGCTGATCAGGAATATCCGGGAGCATGACCGGATCGTGGGCGGCCTCGATCCGGTGAGTACGGCCCGGGCAACCGAACTCTACGCGCCGGTGCTGACGACCGGGAAGGTTATTCCTATGACCGCGACGGCAGCAGAGGTGACCAAGACTGCCGAGAACACCTTCCGCGACCTCCAGATCGCGGCGGCAAACGAGCTTGCGCTCTACTGCGAGGCGATGGGAGTCAATTTCTACGACGTGAGAGCTGGCGTGGATAGCCTCAAGGGAGAGGGGATCACCCGGGCGATGCTCTGGCCCGGCGCCGGGGTCGGCGGGCACTGTCTCACCAAAGACACATACTATCTCGAACGCGGCGTGCAGCAGCTGGGAAAAGACCAGCTCGATTATCCGGCAGGGGAGCGCTCCCTCTTTGTCCTTGCCCGCACTATAAACGATTTCATGCCAATGCACATGTTCCGGCTCACGCGTGACGGCCTCGCCCGTGCTGGCACGCCGTTACAGGGGGCGACTATTGCGCTGCTCGGCTGGGCATTCCTTGCCAATTCGGACGATACAAGGAACACGCCGTCGGAGCCGTACCGCGATGACCTGATTGCTGCCGGTGCCACGGTCGCCGTCCATGACCCGTTTGTAGAGCGTGCCCCGGGTGCGGTCCTGACATCCGGTCTCGACGATACCCTGCGGGGTGCCGATGCCGTGGTCGTTTTTGCCGGCCACCGCCAGTACCACTTGCTTGACGCTCTTCGGGTAAAAGCGCTGACCGGAAAGAAGCACCCGGTCATTGTGGACGGGAGAAACATCATCGACCCGGATGCCTGGATCGGCGCCGGGTTCATCTACAAGGGGATCGGCCGCGGCGACAGGAACAGCCATCCGGTTCGCGAATGATTTTGTGTCGTCGCGTTTTTTGTGTTACCGCGCACGGGACCGATAGCGCAGTCTGTTTTTCCATCCGGGTAACTCCGGGGGAACGTGTCCCCTTGAGATGAACTCCTGAGGGTGAAAGAGGAAGAGTGGAATATCAGAGGAGGGGGTATCGGGATACTCCTGACTTTTACGGTGGCAGTTGTATGGAACGAGGCACCGTTTTTTTCCGGGTATGGGGTTTTGGAGGAGGCCACATTTGAGAGGGTGAGAGATCTTGCCTTTTATCCCTCGTTCCATAACGCTTACGCCATTCTGCCAGAGAGACGGTTGTCGTACTGAAAGGTGTGCAGTGCAGGGAGGTATCGCTCTTTTTTGATGGGAAACCGGGGACGTGCAATCCCGCAACCGTCCGGGACCGGGAACGCCGGATTCTGCCATCTTTCCTGTCGTCGTTTTTCCAGTCCAGGATTTCTCCTGGCCTGATCACCTGTTGGATTGGTCTGCCTATAAGCACGAGGAATTTGGAAATAAACCCGTCATTTTTTTCCAGCGTGAGGGTATGAACAAGGGGCTGTAATCCCTGGTCCGGGCAAGCCCCTTCGCGCGAATCTCGACGGGAACTCCCCAGGTGCAGGCTGAGGCATACTGCCCGGTATATCCCGGGATAAATCCGGAATCTATTTAGAACAGGGTACTCCATGTTCACGTAACAATGTATCCGGACCGGGCAACTTTTGGAAAGATTGTTGATGCGGAACCCGAGCTGTCGGCCGCGGGACGGGAAACGCTGCTCGCACTTTATGACGGCCCCTTAAAAATCCCGCAGATCCTTTTACGGGTCAATGCACAGGAAAAGCAGGGCAGCGCGGCAAAGAAGGGACATTCCATATCCGAATCTGCGCTCCGGAAACGCCTTGAAGTACTGATCGGGCGGGGGATTATCGCAAGGGCTGGAAATGAACGCACCAATCCCTACTATTTTATCCGCCGCTTGTGGATTTTCAACCGGTACATCCTTGTGCGGTGCCGGGAGAACCCGGCCGGTGGGCTCCTTGACCTGAAAATCCTCCTTGGCGAGATCTCGCGGCATGCCCCGGAGGGGAAACCCGATGTTATCCAGCCCCGCGTCATCTCGGCGATTGGCGAACGCACGGAGCGCAGCCACGAAGTGAAAGCCGCCTACGAAGCATTCCGCCGGCGTCTCGGGGAGCCGGAAGCGATCGGGGATTATCTTGAAGGGATCTATGCGGATATCTTTGAAGGGAAGGTACCCTCAAGCGATATCGACGGTTCGCTTGCACGGGATTTTCTCCGGTTTGTTGCCACCGCGTCCCCGGAAGAGCACGAGATCCGGTTCTTCTTCTGGTATGCGCAGTTCTTCCAGACTCTTGATCTGTACGAGGCGTCGGCGGCGACGTTTGAGCGGGGCATCGAACTTGCACGGCAGCAGGGTCGTGACCCGGATGCGATCCTTGCCGAGGCCCGGATCTCGCGGGGCAGTGTCCTTATGCATCTCAACGATCTTGCCGGTGCAAAGGAAGCGTTCCTTTCTGATGCCCGCAGAAGCGGGGCGGGCCCGTTTGCGCAGGCAAAGAACCTGTTCGGGGCCGGGGAGGTGGAACTTGCCTGCGGTGCGACCGGCCCGGCGCTTGCCCCGGCACGTTTCTCCCGGGCGCTCGAACGCGCAGCAGTAGCAGACCCGGAGCACCGGAACCCGGATGTCGAAGAGATCCGTGGGGATACGTGGAGGAGGAGCGGGACGCTCTACCGCGTTACGGGGCAATACGACAAGGCCCGGGAATGCTACGAGATGGCGGATACGATCTACCATGACGATATGTTCCGGGGCCGGGTCAGGCTGCTGCCCGAGCAGGCGGAACTGATGCGGGCATATGCGTTTTCATCGCCCGGTGCCGCGGCCGGACCCTATCTTACCCGGGCGGCGGGCCTGTACGAAGAAGCAAAGAGTGCGGCGCAGCGTATCCGGAGCATAAGCCGGTTCGCCCATACGCTCATCGGCGAGTGCGAACTTGCTCGGATTGCGAGCCAGAAATTCGGGCGGCCCCTGCCAAAGGATCTCGATGCGAAGTACAGCAACGCCTTTGAGATCTACTGCCAGATCTCCTCGAAGTGGGGTATGGCGCAGTGTTTTATCTCCGAATCGCTGCTCTACCCTTCCGTTGCCGATGAATTCCCGGATAAGTACGCGGACATGGCAGACAAGCTGGGGCAGGCCGAGGCTTACTGCCGGGAACTGGGGCTTGCGACCGAGCTTGCCCTGATCCGGCGGATCAAGGCGCAGGCTGACCCGGCGACAGAACTCAACCCGCTCACGTTTTTGTGATCACCTTCTCAGATGAGCAGTCCCTGTTTTTACAAACCAGTCTTTGCTGGACAGTTCCGGGATGAGGAAAAGAGGGGGTGGAGGGTCTTCCGGGTGTGGCAGCATAGTGAATTGTGGCATAAAGACCCCCCTCCTCTATGCGAAATACGCGGCGAGCGGGCCGGTGCATGCTGTGACTGCCACAAGAAGCAGGATGCATGCCAGGTGGACGGGGAGGGGGATCTTCAGCCTAGCCTGATCTTTTGTCCCTTCCGGGATGTTGGTGACGGTTGCTGTTGTCATGGTTGCCTCGCGGGACCTGACGGGTGTCCCTGTGATATCCTGCTTGATCAAAACGCGATATAAAGCGCGGGAAGTTGGAAAATTTGGGGCGGGAATTTTCTATAAAAAGGGGCGCGCCCGGCCGGTACGACGCTCCGTTGCGTCCCTGACCCATTCGGAGCCGGGCAGGTCTTCCCTTTTGGAGGAAGCGTTACCGAATCCGGTCTGACCGGAACGCGGGTGCTTTTTTCGGCCCGAAAAAAAAATTCCTGATCTTTTTTGCGGATGAAAAATATCTGCGGCTCCGGGCGATCCGGCATTTTGGAAAAAAATCCGGGACCTCCCGAAAATTCACGTCGGAGCTAAAAAGGGCGAGTTAGTTTTATATCCGACAATCGTATAATTATCCGATAATCTGACGGAGAACTAACACATCATTTTCGAATCAAAAACATTTTTGCCGGATTTTTTCCGGAGCAACGCTCGTTATCACAGCGTTTCCAGCACAGTTTTGACCAGCGTGTTCGTGGCAGGGTCGGAACCGAAACGGAAAGCCATCCCTCCCATTTCGGTGAGCCGGTAGTATTTTTCTTTCTTGTTCTCCCCGGAACGGACCTCTTTAGCAAGTCCCGCGTCCACAAGTGCGACCATAAAGCCGGAAAACGTCGGCTGGGTGAGTTCGTCCGCGGCCTTCCTCCCCCTTTTGTAAGTCGCGGCGGGCGGACCGTTCCGCGTCCTTACCCTGGTGTAGAGCGGCCAGAGCTGCTGGTAGATGTACTGCCGGGAGACGGGGGGAGGAGCCGTCGATTTCCCTTCGTTTTTGCCGTATTTAACCAGCAGCGCTAAGATCGCCTGGTAGTTGGGGTTTGCGAGCATTGCCCGGGCCGGCAGGTATGGGAGCGGAACGGATCGCAGGATTTTTTCATCGAATGCCGACCGGACCTCGCCGTTCACCCACGGGGCACAGGCAAGGAGCGCCATACAGAGCGGTTTTGACCCGCCCGAGAGATCGAAGGTATACCGTGCATCGGGATGTTCCCGGTGAATTCTGGTAAGTGTATCGCGAACGGCCGGGTAGGCAGGAGCGGAGATAACCTCGTTTGAGAACGGGATGCCGATGGATGTGGAGGTATTCTTTGCAGCGGATATCGCGTTTCTTATGGCAAAGCGCGTTTTTTCAATTTCGGGATCCGCGTGTTTGAGATAGATGGTGCTGTCGGAAAAGACGTACGTCCGGGTGATGCCGGGATAATCCCGGAATGATGCGGTGTAGGTGGCAGCGATGTCGTCACCGGCGGTGATGATATGGACGTGTTCCTGCGATGGCATGAATCCGGATCTGAGGGCGGGGGTTAAATGGTTGTAGGTTGGCGGGATCTAAAAATCCCGGTATGCCGTCTTCCGGTATTCCACTTCAAGGACGTGGATGATCAACACATCGTCATGGATCGAAAGGAACGCCCGGACGCCCCTCCGGATCCTGACCGAGTATATCGGGTGCCGGGGGTTTGACGCCTTTATTTTTTTGATATGGCTGTAGGGATCATCGCAGATTGCATGAATTTTCCGGATGACCTGCCGGGCGAGTTCCGGGGGAAGTTTGCTGAGGTCGCGATCTGCCCGAGGGGCATATTTGATCTGCCAGGGGCTCATTTAACCCCATACTTTTTCATGATCTCTTTCTCCGGGATCAGGTTGCCTTTCCGGACATCTTCGAGGGATTCTTCGAGCCCTGCAAGTGTTTCTTCGCTCAAGGGCTCCTCATCGACTGCGAGCGTGAGCAGACGCTCGATGACATCGTTGTACGATTCCTTGGGATGGCGTTTCAGGGTGTTGAGCTGGGTTTTGAGGTCTTCCCGGATATAGATTGAGGTTGCGGCCTGCATGGTAACACTACTATGCACCTATGGGTATTATAAATGACTGATGAGGTGCAGGGGGCTATTTTATAAGATCGCGATTAGAAAATGCCGAGCTGGTATCAGGAAGTACATTGTGAAAGACCGGTGCGAGGAGGAAAGTTTTTGAGGGTAATCATCAATCCTAGTGTACGTCCGCCCGGGTGATCACGGTATTCTTTGACCGGTGAGTGCAGCCATGAAAGTAACTATCGACCCCGAATCAGATGCCCTGTATATGCGCCTGACCGATACCCGCATCCATGATTCCGAAGAAGTAAAACCGGGGGTTATCCTCGATTACGATGACAAGAATAACCTTGTCGGCATCGAGATTCTCCGGGTATCGGAACGGGTGCCGTCAGCCAGCCTGAAATCGGTGCTGATTGAATTGGCTTAATCCCGATTTTGGTTCTGGCCAATAATTTATCAGGGGATTGTATTCCTGTCACAGGAAAGATTTGGTAAAATGCCCGCAGAAAAAGAGCAACTCATCCTGCAAAAGGAAAAGATTGCCATTGATTACGAGAACCCGGATGATGCATGGAAGGATTACGCGAAGAATCGGTTAGCGCATGACTGACCCGTCACAGGGTAAGGAATGTTGACCTAAATTTCCATGAATATTTAGAAATTGTCAAATAGTGTGAGGGCTCCCCGCCTCAGGGCCTCTCCGAGGCACGGCGGGGCAAGGAAGTTTTCATCATGACTTTTTTACGGTATTGATCCGCCGCGGGGGCATCCCTTCGGGGGCGGCGGGAAATATCGCTAAATTTTCCTAAAAGATTACACTATTCGAGGGGCAAGAGTTGTCCATTTTGATCCCCTCTAATCAATAGTATCGGGTAAGATTATCCT
>Ga0074044_10005272_pt1 | contig 10546 bp, 14 predicted proteins | sample BogForMeECP23OM1_FD_94443 | JGI IMG/M metagenome (GOLD analysis project Ga0074044, IMG submission 94443) | Bog forest soil microbial communities from Calvert Island, British Columbia, Canada - Bog Forest MetaG ECP23OM1 | ecosystem: Environmental > Terrestrial > Soil > Wetlands ...
ACAACGGTGATCGTCTGATTTTCGAAAACACGGAAGCCGGCGATCGGAGTGGGCAGCGCCGGCGAGCCCAGGGAATCGAGAATCGAATCGTAGTTTGTCGCGCCTGGCGGAGGCGTACCGTCTACCAGGATCCGCCAGATGAGATCCCCCGTCCCCGCCGTCCATCCACCACCAACAAAATTGTTGGCCACTTTCTGGAAAACTCCGTTCCGGCCGATCGGCACCGTGTAAGAAATGATCGTGACAGTCGCCCCAATCGCCGGCAGCAGCGCATACGCCAGGAGATCGACATTCTCCCACTGCGACGGAGGGAATAGCCACACCGGAAGCCGCGATATTTGCGTGCTAGGTTCGTCTGCCGGCGCTGGCGGCCCAACGGTTTGCGGCTGCGTAGCTCGAGAAGAGTCAGGACGCACCGCTTCAGGAAAGCGCGACCAGCGCGACGCGAAGCCGTTGGATGCGGATCCCATCAATCACCCCCTGAATTTGACACCAGGCCACCAGGAAATTCCGGCTGCGAAGTGCTCTGCTGGTTAAAGCGCAGCGCGACCCCATAGAGCACCAGCTGGACCGTGTTCGTAACCGTCTCTATGTTCTGCACCAAGACCAACACCTGAGAATCCGGCTGATCAAACTCGTAAGGCTCACGCAAAAAGAAGGCACCAGGAAGTGCCCCACCGCCCTGAGAGCCGGCAATGTTTGCCACCGGCACCCCACGATCGGCCAGGCGCAGCTGCTTTTTCGTGTCGTAAAGCTGCGCACGAAAACCGCCGTTCACATTGGAACTGGTCGAAGCCAGAATCGCTAGCAACGTAAAATCGCGCTGCAGGTTCACGCGCGCCTGTAGCGTGGACCTGGCAGCCAGCACCAGATTCACCGCTTCCCAGGTGGGAGCGTGATCCGCCAGCCCGCCCGAAGGCGGAACCCTCTCCCCGAATCGATACACCTGCGACTGTTCGCGCTGAAGTGGAAGCATGCGCGCGAGCGGATGGATCAGCGTCTGCGAAAGCGAATATGGTCTAGAGCCAGCCATTGTTTCTACGCCTCACTGCCTCACGTTAACTAACCGCTCCAGCTCATCGAAACTCAACTTCTCCAGTTCACTTCCGCGCTCGAGCGAGAAGCCCAGCGCGGCTGCTTTTTCCAGCAGCTCGCAAAGCTCCTCATCGGAAATGATCCGATCGCGCGGCAGTTCCGCCACCCGATTTAACTCTTCGGCCGCGGCCAGAGCTTAAATCCGGAGAAAACAGCTTCCACCACATTCGGCGCGCCGCTCGTATCGCTCCAGAGCAGCGTATAAACGCGCGTCGCCGGCATGATGTAGGGGACAGCCAGAGGGAAAGCCGCAGTCGCCGCGGCCGTGCCTGCCCAATTGTCAACGTTGATGCCGTTGAAAGTGGCCGGCCCCGAAGTCGCAGAAGCAGTCGTCCCGATGAAATCGCGTCCCGTAGCCTGCTCTTTCATTAGCACCTTGAGTAAGTTGCTGGTGCGCGAAAGAAGAATCCACCACCACTCGAAATCGGCATCCGACAAAATCTGCAGCTGAGTGGGACTCTGCACCGCGCTTGCCGGCACCGTATAGTCGAGCACGTAGGAAAAGAACTGCCGTTCAAATTGATCATCTACGTTTGGATCCACGATGCAACTCCCTTCAGATTTTTGTGATTGAAAGCCGGAGAAGAACCCTTCTCCCCAAAGAATGAATTCTCCTCCGGCTTTTCGCAGCTCTACAAGATGGCGCGCGCGAGCACGCCCTCGAGATAGCCATGCACGTTCAACCCTGTGCCCACAAATTCAGTTGCGGGCGCCGCGGCCGACGTGGTGAATGCAGCTGCACCAGTGATCGTGGGATCGATCGTGAGCGAGAAGTTTTGATTCTGCTCAATTAATTGCCCCATGATCGGCTCCATTGGATCAAGCCCTGGGATCTGCGGCATCGGATCAGTGACCGTCGCAACGTTCTGAGCGGACGGCCAACCATTGGAAGACACGTTAGCCATCGTTCCACCAGCAACGAGCGTCTGAGTCGAAATATATGACCCAAACCCACCGGCGCCGGCTGGACACTTCGAAACGAGCGAAGTCCAGTAATCCTTGCCTGAGATCAACAGCTGCGCCAGCGATTGACCAATAAAGGAAGTGAGATCCAGAGGTGCCGCATCAGAGCGGACCACGATTGCCACCGCCTTCACCAGAAACTTTTTCGGAGCATCCAGCATGCCAGGCTGCACCAGGTTCGTGTGATAGAGCGTTTTCACAAACGCCACACCACCGGCCGGAGTGTAGCTGGCGCCGATTGGTTGCGCGAAAAGTTGCTGCTTGGTCACCGCAGTCGCGACGGCGACGCCATAAAAATCGTAGAGCGGCTGGACAAGATATTCCAGCTGTCCTGCGACGATCGGATTTTTGCGAAGTCCCAACCGCAATTTCGGATTGCCGACTTCACCTTCCCCGATCTCCTGGCAGCGCGCGAAGCGAGATGTATAGCGCGAGTTATTTTTGACCATTCGAATTCACCCCCTTCCCGGTCACAAAATCATTACTGCATGCGCCAAAGCCTCAGAGAGGACATCGGCAGTGATCGCAAGCGGCGCGGCTAGTAGTTGCCCGCGTATCGACTGCGGAAACGGTGGAACCCCAGCTTTCCCGCGGCTGCAGCTGCAGCGGGATGAGTGCCCGCAGGCAGTGCAGCCGGAGCGGGGATCATGGTTCCCCCCGGCCCTGGAAAAAAGATGGTGCCAGCACCACGGTTTGCGGGGAGCATGTTCGCCCCGTAAGCTCTCAGATATTGATCCGAAGACGTTGGAACTCCGAACCAAGAAGGAGAGTAAAGACCGAGCCCGAGATTCTGAGCAAAGCCCGCCTGGTGCAGCGCACTAATGATCGTCGCGGTTAATCCGCCTTTGAACAACTCTTCTCCGGCTTCCGGTCCGAGCATCTTTCCTCCAAACAACAGAGCGACAGCAGCAGCGCCAGTGACAGCCACGCCAGCCCAGCCCCCAGATGCAGAAAACTGGCCGGCAAGGAATAGCGAACCCAGCGCGCCTGCAGTGTTGTAGGCAGCATCCTTCACCGTCTTGCCCGTGATCCCGAGCGGATTCCGACGAGCACGATAGTGGTGATGGTGCTTATTTTTTCTGTGCGCCATAACGGTTGACCTCCTTTCTTCCCCCTGCCCGGCGAAGTGAGATCTCGCAGTGTAGGCGGATGGATTAAAAATTCGAACTTGCGCCATGACGGATTACTCCCCTGCACCTGGTTCCGCTGGTGCAGCCGTTGGATCCGAATCTGCCGGCACCATTGCCAGCGAAGCGGATAAATTCATTTCAGCGATCACCGCCTCGCGATGGTTCGCGATGATCTGCGCTGATTTGTCGAGATCATGCCCGCGCGATTTTAGATAGGCGAATAGCACACCGTCGGGCTCGCCTGGATAGTAGACAGGAGGCGCGAAAGCCTGCTCGGCCCCACGCACGGGCTCGCCTGGATAGTGATAGGAGACAGGAGGCGCGAAAGCCTGCTCGCAAAATTCCTTCAGCTTGGGGATCAGCGGAGTAATCTCCGTGGTCAACAGCTCGAGAAAATCAGCTTTCCCCGCGGCCTCAGCTAGACGCGCGCGCCGGTCTTCATTCGCCTCTGCAAGCTGCGCTGCGATCTCCCGCAACCACTTGGCAGACTCCCAGGCCCCATCGTCACTTTCGTTTTTCGAATTGCGGATCTCTTCTGCTGTCACTCGAGTTAACCTCCAAGAGAAAATTTTCCACCCACAAAATAACCCTGCATCGGATCTTCCGAATCGTCGATCAGAAGCGCCAGGTGCGTCCCATCAGACGGATCCACCAGCCCGCGGATCCTTCCGAAACCACCCTGCGCGCCGGCGAGCATAATGCACAGCTCGCGAACCGGATGCAGCACGCCGTAAACCCGGCCGTCGCGCGCCGTGATCTTGTCACGCACGCGATCGCCCACCACCGGGCAGCCAGTCAGCAGCTGCGGAATCCGCTTGACCGTTTCGCCGGCCGTCTTAGGGATCCATCGCGGATCCGGAATCGCAGGCAGAGGCGTCAGACCTTGCGGCAGCAGCAGATCCTGGCGATCCTTGCTGATCGCGAGCACCGGCGCATTTTTGTGGGTCAACCAGTCCAAAGTGATCGAAGCCCACAGCGTCGTCTGCTGTTCACTCATCGGATGCAGACCAGGCTGATCGGCCAGCAGCTTCGCTTGCTGCGGATTCTGCCAACGCGATCGCGCCTGGCTGAAGCCGGAGATCTCGCGCTGGCCTTCGAAAACAACGCTGGTCAGGCGGCCAACGATAATGTAGTCACGATCGCGCCGGCGATCACACTGGATCCGCAGCCGATCGGCCAGGGTAAAGGTTGGTTTCGTGATGACAGCAGCAGCAACGCTCAATTTACGATCCCCTCTGGTCGAATTGTGTACTCCCCACCCTCGAGCAGCAGCCGGCGATTGCGAGAATCGAAAAAGACTTCCGGCCGAACACCGCTTTCTTCCCCGAACTCATGGCGCCATTCATCTATCTCCGGATCCGGTACGTGTTCCTTGCGCTGCTTGTAGTCGATCCGGCGCGCTTCCCCAAGTAGGAAAACGCCGTCGCCTTCGTCCCTGGCGCCGAAGCCAGAAAGCGAATCCGAAACGTCCTGGTCCCCACCTACAAAATAAATCTGCACGCCAGTCTCATCAGCAACCACCGCGGTTGCAGCCTGGCCAGGACCGAAATTGATCTGCATGACTTGCCCGCCAGTAACCGGCTTCACATAGAGCGCCTGCAACCGGCCCAACTTCGCATAATCGCCGGCCGGCATGTGCGGCTCATCTTCGATTGTGACCCACTCGGCAGGGCGGCCAGTGAAAGCCTCGCGCAGATCCGCGGCTGCAGGATTCGAGCCCCGGCGCCGGCGCACAGCAGATTTATGACGCGACCGCGGCCGGCGAGTCAGAGGATAGAAAACGCCGTTCTCGTATTCCCCCAGCTCCGCATTTTTCCGGCCGGCAGTCACCACCCGCGGACGCGGCGCGCGTCCACCCCAGGCGATCGAATTGCGGCCAGGCTCGCCGGCTTCCCGCTTCAGCTCCGCAGCCAGCTGTAGCACGCGGGACAACTCATCTCGTTCTGCGCTCAGCTGCGCGATTGTCTTCCCCGGATAAAGCTCTGCCGCGGCCTTGACTACCCAGGGATCATCGCTAGGATTCAACACCAGCAGCTCTGCGGGATTCGCCATGACCAGCAGCTCTGCGGGATTGCTAGCGCGCGCGAAGGAAGAAACATAGCCCATGTCCCAGCCCATTTTTGCGTTTAACTTCTCGAGCTGCGCGCGCAGCTTGTTAGAACGATCGTACTTTCCGGCATTGAGCAGATCCGTCATTCGCTGATACAGCTTCGCGGCCTTTGTCCGGTTGCGGCGAGCAGAGCCGGCAAACTTTTTTTCCGGAGGATTCGAGCGCGCCGGAGGATCTACGTAGTGCGTCAGCTCGGTACCATCCGACTCGCGCACAATCACGGGAACACGATCGCCAATGGCTGCAGCCTGCTTCAGCGCGTATTTTCGCGCCGACTCCCAGCGCGGAAATTTGCGATCGCCCACGATCACCACGCGCTTTGCTTTTCTCGGATTCTTTCGCGGCTTCATGACCATCCAGCGATAACCCTTTGCTGTCGGAGTCCCCTTGATAAAAGAGCCTGGCGTTTTGGCTTCCTTCGCCTCAGCGTCTTTTTTGTCAGTAAAGGCGCCGTGAAACGTGTAGCCGTACCCTTCCCCGAAATTTTTCCGCTTGCTCATGCGCTCTTTGCCGGCGCCTCTTCTTTCCGCAGCGTGATGTAACGATCGTCCCCGAAACCAGTCAGCGCGCGATTCCAGCCACTGCGAAGAACTTTCCACGCGAACGACTCCGCGGCCTCGCGCTCCTCTTGACTCAACGGAGGATTAGCCGGAACTCGAGTGGACACCCCCGGCATGAGCGCCTTGAATTGCTCATGGTCAACATCGGTTCCCACCACGCGCAGGATCTCGAAAACGTAGGCGTAGACCATTTTCTGCCGAAAGACGTGCGGCACTTCTCGATCGCGCTCGTTTTCGTTTTCACCGGGCACCACATGCACAGGATGACCGAGCGCAACCACGCGGATAAACTGCTGAGGACGATCCCAAGCTGCCAACGCCTCGCGGATCTCGTCTGCGATCAGATCGTGCATCAGAATTTCTCCATCAGCGCCGGCCCCAACACGATCGCCGCGAGCCCGAGCCCAACCCACATTGCATTCTGCTCGAGCCAGGCAGTAACGCTGGTCGAGGATCCTGGCGGAGGAGGCGCGCCGGCAACGGTTGGTTGCCCCGTGCCCACAGCTGCAGCCAGCCCACCAGGTTGCGTAGGATCCGGAGTCTGCATGGTGGGAATCGAATCGGCCAGCGGAAAATAACCAGTCGCGACGTAGACTTCATGCCGGATCACCGAAATGATATCGTTCGGATCCGCGAAGCCCTGGCCGTTGTTAACCTGCAACTGCAGCGTGACCTGGAATGTGTCTTCGAGCCCCACATAGCTCGCAATCCCAGAAGTAGACAACTGCGAATTACGCACCGCAAAACCATCTTGACCGAGTGCCTGCGCAACTGCCAGCAAGATAGTCTGCGGAGTCGTGAGAGCCACGCTGTTTCCGGAATAAGTGTTCTGCCAGGTTCCCTGATACGTCACCACCGACTGATCCGGCACCATCGCGCCCATCATACCCATGCCGCGAGCACGCACCCGCGGGGAAGCGCCGCGCCGCGGATCATGGCGGCCATCCGATCGCCAGCCCTCATGCAGCACCGCTCCACCAGAAAAACTGAAAGGACGATCGGAATGCTGGCCAGCATAAGCATGAACGCCAGGAGGAAAGACAGCAATATTCCCGTGCAGCGTCGCCGGCCGGAAAGGAACCGATCCGAGATGCGTAGCCGCAAATGGATTCGTCTCGCCCATCGGTCGCCAGCCCTGGCGCTGCAGCGACTCTATGTAATTCACATAACTCATCTAGCGCCGCCTTCCTCCGCCGCCCATCATCATCATGACGAAGAGCAATCCCACTCCCCCAATCAAAAGCGTATCCGTTGAAACTCCAATCGAAAGCGCCGGCACTGCAGCAACTGCACCAGGCACCGGCACAGTCACGCGCGGCGACGGCCCCGGCGCCAGCGCACTAACAATCGCTTGCGTGATACTCGAGGATGGAGGCGTAATCCCCTCCGCAGCTGCAATTTGCGCAGCCGTCGCAGTTCCTGTGATGGTTGCTCCGCCGAAATTCTGGACATAACCCGTAATGTCGTTGCCCTGCGAATCGTAATAGGTGCCATCGGAAGGATCCAGAAAGCCCGTGCTGCCATCCGCAAAGCGCACCGTCTGCATATTCGCCGGCAGGAGTTGCCCCATACCGGAAAACATCGGTGAATACATCGCTGTGCTGCTGCGGTTGAAATTCAGATGCCCATCCCGAAACACGCTCATAAATTTATTTCCTTCCCATCACTGCCACCAGCGCCAGGCCCCCCAGCCCCAGCATCAGCAGTGTGCTTATATTCATGCCGGCAATTGTGCCGGCAGGAGCTGCAGCAGCTGCAGCCGTCGCCGGTTTCGGCATGGTAGCAACTGGAGATCCAAACAGAGCCGTAGTAAAAGCCTGCAACGCGCTGGGAGGAGGAATCACAGAAGTCGGCGCCGCAACTCGAGGCGCTGCGCCAGGAGTGGAGATCCCCTCCGCGGCCGAGATCTGCGCCGACGTCGCCGTGCCCGTGATTTTTGCACCTCCGAAATTTTGCACGTACCCAGAAACATCGTTTCCCTGCGAATCGTAGTAAGTCCCATCCTGCGGATCAAAAAAGCCCGTAGTGCCATCCGCAAAACTCACCGTCTGCAGACTCGAGGGAAGCATGATCGAAGACGCGGCCGGCGCCAGCACCGGCATAACCGTAGGAGTAGAAAACACCGGCGCCGGAGTGCTTGAAACGATATTCATACTCGGAGCCGTATCCACCGGAGCGGCAGGAGTGTCCCCAAAATCGAACATGCCATCAAAATCATCATCCTGGCCAAGATGGAAGCCCAGCCCGTGATGTGCTCGCACTACCGGCAAAGATTTTTCCTCACTTCAGCAAAAGCAAAAGCAACACCGCACCCGCGGCCAACGGCATCCACGAAGGCAAACCAGCTGCAGCTGCAGCCGTCTGCACTTCTGAAAGCGCGCCGGCAGCGGTCGAAGCTACTCCGCTCGCCGTCGCTGCCGCTGTGACCGTGGGCGGAGTGTACGTGAGTTGGTAAGCGCTGCGAAGATTCGCGCCATAGCTACTCCCGTAAACCGTGCACACCCACATCGTGCCCCCGGTCGGATTCTGAAAAAGCGCCATCGCCTCAGCGATCGTCGGCACCAGATCGTTACAACCAACGCAGCACGTAGCCGTGCAATCTTTATTACAAGAGTGCCCACCGACCATCGTGGCGCCCGTGCTCACCGTGCAGATCGAAGGTTGACCGGCATTCGGTTGAGGAGTGCCGCAACTCTGCCCACCGTGCGACGCATCGGCCGCGCCGGCCGCGGTAGTGTACGGCGCCATTTTCTGCCAGAAGGTCTGCAGCAGCTGAGGAAGAAACGACTGCGCCTGCGTCGCGGTAATGTTCTGCGTCGCATCCGCAGAATTCGCAGCCGCGAAAATCGCTTTCAGTCCCGCATCGAAAGTCTGCACCGCAGAATTGATCGCCTGATTCTCCGCCTTCGCCCCGGCGACACGCTTGTCATGCGCAGCCCACAGACCAGCAATTACCGCAGTTAAAACAGCAATGCCAGCGCCGATGAGCGGAATTGAAGACACCAGCGACGGCGCCAGATTTTTTACCAAGGCAGGAGTTGCGGCTGCAACAATGGCACCACTGGCAGCCACCGCTTGCGGACCCGATTGCCCGAGCTGCTGCTGACGCCAGCCCAGCGCACCCATCTGATAAAACGGAACACTCGGAGCGCGCACCACTCCGGAAAGCGATCGCAGTTTTATTTTGTAATGGCCGTTGCCATACACGCGCGTAACTTGCTCCTCAAAATCCTGCCACTCGCTAGAAGCGCCGGACAGTTGCCGGCGCAGCTGCAGCGCACCCATCTGATACAACGGAACTCGAGGCACAGCAACGCAGCTCACTTTTTCCCTTTCATCAAAAAGAACAAAGCAGCGCCGGCGCCGAGCGCAATCCATAAATTGGGAACGCCAGCGATCACCGTGCTTTGCGAAAACCAAGAAGTCGAAGCAGCAGCAGCGCCAGCTGCAGTTTCTTCCCAGGTGACCGGAGATCCCGCAGTTCCTTCCACCGTGTTCGTGCCCACCACATCCGCCCAGGTCGGATTAGACGGACCAGAAACGCCGGCAACGATCACTTGCTGTAAATTTCCGTTGCTATCGGTGACCGTCATCCCAACAGGGTACGAAGTGTTAGGCGTCCACAGCGCGCCAGGTGTAGGCAGTGGCTGTCCCACGGTGGGAGTCGTGGGAGCAGCCACCGTGGGGGACGGCTGAGGAGAACTGGAAGGGATTGTCGAAGCAACTACATTGACGGGAGCCGGAGAAGTTGGCGGCCCAGGTTGAGCAACCGTACTGGTCGCGCCCGATTGCACCGCAGGCGCAAAAATATTCCGCGGAGGCGCGCCGCAACCCCACGAAGGGCACGGCGCCGGAGAAAATCCGGGAGCTGCGATCGCATTAGACACCGGCGCCGCAATCAGAGAAGCAAACCGCGGATTCACCATCGCATTGCGGACCACAGCCGGCCGAGCTGCAACTCCGAGCGCGCGATAATTTCCTGGCGCCTCAGCAAAGCCAGCCGAGCGACGCCGCTGGAAAGCATGCACCACATGAGCGCCCCCGGAAGCATTCGGCCGCGGCCGCATCTCCGCGGAAGATCTGTACACATGATCGGAAAGATCCTGGCCCTCGCGCAAAGCCGTGCCACCCCAGAGAACGCTCCAAGGCTCCGAAGTCAACGTTTGGTTGCCTAGCTGAGAAGTACCTTCAGAAATTTCATCTTGACCATTCGGCCAGCCGTCACCGTCCGGACCGATGAAGCCGTGATACTGACCACCTTCCGGCCCACCAGGAATCCTCAAACGCCAACCGGACCAAGCGAAGGGAGGCACGGCAGTGTAGCCGGCCAGCCCTGCAGGTTCCGCCACTCGATTCGGACGATTCATTTTTTCCGCCTTCGGTATCTGCGATGCGAAGGATTCGAGCGCGGCGCCGATCGTCCCCCCATCATCATCATCAACACCAGCGCAAGCCCACCAATCAACAGCAGCGGAGAAGACGCGGAAGCAGAAGCAGCGACGGCCGGCACGCCAGCACCAGTGATGTAGCCAGCTGGGGGGATCCCATAACCGGGAGTGTTAGAAGTCATAAAACTCCCGTAAGGAGTCACCGAAGACGATCCGCCGCCGCCAGTCACCGAGATCAGCGCCGGCATTTCAGCGAGCGCCTGCGAAATCAGATTCGGATCCGTCTGACCGAGGCGGCCA
>Ga0074044_10005273_pt1 | contig 10546 bp, 7 predicted proteins | sample BogForMeECP23OM1_FD_94443 | JGI IMG/M metagenome (GOLD analysis project Ga0074044, IMG submission 94443) | Bog forest soil microbial communities from Calvert Island, British Columbia, Canada - Bog Forest MetaG ECP23OM1 | ecosystem: Environmental > Terrestrial > Soil > Wetlands ...
GACGTTGTTCCTCAGGAACATGACGCAGGTTGATACGGATGCGTGTCCACGTAGATGATCTCCCGCGCATCGAGTCGACCAGCACATCGTCCACGGCAAGCAAACTTGCGATATCCCCATGTTTGGCCTTCCATCGCTCAAGACCCGCCAGCGCGGCTGCTTTATCAGGCGAATTCGCGATCGTAATCAATGGCATCTTTACGCGCGGCTTTTTTATTGCTGGCTTCTTCGCGGCAGATTTCGCGCGGGAAGGCATCACGCGCGCAGCCTCGCCTTCCATCTTGCGGAAATGCGGAGGCCATGGTGCATCGGCAATACCGGCCGCCTCGTCTTTATCGGCGAGTTCCAGTAGTTTTTCCAGCGAGCCAGACGATGCATCCATCCCGGCATGCGGATTGCCGGTTTTCGCGAAGCGCTCAGGAACCGTGAAAATGGTAAAGTCCGCCGGATCGCAATCGGGTACTTCTTCCCAATCAAGAGGAGTCGAAACGCGAGCATCTGGGAGGGGGCGAACCGAATAGGCGGAGCATGTCGTCCGATCCTTCGCGTTCTGGTTGTAGTCAAGAAAGACGCCATGGCGCTCTTCCTTCCACCATTTCGAACTGGCCAGGGTGGGGGCGCGGCGCTCGACCGCTCGCGATAAGGCCACAGCCGCACGACGAACTTCCGTGAACGTCCAACGCGGTTCGATGCGCACATTCACGTGCATGCCGCGCGAGCCGCTGGTTTTCGGCCAACCGCGAAGGCCGACCTCATCGAGAAAGACTCGCACTTCGAGTGCGACGCGGCGCACATCGTCCCAACTAACGCCGGGAATCGGATCCAGATCGATGCGTAACTCATCCGGGTGATCGAGATCGCTGGAGCGCACCGGATGCGGGTGCAGTTCGATGCAGCCAAGGTTCGCGATCCAGGCAAGCCCGGCTGCATCATCGACAACAACTTCTTCGGCGGTTCGGCCGGAAGGGAACGAGAGAGTGACCGTACGCAACCAGGCTGGCCGCTTCTCTGGGGCGCGCTTTTGATAAAACGCCTGCGCTTCGGCGCCGTTGACGAAACGTTTTAGAACGATTGGCCGATCTTGAATCCCCTTCAGCGCACCCGGAGCGACGGAGAGATAGTACTGAACAAGTTCGAGCTTGGTGACTTTTACCTGCGAAGAAAAGTACAACTTCTCAGGGTTCGTGATCTGGACTTCCTGCCCGCCAATCAACAGAACTTTGCTGGCCGATTCCTTTGCCACAGCAACAAGCCTACCATCGATAATCATTATCTTAGGCGACGCCAATCTCTGGCGATGAATCAATCATCATTCGGTCCGACAATCGACGAATATCTTCGCGAGGCGCCTGATGCCGGTTGAAGGGCACGATCCCGCAATCGGGCGGCATCGACATGGCGACTCGCCTCAGCTGTCGTACCGTCGGCAAGCCGGAAACTATCTAGAAACGGCCTTCGAGGCACTTGGCCAGGTTGGTAACGGGAAGTCGGCTAGACTGGAGACAAGATCCTGGATACTTGCGCGTTTCTCGATACTAATCCAGGAGGCATTGCTTCTGGGTTGCTCGTGATCCAAGCACAAATGCCAAAGAGTCAGCAAAGTTAAGATTTTCTCGCAAGCCTAACAGCAGCGACATGCCTTACCTTTCAGAGCTTCACGTGCCTCGAACAAAATGAATGGAGTGACTGCCAAGGCTGCGATGGGGTCGGCCCATTTGACGTGCCAGACTGAACGAACGCCCAGACCTAGAAGGGCGATGAGAGAAAGATACGCACACAACCCAGATTGGGCCGAATCCGCTCTCAAAGCGGCACTCCCCGTGATGGCGGATAGTCGTCGCTTCTCCCTCGCCAACAGGGGCATAATCAACAGGGCCGCAAGCAACACGGCCATACCGAAATAGCTCGGCTTTGGTTCACTGTAGCCAAGCAGGGAAATCGACGACACCAAGACCACGCACGCTCCCAACACAATCAGCAGACTGCCCGTCATCTGTGCTGCACGACGCTCGTCTTCTTCGGAACCGTCGTCCCTAAAACGCCACAAGACAATGATCGCTGACAATAGCTCGATAGCACTGTCGCCCCCAAAGGCAGCGAGAACAGGGCTTCTCGCTTTCCACGCCGACCACAGGGATAAGACGGCTTCGATACTCATCCACGTGATGGTCACAATCTGAATGCGTCGAATGAGGGACAGCGTATATTGGCGGGGAATCTGAATCGTTGCCACGCAGATCATTATGCATCGGACGAGGGAGTATCTGTGCAGTGCATCCTTTATCAACCTGCCAAGCTGGATTTTTCAGGAAGGTTCCATCAGAGCAAATCTCTGTAACGCTCTAGAGCCACGCGCACCAACTGGCTCCGAGTTCGCACTTCCGTCTTGCCAAACAACTGCTGCAAGGTATTCTTGACTGCGCTCTCCGAGAGATTCATACTCGACGCAATTTCTTTATTCGATAAGCCTTGAACAACCAACCGGAGTACGTCCATCTCCCGGCCATTGAGAGAGGGCCGCTCCTTCTGATCGGGAGGCGCCGAACCCGTTCCCGCCGGGACGGTCTGTTCCTCACTAACGTCCGCGATGATGGCTGCCAGCTTGGGTGTTGTCCCTTCCTTGTAGCTGGAAAACCAAACCTCGGCCAGAAAGGACTCACCATTACCGCGATGCCCTCGGCACTGCATCGAAGCCCGGAATTGAGGTCCCTCCTCGGGGCGCAGTGCGCGATGCAACTCGGGCAGGAACGCCGCGATGGGTTCCCCGACCAGATGCCCATCGCGGGGAGCCAGCAATTCTGTCGCGGCATGGTTGGCTAATTCGATCAGACCTCCCTCATTGACCGTAAGAATGGCCGCCGGACTGGTTTCCACCAGTATGCGCGTTCGTTCCTGAGCCTCCCGGTGTAAACGCTGGTTTCGCAGCACCTCGGAAGTCAGCAGTCCGCATCCGCAAAGAGCGAGGGCCTCGAATCCCAACCGGATATTCGCGTCCGCCGGGTCGAGATTGCTGAAACGCTCACTTAGCAACGCGCACGCAAGTCCCAATAAAACGATCGCCCATCGCGGCAGAAATCCAGCGGCCAGCATGATGGGGAACAAATACAGGAACCCTAGTGAGAAATAGGGCTTCGTCCACCAATCGACTGCGGCGATCGCCACGACAAGGACGCTGCTCGCCAACAGAACACCCGTCCGGTTCCGGCGATCCCAGATTATCTCCAAGTGAGGCATAGATTTAGTCGCATATCCCTTATCTCACGCGAGCTCCTGTGCAAGGAATCTAATCAAACGATTTATCCATAAGATTGGGCTACCAATCAGATTCGCTCACTCCGTCGACCCAATCAAACGATTTGCTGTGTACTTCTCGCGATAGGGACCGAAATACCATCTGGACTGGCTTTTTTAGTGTCTACCCCAAATCGAATACTGCCCATACAAACGACTTACGGTCCACATTTTTTTTCACGCAGGATAGACGCCAGCCCGTGAAGCTGTGAATCAAGGTGACACGTAGGGCCGGACGCAGGAGCACCTCGTTGAATTATGAAGCGTGGAACGGCTACGTCTTGGTGGCAATTGGTCTTTTCGGAGTGCTTTTGTATATCGGTTTGCTGTACGCGGGCCTGGTTGAGTTTATAGGACGCGTATCAAAGAAAGACAACCGCAAGAGGCGGCGGCGGAATCCGCGGGATCGTGGATTTCGGAATCAGCGAGGGTCTGTTTGAGCCGGCCTCGGAACAGGGCAACGACTTCGAGTAAAAATCATGAAATATCAAGTTCGCATTCGCAAGGATGTACGTTCGGCGGTTGTTATTGCCGTGGCGATGGTTGTTGCCGTAGCACTTCTGGAATCAGCCTGTAGTCGGGGAGAAGCCACAAACACAAAGGCCGCGCCGGGCTCCAATTCGGCAGCTGATCCGACGGTAAACCTTTCGCCGAGTCAGTTGAGCTCGATCAAGATTGAACCCGTGGGAAGCTATGCGTTTCCAATCGAGAAGGAAGCGGTGGGCAACATTGACTATGACGAAGACCTGTCAGTTCAAGTCTTCCCGGCGTATCAGGGAACGATCATCAAGACGTTCGCGGAACTTGGGGCTGAAGTTCAGAAGGACCAGCCTCTCTACACGATCAAGAGCCCGGACCTGATTCAGGCCGAGTCAAATCTGATCGGCGCCGCAGCCACCTACGAACTGACTACGAAGGAACTGGCACGCGCCAAGGATCTTTACACCACCAGCGTCGGTGTCCCCCAGCGGGAGTTGGAGCAGGCTATCTCCGATCAACAAACTGCGGAAGGGGCCCTCAAAGCCGCGAGGGATGCGGTTCTCGTCTTTGGCAAGACGGACGCGGAAATTGACCAGATGATCGCATCGCGCAAGATCGATCCGGCGCTTGTCGTGCGCAGTCCCATTTCCGGCAAGGTCACCTACAAGGTCGCGCAGCCCGGATTTTTCGTGCAGCCGGGGAATCCTCCGGCTCCATACTCTGTGGCTGACGTGCACCTGAAATGGATGCTGGCGAATGTGCCCGAAAGTGAAAGCGGAGTTTTTCATCTCGGGCAGCCTGTGGCGGTAAGGACATTGGCTTACGACGGCCGCATGTTTAATGGCAGGGTATCGAAGATCTACGAGACCGTTGATCCCAATACCCATCGCGTGACCATCCGTTCCGAAATTACGGATCCCAAAAATGACCTGCGTCCTGGCATGCTGGCTAACTTTGTCATCCGGGTCGACGGTCCGGTCCAAGCCACCGCTATCGCGGCGAACGGTGTGGTGCGCGAGCCTGACGGCACTATGGCGGCTTGGGTGACGACCGATCGCCGCCGGTTTACCGAGCGCATCATCAAGACCGGACAGCGAAAAGACGGTCGCGTCCAGATTCTCGACGGTTTGCAGCGCGGAGAACTGGCAGTGAGTGATGGGGCGGTATTTCTCAGCAATATGCTCGAAGCGCCACCGAGCGATTAGATCGGATGCAGCTTTCCGTTTAGTAAAGAAGTCGATAAAAAATGTTCAAAGGTCTCATCTCGTTTTGCCTGAGCCGGCGGCCGATCGTGCTGATGGGGTTGCTCCTCTTTGCTGCTGCCGGATTCGTTGCTTTCAAGCTGCTTAACATCGAGGCGTACCCGAATCCCACGCCAGTCATCCTTGAAATTACCGCACAAGCGCCGGGCCTCTCTGCCGAAGAGATGGAGCGCTACTACACGCGTCCCATGGAAATTGGCCTTTATACCACGCCGGGGATTGAGGTCATCCGCTCCACTTCGTTCTATGGACTTTCTTTCGTTCGCGTCAGCTTCAAATACGGCGTGGATTATTACTTCGCCTACAGCCAAGCGGCGGTAGCGCTGGCACAGAATGTCAATCTGCCCGGCAATCAGACTCCGAGCATCCAGGCCAACAGCTCGACTGGCGAAATTTACCGTTATCAAGTCGTCGGTCCTCCGCATTTTGGAATCACAAATCTGCGTACGGTTCAGGACTGGATCGTCGCGCGGCGATTATTGACGATCCCCGGCATTGCCGCCATCAACAGCTGGGGCGGTCCCACCAAAACATTTCAGGTCGAGGTCGATCCGCACAAACTCGAAGCGTATAGCGTCACCGTGCCGCAGATTCTGACCGCGCTGGGGAACGCAAATATCAACGTCGGCGGTCGCGAGATCACGATTGGCCAGCAGTCGATCAATATTCGCGGCGTCGGCCTTATTGATGATGGCGGTGCCGACGACTTGAGGGAAGGTTACAAGGTTCAGGACATCGAGAACGTTGTGCTGAGCCAGGAAAACGGCGTCCCGGTTTTGATGAAGGACGTTGGAAAGGTATCTGTAGGATACCGGCCGAGGCTGGGTATCCTGGGGCGGGATACGCACGACGATGTTGTTGGGGCAATCGTAGTACAGAGGCGCACCGAACAGACCGCCGACATGATCCCGAAGGTTCAGAAGGCGATTGAAACGATCAATCAAGACGGAAGCCTGCCGCCGGGGGTTAAGGTCCTTCCTTTCTACGATCGTTCGTCGCTGATCGCGCTGACCACGCACACGGTACTGCATAACCTGATTTTCGGTTGCCTGCTGGTTTTCCTCATCCAATGGATTTTTCTGGGGAATCTTCGCAGTGCCGTTATTGTCGGAATTAACATTCCGTTCGCCTTGTTCTTCGCCACAATTCTTCTGGTGATCATGGGCGAAAGCGCGAACCTGCTTTCCGTGGGCGCGGTCGACTTTGGCATCATCGTGGATTCGGCCGTGATCATGGTCGAGAATGTTTTCAAGAACTTTCAACGAACGCCGGAAGAAAGACAGGGCCTGCTCCAGCGTTTGACAGATGGGTTCTGGGGGCCCGACCCAACGAAAAGTACAGACCCGACCGCGCCGTCGAACTGGACGGATCGTCTGCGGCTCATTTTCGTCAGTGCCCTCCAGGTGGACAAAGCGGTTTTGTTCTCTGCGCTGATCACCGTCGCGGGTTTCGTGCCGCTGTTCACAATGCAGGGAGTGGAGGGGCAGATTTTCGGCCCGATGGCTCGCACTTACGGCTATGCGTTGGCCGGAGCTCTGATTGCAACCTTCACTATCACACCCGTCATCGCTTCCTACTTGCTGCCGGAGCACTTAAAAGAAGCAGATACGCTTGTCGTTCGTACATTGCATCGCCTCTACAACCCAGCACTCCGCTTCGCGCTGACCCATCGCGCTCTTGTTGTTGGAATCGAATTGGCAATCTCTCTGGGAACGTTTTTCCTGATCGCGCCGCGGCTGGGCAGTGAGTTTCTTCCCCATCTGGAAGAAGGCAACTTCTGGATTCGTGCCTCCATGCCAACCACGCTGTCGCTTGAAGACGGGGAAGCGGCCTCGCGGAAGATGCGCGAGATCCTCCTGCGGCATCCAGAAGTCATCACCGTCGTTTCGCAGCACGGACGCCCGGACGACGGGAGCGATGCCTCGCCATTTTCTAACGTCGAACTATTCGCGCCGTTGAAGCCTTTCGATAAATGGCCGCGAGGCCTGACCAAAGAGAAACTAACCAACCAGCTTCAAGCTGAGTTCAACAACGAATTGCCAGGGGTTGTGTTCAATTTTTCACAATACATCGAAGACAACATCGAAGAGGGGATCTCCGGCGTCAAAGGAGTGAATTCGGTAAAGATCGTCGGACCGAATCTTGAAGTTCTAACCAATCTAGCCAATCAGGTGCGCGACCAGATGAGCCAGGTCCGGGGCGTGACCGACCTCGGCATTTTCCCGGTTCTCGGCCAGCCGAATCTCAATATCAAAGTCGACCGCGAAAAGGCTGCACGCTACGGTCTCAACTCCGGTGATGTGAATACGGTAATTCAAGCAGCCATGGGAGGAGCGGTCGCGAGTGAGGTTTTGGAAGGCGACCGGCAATTCGATCTGGTGGTTCGGTATACGCCAGAGTACCGTGACAGCATCGACAAAATCCGCAACATCAAAGTGGCCTACACCTCGGCCAGCGGTGCTAATGCCTACATTCCACTGAGCGAACTGGCCACGATTACGCTCGACACCGGGGCGTCATGGGTTTATCACGAGAGCGTGCAGCGCTTCATCCCGGTGAAGTTCAGTGTCCGTGGCCGCGATCTCGGGGGAGCGGTTGAAGAGGCACAGCAGCGAATCGCAAAGAACATCCAGCTACCTCCGGGATACTATTTGCTCTGGGCGGGCGAGTTCGGTGACCTTCAGGAAGCAAAGAAGCGACTGGAGATCATTGTGCCGATCAGTTTCGTACTGATTGCAGGCCTGCTCTACAGCCTATTCAACAATTTCAAAGATTGCGTACTGGCGCTGGCCGGCATTCCAGATGCGATCGTCGGCGGAATCCTAGCCCTCTATCTCTCCGGTCTTAACTTCAGTATCTCCGCCGCCATCGGCTTCGTTTCCCTGTTTGGCGTTTCTGTGATGGATGGCATCCTGATGATCACTTTCTACAATCAGGAACTGTGTCACGGCTTGAAGCCCGTGGACGCAATGTACCGCGCCGCCTCGACTCGTATGCGTCCGCTGCTCATGACGGCACTTTCGGCTTGCATTGGTCTGCTTCCCGCTGCCATCTCTACCGGCATCGGCAGCCAGGTACAACGCCCGCTGGCAACCGTAATCGTTGGTGGCATGCTCGTAGGCCCCGTCATGCTGCTTCTCGCAGTGCCGGCACTGCGCCTGATTTTTCTAGGCGGCGAGCACCACCTGAGCCTGCATTTGCATCACCCGCCGACGGGCGAGTCAAAACCAGAGGAATCAAAATGAACAAGGCAAAGGTTCTTTTGCCGATGATTTTCTGGGCCGTCCTGGCAGGCGCAAGTTTTGGAAGCCAGCCCGGTCAGACGCAGGAACAAACATCCTCACAGAGCGGCGAAAAATTGGCCAACAGCTCCCGGACGGGACGCAACGATACTCAGGCTCGTGGCGAAAAAGACCAGACGACCGAATATTTGCCTTCGGATAAAGATCAGAAGAGTTTCGCAGCAGTAAAAGCAGGCACACGCAAACATCGCCCAGCCGTGAGCCATGCAAAACCGCCTCAGAACCGGCAGCTACGTTCTGCCAAGACGCCGGCTGTGAAGGGCATTCAGACGGAAGCGCTCCAGAATGTTCCGGGTTGCCATCAGACTAACCAGAGTTTGTCTTCTAACGGTCCAGGCAAAACTATCAGGCATTCCAGTCTGGCGGCACATCCGTCAACCGTAGCTCTAAACGGGCAGCAGTTTAAGAATTCCCGCGATCCCGGGGCACGCATGGCAACTAGCGGAGGACCGGCCAACTCAACGCGTGGCACGGCAGTGATTAACGGAAGTGACATAAAGCGCAAACCTTGATGCTATGACTCTCACTCGCAAAACCCCCGTCATTGAAGCTATCTCACACCTGATTGTGGCATCAGCCTTGCTGCTTAGCGTGGGCTGCGTCGTTGGTCCGAATTACAAGCGCCCGGCTGCGCCGAATGTCCCGGGCTACGCGCCTGGTCTACCCACGACCACGAGCAGCAGTCCGAACGTCACAGGTGGAGAAGCACAGACCTTTGCCCCAGGGCGCGACATTCCCGGAGACTGGTGGACTTTATTTCACTCGAAGCCCCTCAACGACCTGATCGAGCGCTCTCTCAAGAACAATCCTGATCTCAAATCAACCCAAGCGGCGCTGTTGGTTGCGAGAGAAAATGTGCTCGCTCAGCGCGGCGCTTACTATCCCCAGGTTTCCGGAAGCTTCTCCGCCACTCGCGCAAAGACCTCGAATGAGCTTTCGCCGGTGCCCAACGCCAGCGTTTTTCAATATAGCCTGTTCACGCCGGAGGTTAGTGTCTCTTACACTCCCGACGTCTTCGGGCTGAACCGTCGGACAGTGGAATCGTTGAAGGCGCAGCAGGAGCAGGCCCGCTTTGTCGTGGCGGCGACGAATATCACACTCAGTTCAAACGTTGCCGCTGCAGCCATCCAGGAAGCTTCCTTGCGCGCCCAGATTGACGCCACCAACGAACTTATCAAGATCAACACCAATATGCTCGACATATTGCGCAAGCAATTTGAAACAGGTTACGTCGGCCGGCTCGACGTTGCTGCGCAGGAAGCCCAGCTTGCGCAAGTAGTCGCCACCTTGCCGCCGCTGCTCAAGCAACTGGCGCAACAGCGCGACCTGCTGGCAGTGTTGTCGGGCGGCTACCCCAGCGAAGATCTGGTTGAGAAATTTGAATTGTCCAGCCTGCAGCTTCCGCAGGACCTACCCTTGAGCCTTCCCTCCAAGCTGGTGGAGCAGCGCCCAGATGTGCTTCAGGCCGAAGAGAATCTGCATTCAGCCAGTGCGCTGATTGGAGTCGCGCGCGCAAACAGGCTGCCGAGCTTCAACCTGACCGGCGATATAGGTAGCATGGCGCTCGCATTTGGCAACATTTTCTCTGCTGGAAACGGCTTTCGCGATGTTGGCGCCAGCGTCACCCAGCCCATATTTCAAGGTGGCACTCTTATGCATAAAGAGCGCGCAGCGAGGGCAGCTTACGTTCAGGGCGATGAACAATACCGCAGCACCGTACTGACAGCATTTCAGAATGTCGCCGACACGCTCCATGCGCTCGGACAGGACGCCGACGGACTAAAAGCTGCTGTAGCCGCAAGAGATGCGGCTAAAGTGACCCTCGACCTTACGACGCGGCAAATGCAGGTCGGCTATGTGAGTTATCTGGCGCTGTTGAACGCCGAGCAGAGTTACCAGCAAGCCGTCATCAACCTTGTGCAGGCTCAGTCAAATCGGTACTCAGACAGCGCTGCCTTGTTTCAGGCTCTTGGCGGTGGATGGTGGAACCGCTCAGATGTCCCGCAAAACTAATTGGAAGCAAGATCGACGGCTGTGTACGGGGATTCTAGCTAAACCTTCATGGGCTAACCTCATAGCTACCAGCCGTTCGTGGCAGGCTTCGAGGCAGTGTGCCCGATCGGTACCGAGAAGTCTTAGTGCTGTATCTGAAGTGCCCCCGAGCGAAGAGCGGGGAGTTGAGCTGCTGTGGAGGGGCGCTTCAGATACAGC
>Ga0074044_10005274_pt1 | contig 10545 bp, 18 predicted proteins | sample BogForMeECP23OM1_FD_94443 | JGI IMG/M metagenome (GOLD analysis project Ga0074044, IMG submission 94443) | Bog forest soil microbial communities from Calvert Island, British Columbia, Canada - Bog Forest MetaG ECP23OM1 | ecosystem: Environmental > Terrestrial > Soil > Wetlands ...
CGCTTTGGCTGGTCATCCTGATCTTCATTGTCGGCTACAAGTTGGGGGAAGCGCTGGCGGGAGTGATGGCAACGCCGCTTTACATCTCGCTCGGGTTTTCGCTCAACGAGATTGCCGCCGTTTCCAAACTGGTCGGGTTCTTTGCGACTGTGGCGGGGGCTCTGATCGGGGGGGTGGTGACGGTGCGGTTTGGCTTCCTCCGTTCGCTCGTCCTATGCGGGGTGCTCCAGTCGGCTGGCAACCTGTTCTATGTGCTGCAGGCTGTAGGCGGGCATCGGCTCGGCTATCTTGCTCTGTGTGTCACTGCCGAAAACGTAACTGGCGCAATGGCAGGGACAGCGTTGATAAGCTATCTCTCCAGTCTGTGTTCGCCCGCCTTCACCGCTACCCAGTACGCGCTGCTTTCCTCGCTCGCGTCGGTTGGCCGCACGCTGGTGGCCTCCTCAGGAGGCGTGCTGGCTGAGAAGCTCGGCTGGGTGCCGTTCTTCCTGTTGACCACCGTGGCGACAGTGCCAGCCCTCGTGCTGCTCCTCTGGATCGGGCCGCACGACGATCTCAGAAATGACCAACTCGACCGAGGCGTCGAACGCACACACAACACGTCAGGAGACACGAACCCGTCTTAGCTCTTCAGACGAACAGGATGATGTCGGGACCGAAGTACCCTCCAAGTTAGTGATCGAGTTGGTGCCCGCGATGCCTGCGGCTGCCGTGAAACTTGCAATTCGAGAAGTCACCATGGTGCCACACAACTCGGCTGCGCAAATCGTGGTCTTTCAGGGTTGCCAAGGAACGGCCGGCATTTGGTGGGTTGATAAGGCAGGGGACCTCAGGTTCGTCCGGCGAGCGTCTTGGCATCGGCGCAGATTCGTCCCCATAAACGCCCTTGTGTTGATTGAACTTGGTGCGTCCCGGATGCTCACTAGCCGGAAACAATGGCGCGATCAGGATCTCGAAATCCTGGACCTGTTATTGGACCCAAACGGCCCCGGATTGACCCCGGGGGGAGTCTTCAAGAGATTGAAATATGCAGTACATGCAGGAGACGCGAACCCGAGATGTGTACCGGGAGGCGGTAACGATCAGAACGGCAGAACCTGCTCTCACTTCCTGGCTGCCCTGACTTTTGCCCAGCGTGCCCTCTGCGCGGCTGCAATTCTCTTGCGTCCTGCAGCCGAAATGGTTCTCTTTTTCCGACTAGATTTTCTCCCGCGCAGATAGACTTTTCCGAACGCTGTGAGGGCAGCTGATACGCGGTGCAGTTCATGCTCAAGTCGCGTGCGTTCCTTCTGGAGTTGACTGACCACAGACTGCATCAGGCTTCTTGGCATGCTAGGATTTTATCACCTGCATTTGGACGACAAGATGGATCCCACGGAAGCTTTATTCGTTCTCGATAACGCCAGCCTAGGGGCGGAGATGACAAGGGCCATTCACTTGAGGGGTGAGCAGTATATCCCCCTCTAAACCTTTAAAGTACCCCACCCTTTCCTTCCGCCTGTCACCCAAGGGGGGCGCATCCGATTGGATCATTGTCTCTGGCACTTTGGCGCTTGCGGGATCCAGGACGCGCCGCCGTATCGGATTCTAAGACAGGAAGGAAAAGGATGGGCCAAGCCCCCAGCGATCTACATCAGGTCACGAAACAACAGTTTCCACTGCTCTTCGTCATCCGTACGTAGGTCGCCGTAATGTATTGCGCTAAGTCGCAAGGGAACGTCACAGGTTTCTCGCAGGATTGGGATCAGTTTTCGCTGGGCAGCGCCTGGATCCAGGGTTTGGGCCATGGCGTTCTCAAACTTGGTCCATTCGCTGATAACATAGGCCGGCGTTAAGACAAGAAGAAGATGCCGGGACTGGAGCACCCCACGCTGCATTTCTTCAACACTGAAGCTGCCTGCCTGAAAGTCACGACAGTCGATCATCACCGAGAATCCATGCTCCTCAAGTTTGGGAAGTAGCGTAGTCGATACCTAATCCTGATCCCTATGGCTATAGCTTATAAAAACGTCGACCATGATTCCTCCCTCCTACCCGGTTACCAGATCATCAAATAAGTTTTGCAACGCCTTCGGCAACTGATGCTGGGCTTTGAACCGCCCAAGACGCGTTAGCACCTTCTCCTTCGCTTCTGTGGATGCAGCTTGCCCACCCCCCGCTTGTGCAACCTCCGATTGCAGCAAGTCAAGGCGGCATTGTTCATAAATCGTGTATGGATTGGATGTGTTGGTGTACTTCCCAACCAGCCCTGACGCGGCATCAAATTCGCCGAGGGTGCGATGAATCTTGGCTGCAATGGTATCGGCAACCTCTTGATCGTCTCCGTATTCGGGCTGGAAATTGGAGAGCACCTGTAATGCTTCGCGGAGTTTGCTCTCAGCCTCCGATTTCTCTCCGGCATTCAATAGCTGCTGTGCCTGCCCATACATTATGTTCGCAAGGGTCACGGGCGCTTTCCGATGGCCGAAACGCTGGCTCGTTAATGCATGACTCAGAGCAGTCTCATATTCCCCGCGCTTCCTCAAGATTTCAGCCATCCGATAGTTAAGTCTGTCATCGCGCGGCCTAGCGCGCAAAGCATCCGTTAGCAGAGGTAAGACTTTGTCTTCTTCACCGGCCTCAATGAGCGCGTCCGCATAGGTACCGAGATGCAGCCGGTCGAAAATTGGCACTTGGTTCTTGCGTGCCTCCTGCAAGAGCTTTACCGCGCGCTGCACCAATACGTATCGTCTCTGCGAGAATTGCGGCTGCTCGTCGGCTTCCTTCAGCAGCAGATTAGCCAATCCGACATAATTCTCGATGTAAGGGAAATTCAAGTTGGTCTGTATACCCTTGTTGAACAGCTCTCTTGCCCCTTGACGGTCTCCCGCGATCTCTCTGACCAGCGCCTTTTCCCGGAAAATACGCTTGATTCAGATTGTCCACACCAACAAGCGATCCGCGGATAACGTTGGTTCCATCGGTGACAAAGTTGGAGGCGTGAAAGCGTTGGTGGGTTTGCCGCGCTTCGTCTACAGCGTCCACAAAACCGAGGATGACATTCGGCATTTGTGCCGCCTCAAGCAGAACGTGGGCAAGACGATTAAAGGCAGTATGGATTTCCGCATCATAGAGAAAAATCGTCAGCCGGTCATTACCTGGATTGGACTTGGCACAGCTACCGCCAACGATGCGCTTGTGATGAAGAAAGCACCGGATTGCGCGGTGCGCTTGCTCGCCTTGCTACAGGACGGTGACAACAATTCGGATATTGTGCGCGGCACGCTGATGGATGGCGAGAATTTCTCACTCGACCAAGTGAAGCGCGCGGTTGCTAAACTGAGGCAAGAGAGCAAGCTGGAGGTCATCAAGCAGACTGGAGGTAGGAGCGTTTGGCGAAAGGTCAAAGTGCAGAGCGCGGATCAAAGTGCAGACAGCGCGCACAGTGCACTTTGTGAGACAAATGCAACTGTGCAACTAGGCAAGTAATAATAATGCTTTAAAGTCATTGTACTGTGCAAGATACGCCCTGCAAGCATCTGCCGGTCTGTGCACCTTGGCAGCCTCAAGTTGCATAGTTGCATAGTTGCACCACACATCACAGCCACGCGCAGCACAGGATGAATGCCTCTCCGCAAACCAAACATTCGAGCAAGCCGTGACGACGCACGGCGAAGACCTTTCCGATCTGGTCGGTGGGGATGGAACCCGCGCTTTGCGGAGTTGTTTCGTCAGTAGTCATTCGACAGTCTCCTAGTGCGGACATGGGACGATAGAAGCTCGCCCGCAGGCTGTTGGAGAGGCGCGTTGGCGTCCGTCTCCCACCTTCTGTTGCCCTCGTCCCAAACAATTCGCTTGCGTCGAATTCTCAGCATGCTTTTGTTCCACAGGACGACATAAATTTCTTTGTCGTCAGCGTGCTCGACCACTGCGATCCCGCGCCCGATGATCGCCACGCGGTCGCCCTTCTTTAGGGTTCTGTCTCGTTGGCGGCGAACGTAATACTCCTTGCCGCTGTCGATCAGGTAATCGAGTCCGGCTGGGTCAAACCCGAGTTCTTGCCCCACACAGAAATGGTCTCGCCGTTGCCAAGGATGGAGATGTCGCTACCGTAGAGGGTCAAAGCTTGGAGCCGAGACCGAATTTCCGGTTTCCCCCGTCGTCGCCTACCGCGTCTGGCAGTGGGACAACACGAGATTGAAGTCGCTCTGCGGGGAGCCGTGGCATCCCGGTCAGCCGCTGGCTGCGCGATGCAGGGTTTAGAGCGCCGGGACAATCGTCGGTCGCGCCGAGGCGGCGCATGATGCCCACGACGCCCTGCAAGCGAATTGCACGTGCGGCGTGTACGCAAGCAAAAGCCTTGAGCATTTGCGCACGACCGGATACGCGAGGTATGGCATCCACGGCGAGGTAAACCTGTGGGGCACCGTCGTGGAGCACGAGCAAGGATGGCGTGCGCAATTCGCCTATCCGAAGAACCTGTATCTGCCGCTCGACATCCTGCCGTTCACGTTAGCGCTGGAGCGAACCCGCCTCCGCTGTTCTTCCATGAGTTCCCTGATAGTCACCGCTTTCCCCACTCACGGTATACACCGAAACTTTCACAATCGTCTCGAAAATGGGGCGAGTTACCAAAGATTCTTGGTGGGCTGCATGCCTTTGGCGAGTCGAGGCGAGCGGAGTTCGATAAGGCGGGTTCCGAAGTTGAGGCAACGAAGAGGCAGGCTTGCTGGCAATGCCGCGACCTAAACCCACGGTTCTGCGTCCAGTTACTACACTTCCGCCACTTTGCGAAGTGCTCGGTCGAGATCGCTCCAAAGGTCTTCGACTGCCTCGATACCCACGCTCATCCGCAGCAGCGCCGGAGGCAGGTGTTCCTGCCCGGTAATGCTGGCGCGTCGTTCGATGGTGGACTCGACCGCGCCGAGGCTCGTGGCGTGTTGGATGAGTTTCACTCCGGCGCACACAGCGTCAGCCGCGAGGGCATCGCCGCGCACGTCGAACGAGATAATCGTTCCGAAGCCCTTGAGTTGGCGTCGCGCCGCCTCATGAGTCGGGTGACTCGCCAGACCGGGATAGCGCGTCAGAGTGACGTTTGGATGGCGCGAGAGGCGCTCGGCGAGTGTCATCGCGTTTTGCTGCGCTCGCTCCAGCCGCAGCGCCAGCGTCCTAGCCCCGCGAACCGCGAGAAACGTTTCGAGAGTGCCGGGTGTTGCGCCAGCGAGTTCGCGGGCTTGCCGCAACCCCGCCAGCAGATTCGCGTCGGTTACGGTGACTACGCCGCCGAGCAAGTCCGAGTGTCCGCCGATGAACTTCGTTATCGATTGCACAGCTACGTCGGCCCCAAGCGCAAGCGGACGCTGATTGAGAGGCGTAGCGAAGGTGTTGTCCACGCCCAAGATCGCGCCACGCTTCCGGGGTGTAGCGCAGATCGTGTCCAAGTCGGCTACCGTCAATAGCGGGTTTGAAGGCGACTCCAGCCAAATCAAGTCGGCAAGGCTGCACATCTCAATCCAGCGTGCTGTGTCAGTCACGGCTACGCGATGCAGCGTCCATCGACCACGGCTTTGACCAGCTTTGGCAAGTCCCGCGACACCTTGGTAGCAGTCGTCCGGCAGTGCCACAACTGAGCCTGTGGGGAGTTGATCGAAAATCGCTGCGATCCCCGCCATGCCGGAGGCGAAAGCAACCGAAGAACCACCTTCGAGACCGCCGACGATCTCTTCCAGCGCCTCCCAGCCCGGCGTTGCGTCGTCGCGAGAGTACGCACGGCGCTCGCCGAGCACGAAGTTCGACGCCGGGCAAGGTGGAACGTTTAGCGGCGAGCCGGGGCGGCGATCTCGTCCTGCCGAGACCAGCCATGACTCGACGGAACCTAGAACTCTCGAATTGTGCCCTGTATCCCTAATCGTCATCGCTCGATTCTAGCGAATGTAGTGCCTTAGATCAGGTACAACCGCATTGCCTGTTTCGCCCCACGCCTCCCGAAGGGAAACTTTGCTGGTTGGCTTGGTATACCTTCTGAGGCGTTGACAGCAGGACGCGGGGCACGGATCAAGGCTGGGCGCAGTCGGAAGACGACCGGACAAGGAGCGTTTATCATTGGCAAAAGTGTGACTCAGAGGACGCAGCGTAAATAGGAGATACGTGATCACGCACGAGGAACGTGTTCGACAGAGCTTTTCCAAGCAGGCGTTCATGTCCACCTTGGGTGCCGAACTCACCGCAGTGGTTCAGGGCGGTGTGGAGATTCGCCTGCCATTTTCACCGAAGCTGACGCAACAGAACAGCTACCTGCACGCGGGTGCGATCACTGCGGTGCTGGATTCTGCTTGCGGTTATGCCGCCTTAACCGTGGCACCAGACGATAAAGAAGTCCTCACCGTGGAGCTAAAGGTTAACCTCCTCGCACCCGCTGCGGGCGAGGTCTTCGTGGCTGGAGCGCAAGTGAAGAAAGCAGGGCGGGCGCTGACAGTTTGCACGGCGGATGCCTTTGCCATCAACGACGGCAAAGAGAAGGCGGTTGCAACTATGCTAGCCACAATCATGGCTGTGCCCATAACGCCCGCGAAATAACACGAGATTCCCCTTAATCAACTGTTGTGAAATCTCGATCTCGCTCATCGACCGCACTCCGACTAGACGGAATTGAAGGCTAAGCCTCCGCACCAATTCATCCACACATCCGGTTGATGTCGCGATTCTCAAGGACAGGTTTGGGAAAACCTCGCTTCGTCACGCTCAGCATGGCGCGACCTACGCATTCAGTCGTTGTCACGTAGTTTGGGAAAAGCATCTTCCACAAGGGATATAAGGGTCCTAGCACTGCGTAAATCGCGCCATACCATCTGGTCTTTGTGCGAATTCCATGAAGCGGCTGAATGTACGCAGGGCGAAACAGGAACACAGCCTTGAACGGCATCTGCAATAGCGCGTTTTCCGTTCTGCCCTTTACCTGCGCCCACATGCTTCGCCCGCGCTCCGTGCTATCTGTTCCCGCCCCAGACACGTAGATGAAGATCATCGCCGGGTTGAGCTGGATAGGGTTCCCGCCGCTGAGACCGTGAGGTCGTATGTCACCCGCCGATACGCCTCCTCCTTCATTCCCACTGCCGAGACGCCGAGGCAGAAAAAGCATGCGTCGTAGCCAGATAGCCTGTCCTCAATCGCCGAGAGATCAGAAACATCTTGGTGTACGATTTCGCGGAGTTTGTCATGCTGTGGCAGGCTGGCGTTGCGGACAACCGCGAGGACGCTCTCGACGTCAGGGTCGAGCAGACACTCGCGCAAGACGCCTTGCCCGACCATGCCCGTCGCTCCGAAGAGAACCACTTTCACTGGACCGACTCCTATTTCTCACGAATGCGCATACCAGAGCGATCCCTATCATCAGTCGCGGGCATCTTCGTGAGTGAGAGAGCTAAGCCGCTTTTTGTGCATCGCCAAAAAACTGCTGAGCTATCGCTTTGCGGAATGCCTCGTCACCAAGCTGCAAGCGCATTGCATACATCGCTTTTGCATCTGCGCCAGCAATGTAGCGGAGTTGGTCTTTTCCGTCTGTGGCAGCTTCGTACACGACCTCGGCGACCTGTTCAGGAGAAGAGTAGGTCGCCATCTGCTTGGGATCGGTGATGATTCCCATGACCTTGTTCACGAGTGCGTCATAAGCCGGATGCCGACCAGTATCGAAAGATCGGGTGAAGAAATCCGTTTTCATCCCACCCGGTTCTATGGTCTTGATGCCAATTCCGAATTGGTTCAACTCAAAAGCCATGCTTTCGCTCCAGCCTTCAAGCGCCCATTTCGTCGCGTGATAGATCGAGTTGAAAGGAACCGTCAGGAGTCCGCCAATCGACGTCGTATTGATGAACAATCCTCTTCTTTTCTCTCTGAAATGTGGGATAAACGACTTTGTTGTGCGGATCGCCCCCAGCATGTTGGTGTTGACCATGCGGAGAATCTGGTCGTCCGTAAGCCCTTCAAGCGGACCCGCAAGACCGTAGCCAGCATTGTTGAACACTACATCGACGCCGCCTGATGCAACGACTTGGTCCGCCACACTCTCGATTTCATGAGGATCAGTGACATCCAGCGCCATCAATGTAACGCCAGAAATGTTGCCTAGTTCTTTTTCCTTCTCTGGGTCGCGCATGGAGGCGATGACTTTCCAGCCCTTCGATGCAAACAGTTTCGCGGTCGCTCGACCCAACCCTGAGGAACTGCCAGTGATGAAAATCGCTTTGCGATCTTGATTGCTCATAGAGTCATACCTCCGCGTTAACTGGCAAAACTGCGGCACTGGTTTTCGTTTCGATTTGTCCCCGTTAAGCGGGAATATAGCCCTAATACGACGCCGCCCGCAACAGCTTTAGCCAGAGTGACTGTCATCACTGTCTGGGTGGTTGCGGTCGCCTGATACTGAAGGGGAGGACGGCGGCTCATTGAGGAGGACGCCCATGACAGCCAAGTCGAAATCTCTGGGACCTCGCTCATGGAAGCGTGCCCTCCCCAGCGATACCGAGGGACGCCTCCGCCGACGCGCCTACGAGTTGTACGAGCAGCGCGGTAGGACTGACGGCTTCGCTTTGGACGACTGGCTCCAAGCGGAATGCGAGACTCTCGGAGCGCAGAAACAACGTAGGGTCAAAGCAGCGAGAGGGTCTCAGTGTTAATGGCAATCAAGCTCCTGCACACGGTGATTTGGGCATTTTTGGCGGCGAGCATTCTCGCCTTGCCCGTCGCAGGCGTGTTTCGCCGATTCCGTTGGGCGGCGATCCTCAGCGTGATCGTTCTGTTGGAGTGCGGGGTGCTGGCTGCCAACGGGGGCAGATGCCCCCTGTCCGATTTGGCAGCCCGATACACGGACGAGCGAGCGAGCAACTTCGACATCTACCTCCCGAACTGGCTGGCGAGCCGCAACAAAACAATCTTCGGAACGCTGTTCGTCGTCAATGAATTGATAGTGCTGTGGTGTTGGCGGAAGAGAGCGCGATTATCATCGGACAACGACGGCGGCACCCTGTGATGCAGGTGGTGAAGGCGGGCGCAATCTATTTCGCACTGGTGTTCGGAGCGGGCTTCGTGCTTGGAACGATCCGCACGCTGTGGGTCGTCCCTCGCGTGGGCGCGAGAACAGCCGAACTGATGGAGATGCCCATCATGCTCGCGGTCACCATTATGGCGGCTCGCTGGACAGTTCTGCGCCTCGCTGTGCCGCCCGTGCCATCTGCCCGACTCGGGATGGGCTGCATCGCATTAGTCCTCATGCTCATCGCGGAGTTTGGGTTCGTGCTCTGGATTCGGGGTCTCTCGATCAAGGAGTATCTCGCCACGCGAGACCCCGTGTCGGGAGCAGCCTATTACCTGCTGCTCATGGTGTTTGCCATCATGCCGCGTCTCGTGGTCAGAAGGTGAGGCTGCTACCGAAGGGAGGAGCCAATGCGCCAAATTGCTGAATTCGTTGCTGCCCTCGCCTGTAGCCTGTTCACGGGAGCCTCCGTCTATATCAACCTTGTCGAACATCCAGCCAGAATGGAATGCGGCGTCGAGATAGCCGTGACGGAGTTCGCGCCCAGCTACCGCCGAGCCACTGTCATGCAGGCAACTTGCGCAGCCTTGGGTCTGCTGTCGTCAGTAGCGGCGTGGCTCGCCGGGGCGACATTTTGGTGGCTCGTTGGCGGGGTCGTGCTCGGCGCTGTTATCCCATTCACTCTGATCGTGATCCTGCCAACGAACAAGCAATTGCTGACCCCCACGCTGGACAGACGATCAGCCGAAACGGAGCGGCTACTCGCCCACTGGGGGAGATTGCATGCCGTGAGAAGCGTGCTGAGCGCCGTGGCGCTTCTGCTGTTCTTGTACTTGGTGATCTTCAAGGAGCCTCTGTAAGAATTGACTCTGCTTCGGTCTTCACCTGCTTGAGAATCGCCTTGCGCATCAGCCCAGAGAACGGACCGACCAGACTCCAGTAGAAGCGGAACTTCCACAATGCTGCCCGACCGACGCACTTAATCCTCGTCTCCGTCGAAAGCACCGTACTGTGCGAGACGCCAGCCTTGTCGAACACCTTGCGGAGCAGGACAGCGAACTCACAGACGATGGAAGTCTTCTTCGTCCGCTCGGGATTCCAGAAAAAGTAGTCGGGATGGTCGTTGCACAGTGCGCGTAGTCTTTCTGCCACTGTCGGCGGCAGCGGGACGAAGACCTCTTGTTTCGTCTTGTTGCGTCGTCGTGTCAAGTTGTTATCGTCACCGAGAGCATCACGGCTGAGCGTGGTGGCGTCCATGCACGCCAGACCGCTCCACCGCATGAGCAAGATGACAGTCTTGACTCGGTAGGCAACTTCTGGCGAGAACCCGCAGTCATCGGTCGCCGCCAAGAGACCCTGCATCTCTCCCTGCGTGAGCGGCTGGACTTGGTTGTGCGCTGAAGGAAGCGCCTTCAGTTTCGCACTTGGGTCAGCCTCGATGAGGTCGCTGCGGAATGCCCATTTGGAGAACGTCTTCCAGACCGCCCAATGCACGGCGGGACTCGAACTCTTCGCCTTGAAAGTCCAAGTACTGCGCC